>Ga0209347_1002349_pt1 | contig 25454 bp, 20 predicted proteins | sample AutmiccommuBRH23_FD_187382 | JGI IMG/M metagenome (GOLD analysis project Ga0209347, IMG submission 187382) | Deep subsurface microbial communities from Mt. Terri, Switzerland - Autotrophic microbial communities BRH/23 (SPAdes) (version 2) | ecosystem: Environmental > Aquatic > Deep subsurface >...
AATTCTAACATTAAAATAGGTGACCCGATATTGGCTGTTGATGATAGCAATTTAAAAATCCAATTGGAGCAGGCCTATAATGATCTAAAAATAGCAAAATTAAAGCTTGCAGATCTTCTACAAACGACGATAGATAAAATTAATGATGTGACGGTTGAGCAGCTGGTCACTATTACTGCACCAATTGATGGAGTTGCTGAATATTCAGTCCAAAATGGGATGTATGTTAGTAATAATAGTAGTGTCATGACCATAACCGACAATCAAAAATTAAATTTTATCGGTGGTGTGCCACTTGCTCTTAAGGAATCTATCGAGGTTGGTCAAAATGTTCAGATTGATACATATGACTTATCAAATTCCTTAACAGGTACGATTACTAAAATAAGTAATACAGCACATTCTAACGGATACGAAATGATTTATGATGTCTGGATTACTGTTGAAAACACAGGAATAAGAAAGGGTATGACTGGAGTTGCTGAATTTCAAGTCGACATAAATAAATTTAAGATTAGTGGTGAATTTGATAATTTGGCAGAAACTGCAATTTACCCTACCGTCAGCGGTAAAATTGAAACCATATATATAGATAGTGGCGAATTTGTAGCAAAGGGTACACCGTTATTAAAAATCGATTCGACATCTTTAATAAACCAAGTTGAAACTCAGAAACAGTCAATACGTAATACAGAGCTAAAAATCGAACAATTGATGTTGGAACTAGAGAGTGTGTTAATTAAGTCTCCTAATGAAGGAGCAGTAATAGATCTCTATGTTACTCAAAACCAAGCAATTAATTCCAATACCAAAATAGCAAAAATAGTTACAGATTTGGTAACAAGTCTCGAAATAGATGAATTAGACATTGGCAAAGTGGAACTAGGCCAGGAAGTATTACTTTTAATACCAGGCTTTTCAAACGATGAAGTAAAAGGAATTGTATCATATATATCTGATTCAGGTCTTGTTAAGGACGGTATTACAACCTATGAGGTATATATTAGTTTTGCTCCCAATGCAAAAATTAAGCCCGGTATGACTGTAGATGCTACAATCATACTTGATAAGGCAGAAAATGTATTGATGGTACCTACTACAAGTATCATTGATGTGAAAGACGGAAAGGCAGTTAGAGTTTTAGTAGACGAGCAAATAAAGGTAAAGAAAGTTGAAGTCGGAATTACCAATGATATTATGACGCAAATTACTAGCGGAATTGAGATGACGGATATAATAATCACTTCATTAACGATACCAGAAAGCTCTACTACTTCGACATCTGGAAGTTCTTCATTAGTTCCGTCAAATGTATCAATACCTGGAATTACTGGAGGAGCTGGAGGCGGTGGCAGTGGGAAATAAGGTATTGAGATTAGCAGGAATAAATAAGTTTTATGGCATGGGAGAAACACAAGTTTCAGCTCTGGTCGATATTAACTTTGATGTTGATAAAGGTGATTTTATAGCTATTATGGGACCTTCTGGTTCTGGTAAATCTACCTTAATGAATGTATTAGGCTGTTTAGATAAGCCAACTTCAGGGGAGTACTGGATTGATGACAATGAGGTAAGTCAATTAACCGATGATGAACTTGCCTATATTCGCAATCAATATATTGGTTTTATCTTTCAAAATTATAATTTACTGCCTAACCTTACGGCGTTGGAAAATGTTGAACTGCCATTAATTTATCGAGGAATGGGTAGAGAGCAAAGGAAGGAAATCGCCAGCGAAGCTTTAAAAAAAGTAGGACTTGAAGACAGAATGTTTCATAAGCCCTCTGAACTATCGGGAGGGCAACAGCAAAGGGTAGCAATTGCAAGGGCAATCGCAGGAAGTCCAGCGCTACTTTTAGCGGATGAACCGACAGGTAATCTTGATAGTCGTTCAGAATTAGAGATTTTGGATATATTCCAAAAACTAAATCAACAAGGTATGACAATTTTGATTGTAACCCATGATGAAGTAGTAGCTGAGCATTGTAAAAGAATAATACGGGTAAAAGACGGCTTACTGGTAAATAATCAAAAAATTGAAATTCGAAAAGATGCTAATGATGCGCTGCAATCTATTGAGATAGGAGCAGATGTAGGATGAATCTATGGGAAAGTATTCGTATAGCCTGGAATGGATTAATAGGTAACAAGATTCGTTCGTTACTGACAATGCTAGGGGTTATTATTGGTGTAGCTGCAGTTATTTCCTTAATTTCAATAGGTCAAGGAGTAACGAAGCAAGTATCTTCACAAATAGAGGGTTTAGGAACCAATTTAATAGTTATTACTGGAATGAGAAATTTAGGCGGTGTCCTTGAAAGTAGTGATGTGGAATTATTAAAAAAAGCTGAATCAATAGCAAAGGTGGCTCCATCTATCTCACAATCAGATACTACTGTTAAATGGGGTAATAGTTCTATGACAGCTAATGTTGAAGGAACAAATCAAGATTACCCTGATGTGCGAAACTTCAGTGTTGTAGAAGGCAATTTCATTACTGAAAATGATACAGAAAAGCGGAAAAAGGTAGCCGTTATAGGACAGGATATTGTAAAAGAATTTTTTGCAGGAAGAAGTCCTATTGGCGAACAATTAACGATTAACGGACAGAGATTCACGATTGTTGGAGTAATGGAACAAAAGGGAGAGGTATTAGGGCAAAATTTAGATAGTAATATATTTATCCCAATAAGTTCAGCAGAAAGATTATTTGGTACAACCAAACTGAGAACCATTTATGTTCAAGCCGCCTCAACGGAGCTGGCACCAGTAGCAGTAACTGATATAACTAATATATTCGAAGCTAAATTTGGTAAACCTGATTTAGTAAGAGTAACGAGCCAGGATCAATTATTAGGTACAATGGATTCTCTGAGCAAAACCTTAACTATGATGCTTGGAGCTATAGCAGGAATATCTCTATTAGTTGGTGGAATAGGGATCATGAACATAATGCTTGTCTCAGTTACAGAACGGACCAGGGAAATCGGTATCCGAAAAGCAATAGGGGCAATGAGGGTAGATATACTATCCCAATTTTTAGTTGAGTCGGTTATTTTAAGCATATCTGGCGGGATTATTGGAATTATTATTGGTATTGTAGCAGCGAAGACAGTTTCAAGTTCCTTAGGATGGGTTACGGTAGTATCATTATGGTCGATACTGGTATCATTTTCCTTTGCTGTTTTGATTGGTGTCTTTTTTGGGATCTATCCAGCGCTAAAAGCATCAAAGCTGGATCCGATTGTAGCTTTGCGACGTGAATAAAGTATCTATTTAGGGGGAATTACAATGAACATATTGTCTAAAAAAAGTATTGGCTTATTATTACTAATTAGCTTATTAATTGGGCTAGTGGGATGCACTTCTTCAAGTGATCCATTAGCTGATGCAACAAAGCTATTCTCAACAATTAGCCGCATCGAAAGGCAAAATCCGGGCGGTATGCAGTTTACTGAGGATCAAGCAAATAAACAATTGGAAATTATTAATCCCGTGCTATCAGGGTTACCTTTCACTTCCGATTTGGCAAAACAGATGCTAAAAGAAATGGACAAATTATTAACTAAGGAGCAAAAAGCGATAATCGATAATAATAGTTCCATTTCAACAACCCAGGGACAAGGTGGAGGAAGTGGTGGAGGAGTTGGCGGAGGAACTGGTATGAATGGCAGCGGCATAGTTCCTTCATCAGAAAATTTCAATGGTGCAAATTTATTTCTCCGCTTAGACGAAATAATTACTAATAACTATTTAGCTAAATAAGATACTGTGTTGTTATCTTTGTCGATTTAACAATACCATAAAAATATACTGGAAGCCGCCATTCTGTGGAGGCTTCCTTTTAGTGTGCCCGCATGGGCGCAGTCTAACTTGTATTCATACATTTTTTCCACAATTAATTTATTATTCTGCCAAAATATCTTCCTATAATGAGACTGTAAGATAAATTAAATAGGGAGTGATTAAGTGATGAAGAAATTTTTAGCTGTGTTTTTAGTAGTTCTGATGTTATTTGGAGGTACAGGAGCAGTATTAGCTCAAGATTCTGGAAATGGATTAACAGATCCAATCTTAGATGAGGAAAATGAGCTGTCGGGACTTAAGTTTAATGCTAAAAAAGAATTTCAAGATGAAATCCATAAAATTAATGAACTGCGCATTGAAAGACTTCAATTGAGAATTGAAGTTATTGAGCAACATGATACTATCTTAGATTTGTACATTGAAGCAAGAGAAGCTGGTAATAAAGAAGCACTTGAAGCTGCAATGGCGGTAAAACAGGAAATTGGGCCTATTAACGAAGAGATTAAAATCCTGTACAATGAAGTTAGTACAGAAAGGCAAGCATTTAATTCAGAACTGGAAAACAACAACATTGAAGCTGCGAAGGAGCATTTAGACAATATTATCGATTTATTAGACGCAATTAATGACTTAACTGGTTCAAAAATCGATTTGCTAGAAAAAATTATTGAGATCTTAAACTTTACTGAGGGGGTCTAATTTATGACAAAAAAAGTATTTAGTCTAATGTTAGCTGGTTTATTATTAGTTCCAACTGCTACCGTGTTTGCGGAAGAACGAACAAAAACAACTAGTGAAGATCAGCTACAACGACAAGAGCAAAGAGAAGAGCAAATACAACAGAGAATGGCTAGATTGCAGGAAGCTGCTAATGATTTGGGAATCGATATCTCGGGAATGGACTTTGAACAAGCAAAGGCTGCTATTGAAAGAGCAATTGAAGCTAAAAAACAAGAGAGATTACAAGAAGCTGCTAATGATTTGGGAATCGATATCTCGGGAATGGATTTTGAACAAGCTAAGGCTGCTATTGAAAGAGCAATTGAAGCTAAAAAACAAGAGAGATTACAAGAAGCTGCTGATAAGCTGGGAATCGATATTTCAGGAATGGACTTTGAACAGGCAAAGGCTGCTATTCAAAAAGCAATTGAAGCTAAAAAACAAGAGAGATTACAAGAAGCCGCAGACAAGCTGGGAATCGATATCTCCGGAATGGACTTTGAACAGGCAAAGGCTGCTATTCAAAAAGCAATAGAAGCTAAAAAACACGAGAGATTACAAGAAGCCGCAGACAAGCTAGGAATCGATATTTCAGGAATGGACTTTGAACAGGCAAAGGCTGCTATTGAAAGAGCAATTGAAGCTAAAAAACACGAGAGATTACAAGAAGCCGCTGATAAGCTAGGCATCGATATCTCAGGAATGGACTTTGAACAGGCAAAGGTTGCAATTGAAAGAGCCATTGAAGCGCAAAAGCTTGAGAGATTACAGGAAGCTGCTGATAAGCTAGGAATCGATATCTCGGGGATGGACTTTGAACAGGCTAGGGCTACAATTCAAAGAGCCATAGATGATAGGAAAGCTGAGCTAGATTAATAAGGTAGCCTTTACAAGAGACCAGGGGGGAAATGGGATGTTAAAACAAAGATATTGGTTTGTTATAACAGTTCTAATAGTTATATTGGTTGCTTCCGGCTGCCAGGGAAATTCAGAATCTGCAGAATTAAATAATACTCCACCTAATGCAGTTTCATCAGATACTGAAGCTATTGAAGCAATTGATCTTCAACTGAGTGATTTGGATAATGTACAGATTGATTTGGGTGATTTAGTTGAATTGGATGAATTGAATAGTCTTGATCAAAACCTGATTGATCAAAATTATCTTCAAGAGCTTACTGATGATTTGGAGCAAATGGAAAAAGAACTAAACGACTTAGATAACGAGTTAAAAATACTTGATGACTTAAACAAATTGGATGAATTAGGACAATAACCCTTGTATGAAATAAAAACCTTCCCAGTTTAAGGAAGGTTTTTATTTAAGAGACGAGGGGACAGGTTATCCGTCTGGGACAAGGGGACGGGTTGATTGTCTGGGGCAAGGGGACGGGTTGATTGTCTGGGGCAAGGGGACAGGTTGATTGTCTGGTGATAATCTATGATAGTTGGTGCACAGGAAGGGCAAGGGGACAGGTTGGTTGTCTGGTGAAAACCTAAGATGGTTGGTGCACAAATTCACAGTTGAAGAAATAATTAGAGACAGAGGAAAATTTTTTTTGCTAATTAGAAGGAAATTGCGCATAAAATGTCTAATATAGTAAAACAGGATATTATTTATGCGGAAAAACCAGATTTATCGACTATATAAATGTTTCGCATTTTTCAATAACAACTATAAAAGGATAGGAGCTTGTTTTCAAATGAAAAAAATATTAACTGTGTTGCTTGTGTTAGCTTTAACTCTTACATCTATGAGCTTTGTATTTGCAGAAGAAACTAAGAAATTTACCGACGTAAAAGATAATCAATGGTTTGCATCATCAATATACCAGCTGGTGGAAAAAAGGATTGTTGGCGGTTTTGGAGATGGAACCTTTAGACCGTTTGAGCATATTCAAAGAGATCAATTTATTAAAATGGTTATAGTGGCAATGGGATATAACCTTGAACAGGGTAACCCCTATTGGGCTCAGCCCCATATAGACAAGGCGATTGAGCTAAAGCTAATCAAGGCAGATGAATTTTCCACCTACAAAGTACCGATGACCAGAGAAGAAATGGCAAGCTTAATCGTCAATGCCGCCCTAAAAACAGAATACGCCCCTAACGGCAGCCTAGATAGATACATCATAGCTGAAATGAGCGATTTTAACGATATTGAAAATAAATATAAGCAAAACGTTATTTACTCCTACGGCTTAGGATTAATCGCCGGAAAAGGCAACGGAACATTTGCCCCCAAGGGAATATTAAACCGTGCTGAAGCTTCTGTAGTAATTATGAGATTCCTGGATAAAAACCAAAGAAAGCCCTTTGTTCCTGATGTAGACCCTAACTACGTCTTAGAAATGCTAGATTGGGAGTTTAACCCCGTAACCATCTATCCACCATCAAACTATGAAGTAATAGACACAGCTAAGTTTCTAATCGAAGCAGCTAAGAAAACTAAAGGGTATCAGGATACGATATATAGTCCTTTGACACAAGATATAAGTAGCGGATTTTATGAGAATAAAGAAGAAAGAGATCAGCTATATAATGATCCTTTAAATAATGATAATGTTTATTTACTTCATCTTGATATAGGAATTCACACTATAGATTATGCTCAAACCATGAAATATGCTTATTCAGTTCATGTTTTTAATAGAGAAAGAACTGCTGAGCTTCATAGGGATGTATTGGTAGAATTATTTAACTATTTATTTGAGGATGAAGCAGCTAAGGCAATACAAAAATTAGATATCTATTTACAGTATGAAGTATTTAATTCAGTAAAGGAAAGCTTTATATTTAATAATCGTGAAATGAATCTTTCAAAGTTCGCTGGTAATGATAGCTTTCAAATTGTTATCACTACAAAGTTAGATTAGGGGGATAAGTACATGCGTTACAAAAAAATTTTAGCAATATTGATGATATTAACTCTGCTTATCCCTTCCTTAACCTTTCTAGTGCCTGAAAAGGTTAATGCTTCAACAACATATAACAGTAGCAATATCCCTGAGTATTCAATTAACGAAGCAAAATGGGAAGAGGATAAAGCTTTATATGGTATACCCTTATCAACTCTTTACAAGACTGGTAACGGACTAAAATTTAACCTTAGACTATGGGCAGATAAAGGCTTAAAGGTCTATGGTAACTATACCAATTTAAATAGCGATTTTAACCGCTTTAAAAAGGTTGTTGATGGCTATTATGAAAAGAATGGTGTAAGGGGTGAATATGAGTATCACGGGTTTACCTATGATATTAACCCTCAACCCTATACTAATACAGATTTTCCTAATGATGTAGATAGTGGTAGAAAATCTGAGGACAATGAATGGGTGTATTTACCTTGGGATGAGGGGTTAGAAAATGAACAAAGTATTTGGAATAGAAACACTGGAAAGTTCCCTGCAATCGCCAACTGGATCAACGAAGGATTAGACTTTGAAATCCAATACAGCACAGTTGAGCCAGACCACATTCAAAAATACGAGGTTAACTACCTAAACATCCTAGAAGCTCCGTCCACAAGGGATACAGGCGAAGGCAAGATGTGGAACCTTGGCAGGGACGGCAAAACCTATTACCAAAACTTTAGCGTGAAACAGATTGAATTTAAAGAAGACACACCGCTAGAAACAGAGCTGGATATATTAAATGATGAACTAATCCTCCAAGCTGATCAGGATAGCTTTAAGCTAAAGGTAGATTTTCTGGCCACTCTAAAGGATGAAGCAATCTATAATAATCTGTTAAACAGCACCATCTATTACAACAGAGAAGATATTGACCATTGGGAATTTACCCTTAATACAGTAAGCAAAAATCAACCACATACAGATATTGTCCTAACAAAACCAAACGCAGCTAAGGCATATTATGAAATAGTTATCCCAAGAGCAACACTAGAAGCAAATCCTGAATATACCCTAACAGGAACAGTTAAGCTTTATTTTGAAAATGGCGATAACCTAACAGCTCCTGTTAGCAAAAAAGTAGATATAGCAGTTATTTCAGGCTTAACATCATATTTTTCAATCTCACAAACTATTGAAATAGCTAATACCAGTAGCTTCAGCTCTTCTCAAATTAACTACATTGATGGAAGCTTTGGCGAGATCATTCAATATGAAATCGCAGCAACAGACGGTGTTAATGGCGATTTTGCCACATTTAATCAGACCTCAGCAAGCAGCGTTAATCAATATTTATATAACTATATATCCCCCATATTAGCTGAGCTTAACGCACCGGGGGATGCTAAATCATTTACCGTAACTCAAACAGTTTTTGACGATAAAGGTAATACAGACAGCTTTGCAAGAACAGTAACAATTAAAATAGCAGAAAACGCCGAATATGTTTATGTAGATCCTAATGTTGATATCCCTGCTAGAGCCTTTGACATCGTTGCCTTTAAGCCAAAGGATTATACTGATACTTCATCATATGCTGCAAGATATGTTTATGTTGATGGTCAACAAGTTTCTGATAGCCTATTCTTCTCAGGTAATTACGTCTTTGGTCTTGGTAAGCATGGTCTTAGGAATATCCTAGTCAAATATATTTCCACAACAGGAGAAGAATCAATTACATCTGCATGGGTAAGTGTTTATAACACCAAGCCCTATGTCCAGTTTAAAGTAGACGGTTCATATAAAGAAAATCGAAAAATGGCCATTACCAATGATTCAGTTAGTGCTAATGATCCTTATGTTTATAGCAACTTTCCAATCAACAATTACACCTGGTCCTTTTCTACAATCGAGGGTGAGAGTGTTAACTTTAAACTAAATGACATTAGCGACTTGTACAAGGAATTTCTCTCCAAAGGGACAGGTACATATCACGTTACCTTAGTAGGAACTAATACTTTAGGCCGAGTCTCAGATCCTTATGAATTAGACATTACAATCATTGAGGATTATCCGCCAGCGGTTGAAGCAAACATCTGGAACAATGTTCTAGCCAGAAATGAACAGCTTAAATTAACCTACTCAGCTTCATCAACCGATGGTGATCTAATAGCTTCTAGCGTTATGGAAATATATTATGATGCCGATAACGACGGCACAATCGAAACCTTACTGGAAACCTACAACACCGAAGAATTTAGCGAGTTTACCCCTACAGAATTAGGCAACTACAAGGTTATTATTACCGCAACAGAAGAATTTGGCGAAGAGACACTTCCTGAATACGTGGATGAAACAGACCGCAGAACAAAAACCTTAGAAAGAGACTTTTTTGTCGATAACTACAGACCTGTAACTGAATTATATATCGACATCCCGATTGACATGCCGAATGTAGATGTCTTCTTTATGACCGACAAAAACCTTGAGCGAACAAAAAACGATTATATAATAGCTAACAAAATGAATCTTAGTAACGACCTATTACTTGAAAACATTATCCCCAATATTAGTACCTGGGATATGCATACCTATCTTTATGAGCAGCCAGCCAGTACAACAAAAAATACAGGAACGAGCTACCCATCATCATCCACCTATTATTCAAGTGGTGGATATTCGGGAACTCTTTATAGATACAAAGTAGTAGATAACGGTTACTGGGTTCCACAAAGCCATACTGAAACAGAAACAGCCTATGAAACATTTAACGGAACTCACGATAACACAGTAACAACAAAAGGGACATTAAGCCCTTATAAAGAAACTTACCGTTACGAATCAAGTCCTGCTCCAAGCAGTAAATATATAAGCAGTAACGGCTATTCAGGCTCGATACCAAGAAAAAACACAGATAGAATTAGTGATAGCTACTCTACAAATGAAGCTACTAACTCTTGGAGTAGAACATCAACCTGGAGAGCTTATTACTCTGGGACATTAAGCAAGCAAGTAACAGTAACCGTTCAGGACCCCGACAAGTGGGTTAGTAGTTATCGGGGGTATTATTCAGGAACAATTTATAAAAATGTCAGACAAGTCTATTCTAATCCCTTTATTACTACATCCTACAAGTATCTTGTTTATGTTGCTGATGACATAATTAATGAGATAAATGACTTGAACATGGTTTTAGGTAATGCCGATACCAATTTAATTCTAATCGGTAACAGTAATATAACTTCACAAGTAGCTAACTATGATTTATTTATCCAAAACAACGGACAGCCGATTGAAGAATTAGTAAATCAAGCTATGGCTTATATTAAAACTGCTAACCAAGTAGATATTAACAAGCTAACCACCTTAGTTGGACAATCATTTAATATTAGCTCCGCTGACCTAGATTTAGATGGAGACTCGATTACCGAGGAGAAATATCAGATAGTCCATAATCCAAACTACTACGATAACTCCCAAGGCTTAGCAAGCAATGCTTATACAAGCTACGCAGATAGTCAGTTTACAGTAAGTACTGCCCCAACAAGCTTTAGTAAAGCAGGAGAGTATACTATTTATCGAAGAATAAAAGATATTCCGTCTACTGATCCTAACTTTGCAGATTATGCAATGTATTCAGGAAGCAGAGCATTAAAGATTTATGTTCATAGAAAACCAATAGCAAGCGCTATTTTAGACTGGGATTATGACCCAAGTCAAGGAACGTATCTAACGAGCTGGATAGATAATTCTTATGACCCGGATCATCAATATTCCGATCCCAACAAAGGGATAGTTGAACAAAATATTAGATATAGTCGTAATGGCGGTGATTGGTATTACAAAATCCCTGATAAACTTACAGCAGGAACCTATGTAGTGGAATATCGGGTAAAGGACTTAGAAGGTGCTTGGTCAGATCCCTGGACAATGAACTTCACTCTTGCTACAGAACCGGGGATACAAATATTAGACGCTAAATTAAAAACAGCAGATCCGCAGTTTAGCATCAACAGTATCCCAGCTAGTGAAAATTTAATTATTTATGATGTTTTAACAAGGTTCCCATACACAACCTACTTAGATGTTGCTATTTATCAGGGGGCGACAAAGAAGACTACTTCAAAAATAGTCAACTTTACCGAAGGAATAACCGGCAATAAAACAGCTAACGACATCAGCTGGAACGAGATCAGCTACACCATCCCTGCAGCATTAGCTGACGGCAGCTACACGGTTAAAGTAACTGCAGTAGGAACAAATGGCAAAACAGCAGCAGTAGATTTACCCTTTAACGCTAACACTCCTGTTAATCTGCAAATTGTCGATTTCCCAACCGAGATGACCAGTGCCGGAGCACCGGTTTACCAAATCCAGGCGGCAACTTCTAAATACGTCAACCAAGTTCAAGTCACCATCTATCAAGGAACAGCCTACCAGCATACCTTAGACCTAGCACCGACAGCAACAGATGGCAGCGTCAAAAGCTGGAGCTTGGAATATACAGTACCGCCAAACATCCCGGAGTATAACTATCTAGTCGAGTATTACGCCAAAACAACCAACAACAAAACGCAAACCGCCCAGACAGCAACAACAGTGAGAGTAATGTACCTGATTCCCTCAGTATATCATCCAATATTATGGGACGAGGAACGAATCGAGGCAGGAAGACCGCAAAACATGTTCCTAGCCGGAGAAAGATTCATGTTATATGCTGAAACACCATCAACAGTTAACGCAGTTCAGGTTACCGTGGATTTTGGCTACGAAATTGGTAAATATACCGTAAACCTTAATCCGTCAGAGAACAACACCAAATGGAATGGTGAACTTTGGGAAGAGGACTTCAAGTATATTGAAGAGGGACCTTATACCTTTACCTTTGCAGGAATCTATTCTGACGGCAGCAAGGTAGAAAATGTCGAGATTATAATTGACGGTAATGTTTATACGGGGCTTGGTGTGCACAGGGTTAAGTAAGTAGAGCAGTTTCGCCCGAAACGTTAACAACCTGCCGGAAAAAAAGCCACACGCATCTCGCCAACCAGACAGCTAACCTGTCCCCAAGGCACACCCGAGTCACAAACCAACATAGCTCGCCAACCAGACAGCTGACCTGTCCCCGAAGTCACCGCATCTCGCCAACCAGCAAGGCACACCCAAGGCACAAAGCCAACATAGCTCGCAACCAGACAGCTAACCTGTCCCCGAAGTCACCGCATCTCGCCAACCAGCAAGGCACACCCAAGGCACAAAGCAAACATAGCTCGCCAACCAGACAGCTGACCTGTCCCCGAAGTCACCGCATCTCGCCAACCAGCAAGGCACACCCGAGTCACAAAACCAACATAGCTCGCAACCAGACAGCTGACCTGTCCCCAAGGGACCCGCATCTCGCAACCGGATAGCTAACCTGACCCTGAGACTGCGAAACAATTCCTTAAGGTGTGACGTTTTTGAAAAGGAAGATTTCTTTGAATTCGACGTTTAGGGCTTCGCAGATTTTTTTAGCTGAGTAGGGACTGGGGTTTCGGGTACAGTTTTCTATTTGACTGATAAGGGAGCTACTTAAGCCGGTTATTTTGGCTAGTTTTCTTTGGGAATATCCTTTTTTTAACCTTGAGGCAATCAGTTCATCCCGCTTTATCATTATACTCATAATCCGAACCCTCCTTAAAATCAACATTTAACATTCTACATTCAATGCCCGATGTTTAACTATGCTTACATAATATCACTATTCGTTGTCAGTTGTAAACAGTATTTACTATATAGTTAGCTTTTTCTATTTTAATATTGCTGACATTTGATATGATAATGTTATCAATTGTAATCACAAGGGGACTACTAAATGACATTTGCGAAGTATTTAAAGCAGTTGAGAATGAATAATAACTTGTCTATTCGCCAGCTTGCGCTATATTCTAACGTTTCGGCTGGGTATTTATCACAAATCGAAACTGAGGTTAGGGGTGTGCCATCTCCGATTGTTTTAAAAAAATTGGCAAGACCCCTGAAGGTGTCTTATGAGGAGCTGATGAAAGCTGCCGGGTACCTTGTTAGTGAACCCTCAGAGAGGTATAGTTCAGCTAGTCGCCAGTTGAATATTCCCGACAGCGATCTAGCTTTGGTAAAAAAATTTACTAAGGTGCTGGAAAATCCGCTCGATGAGCTTTTTTTTAGTTATATTTTGAATCTTTCTGATCAGGAGCGTAGTACATTAATTGAAGAGTTTTTAAAAATGAAAAAGAGTATCAACAAGTAAACTTGCTCAACGCATCGGCCAGCTTCGAATTTATGGACAGATCGCATTCGCGAATCTGACAAGCCTAGATTGCCTTAATTGGTGAAACTGTAAGCTTACCGTATTTTACACCTTTAAGGCTGATAATCTGGTCCTGTAGCACTCTTAACTTTTTGGCCTCACCCTTGACAACTATTGTTTCCAAGCAGTTATGATGATCGATATGGAAGTGAGTGGTAGCTAGAATTTCATCATGATAATTATGCTGAATATCCAGAAGCTCATCAACAAGATTTCTGTGATGATGGTCATAAAATAGAATAATTGATCCGGCTACTATTTGCTCATCATTGGTCCAATCGTTTTTGACAAGAGATTCTCTAACTAAATCCCGCACTGCTTCCGACCGGTTGTTATAGCCTTTTTCTTGAATCAGTTTATCGAACTTCTGTAAAAGGCTTTCCTCCATCGAAACTCCAAACCTTGTTAACTTTTTTAACTCCACAAAAAAACCCCCCTTATATATTCATGCTACGCCGAAATACATCCTAAAGGAATAAAAAATTCCGACTCTTTTGCCGGATTGTTCTTGCAACCCCAAAAACATCGTGTTACAATTTATTAAAATCATAACACGAGGAAAAGATTTATGAAGATATCGACTATGAAAAAATTTATAATCCCTATCATTATTCTCGCCTTTATTATACCGCTTTTAGCAGCTTGTCAGCAAACAAAAATGGGGACACTGCTGGTGACAGCAAACGGCGAGGATTTTATCCGCCAAGGTTTTAGATCTAAAGACGGCTGGTCATTATCCTTTGAGCAAGTGTTAATAAGTTTAACCAACATCAACGCCTATCAAACCGACCCACCATATGTGGCAGAAGCGGATTCGCGGTTAACTATTAAGGAAAAGGTTTCACTAAAGGAGAGTTATCTAGTAGATTTGGCAGCTGGTGACGAAAATGCCGAACCAATAAGCATTGATTCGGTCTCAGCTCATGTTGGCCATTATAACGCTGTTTCCTGGGAAATGGTTAAGGCGTTAGAGGGAGCATTACAAGGGAGTTCCTTGCAGCTGGTAGGGTGGGCGGAGAAAGACGGTCAATCAATTCCTTTTACCATCTCCATTGCTGAGGAATATCGAATTTTTGCCGGGGAGTATGTAGGTGATGTTCGCAAAGGCTTTGTAAATCAGGGGGAAGAAGGCGAAGTAGAGTTGACTTTGCACTTTGACCACCTTTTTGGAGATTTCAATCTGGCTCTTGACGCTGAACCAAACAGTCAGGCTATCGGTTTTGCACCTTTTGCAGCGTTAGCTGTAAATGGAGAAATATCAATTACAGCGGAGATGCTGAAGCAAAAATTTACAGCGGACGATTATCAACGACTTATTGAGATTTTACCGGGTCTTGCTCATGTGGGTGAGGGTCATGCAATTGCGGAGGTGATTGGCGATTGAAAAAGTTAACAAGTTTATTGTTCTGTATTTTTTTTCTGTTCATCCTTGCTGCGCCGATTTCTGCTCATGGAGCACATCTTAAATATACAAGTGAAACAACCTATACTATTGTGGCTTTTTATGACAATGGCGAAGTAATGTCGGAGGCACAGGTAGAGGTATTCTCACCTGACGATCAAGCAATTCCATCTGTAGTAGGCGTTACAAATCAAAAAGGCGAATATATTTTTACTCCAGATCCTGAAAAAATTGGAACTTGGGACATTCAAATTCGTAAAGCCGGACATGGGGCAATTATCCCGATTGAAGTCGGCGATGGGTCTGCAACAACTGCCACAACCGGCTATTCACTGGTGCAAATGAGTATTATGATTGCAAGTGTGGTTTGGGGTCTGATTGGAACGGCGCTTTATTTCAAAAGGAGCACCCTTCGAGTACAACGATAATATTTCAGCAAAGAAGCTAAATCAACGAAGGAGAAATATTAAGCAGGAGGTAGTGAGCGTGCACATCCCTGATGGAATGGTTCCCGGAGCAGTTAGTGTGACGGGTTATGCTTTGACAGGAGCGGCAATGTGGTTCTCTCTGAAGAAGATTAATCAAAAAAAGAATCCTCGTAAGGAAATCCCAAAGGTTTCTTTGCTGACAGCCGCTTTTTTTATCGCAACTTTTATTCTGTTGCCGATTCCACCGGCAAGTGTTCACCCGCTATTAGTGGGAATTATTGGGGCGATTTTGGGCTATTATGCTTTTCCCTCGATCACAATTGCCTTGATTTTTCAGGCTGCTTTATTTCAGCATGGAGGCATAACTACTTTGGGGGTTAATGCTTTTATTTTTGGCAGCAGTGCCTTATTATCCTTCTACCTTTATTTAGTTCTAAAAAAGGTCTTTCGCTCGCAAATAATTATTGGTTTTCTAACGGGGATAACCGGAGTTGCAGTTACTGTTTTCTTTTTTTACATAATGCTTGTTAGCTTTATTCCGGCGAATCTTGATGTTCAGATGGAGCAGAAGGCGATTATGGCTTTAGTAATTGCCCACGTGCCGTTAATGGTACTGGAAGGGTTATTTACGGCACTATTATTTCGCTACTTGCAAAAAGTAAAGCCCGAGTTATTAGAGGGGGGATGATGGTCTGAATAACTTAATAATTGAGCAGAGTGGAGCTGTATCGTCAGCTCTCCAGCGATTAGATACGAGATTTAAAATTATTGGACTAACTCTTTTAACTTTTGCTTTTGCATTTGTCACTGAGGTTCGCTTACTACCATTTTTACTGTTAATCAGCTTGAGTGTAGTTCTAGCTTCTAGGGTTTCTTTGTTATTTATTATCAAACGGATTCAGCTGCCTAGTGTAGTAATTCTTTTTATTGCCTTGCTCGCTTTGTTTTTTTCTGAGGGCTCTCCGTTAGTACAGATAGGCTTTTTGACGATTACTGATGAGGGACTCTTTTCCTTTGTATTAATAACGGGTAGATTCCTCAGTATAATGCTGATTATGATTGTTCTCTTTACGACGTCAACCTTTTTAGATATCTTAAAAGGTCTGCGCGCGCTAAAGGTTCCGGTCTTATTGTGCGATATGACTCTGTTTTCTTTCCGATATTTGTTTGAGTTGAAGAAGGATTTCCAAACTATGCAGACAGCGATGCGAATGAGGGGCTTCAAGGGCGAATTTTGGTCGTCGTTAACTGGTTTTTCCTCGTTAGCCGGTTCGCTTCTTGTCCGCAGCTATGAACAGTCCGAAAGGGTTTATCAGGCGATGACTATGCGGGGATATGGCGCGGGAACTTTTGAAGAAGGGACTTTTTCGGCGGGAAGAACAGATTATTTTATTCTGTTGGTCTTGCTTTCTTTATCTTTGCTCGTTTTTCTTCTGGAGTACTTAATATAGCTGGGAGCTGTTATGATAAATGAATAATAATATTTTACAGTTGAAAAATCTTTCTTATAGTCATTCGGGTGGTCAACAGTTTATTGCTGATTTTAATCTGAGCATTCAGCGTGGTGATCGATTGGCGCTTGTCGGTCCAAACGGTGCGGGGAAAACCACTTTGTTTCTCTTAGCGACAGGGATGCTGGAGCCTACTAGTGGTGAGGTTTGGCTTTATGATCAAAAGCTGATACCTTCTACTTTTAACCCTGCTCTCGGGATGATTTTTCAAAATCAAGATGACCAGTTGTTTTCTCCTTCTGTTTACGAGGATATCGCTTTTGGATTAAAGAATTTGGGCTTCTCGCCCGAAGAGATTGCTGAAAAGCTTCAGGAGGTTCTGTATTTGCTGGGTATTGCCCATTTACAGGACAAGCCACCTCACCATTTATCCGGTGGTGAAAAAAGATTAGTAGCGATTGCCGGAGTATTAGCGATGGAACCTCGCTTGATTATTTGGGACGAGCCGACATCTAATTTGGATATGCGGTATCGCCGTCGTTTAATTGAAATTATTAATGGGGCTAAGCAGGAGGCTATGGTCATAGCTTCACATGATTTAGAGTTTGTCTTAGAGGTCTGCAATCGGCTGGTTCTGGTTGATCAAGGGAAAGTAATCATTGATGGTGACCCTCGAGAGTTACTAAAGAAAGGGGAGCTTTTGAGCAAACACGGATTGGAAGTCCCCTATTCGGTAAATCGTTGAGTTCATAAAAATCAGGTGGAGATAAAAAACTCCACCTGTAGTCCCGCTATTTTTCCTTTTTATAGTCACTCTTGGAGGTTATTTCGTAGCTGTAATCGACATAGCCCTTGGTGCCCTCTGGCGGAGCATACCAGATAACCATATAATTATTTCCACCACTTAAGAAGTCTTTAAGGAGCAGAGCCTCAGCCTCAGATACATTGAAGGGATCAATGCTTAGAACTCTGTAGTGTTGGTCGTTATTGCCATTGCCAAGAGATTTTTCATTGATAAAGGTTACAGCATATTCTACAAAATTGCCCTTTAACTCGTCATAGCTCATTAAACCTTCCAGAGTACCATCATTATAATAGCCGATCTCCGGTATTTGAATATTGTCAATGAACCAACCGGCATCATTATAGCCCCAGTCGGTCATGAAGCGGAAGCTAAGGAGGATATTTTGACCGACAAAAGGTGTTAGATCAAAGCTTTCTTGGGCCCAATCGGCATAATAGCCTGTAAATCCCGGCAAGTTAGCAGCAATAGCCGGATAACCTTCAGGAACTATGTCGCTTCTGGTGTTTTCGTTGGCTAAACTGGTAAAAGTGCTGCCACCATCAGTGGAGACTTGCACCAAACCAAAGTCCCATGCCTCTTCAATATCTAGGAAATTATCGAATTGGAGAGTAGCAGTAGCCACGTTTGTTAAGTCTACCGGGAGAATTATTCGATTGTCAATCTCATCGCCGTTATTACCCCAGAGAACTTGGTTGTCTGCACCAAGCGGATCGTTAACCGTTTTCCATGGCGTGGGCAGGAATTCAAGACCATCGAACTTGATGCTTTGGATTTTATTAGCTTTATTCAACTGCAGATAATCGCCGCCCCAAGCCGGTGCCCCATCCTTAGCGAATTGAGCTGCTGAAGCGAAGTTAACCTGTAAATCTATGCTGGAGAAATTATAGATGCCGTTTTCCGGTTCAGGGGAATCTACCACTAAAGCAACGGTAAATCTTCTGAAGAGCTCAGTGAAATCAATTCCTGTGCCAAATTGCGCAAGAACATTGTTGACTCCCGTGATCCCTTGCCCTTGATCCATGGCAAGTGCTCGGATAAACTCTTTGCCAAATTGATCGTTTAAGTATAGCTGCAGCAGATAAGCCTGACCGTAATCTGCCAAAGTCTCTGGACCCGTTGGAGCAGTTACATGCTCATCCCATTGAACAAGCGAATTCTCCGGGTGATCCAAGAAGAAGTTCACATGTCCCCACGGATGCCCATAGCCGGCCAGATATTCGGCAAAGTCCGACATTCCCTCATTGATCCAGTTCTCCTCTAATGGATCGTTATCAGCATGAATCAAGTGCTGGAACTCGTGAGCAGTTGTCCCGAAGAAAGTGTTCTCCAATCTGGTAGCCCAACTGTTGGTATCCAAATTGATAATGTTTCTATCAAAATAGGATTCATAGGCTGAGGAGTAAAAACCGGCGATAAAAAACGGATAGCTCGGATTATAAAAGTTATCATCACGGATATTGTCTACCAGCATGATAACTCTCTCCACACCATCTATAGATACATAATAGTTCTCCGGGAAATATCCCCATGCAGTTAAAAGTGAACCCTCCCCGCTATGTGAATCCGGTGTCCCGAAGAACTCCGTGTCAACCTGATAAATGTTATTATCGAATTCATCACGTAATTTATCAACCTGCTCTTGAGTAACAATATGGGCTGGGCGACTGTCGACAAAGGATAAATCATTTGCGACCCACACCTCAATGTTTTCACCTATACTTCTTAAAGTAAAATCTTTAAAATAGTAGCCGTATAAGGCGTCATACCCTAAGAAATATTTACTTCCCCCATCAAAGGTAAATGGACTATCAGTAGACTCGTCAGCAGTGGTACCTTCTTCATCAAAATTCAGGTTAGCCGCCTGCTCTTTCAGTTTTTGTTCTAATTCAGCTTGATATACCTCATCGCTCTCTTGAGCTCTAAGCTGCGGACCGATATCGATTGTATCTCCATATCTGATGTTGTCTGAGCTTTTTGCGGAAATAAAGTTTAACGGAACCACAACGCTTAGCAGTAATATTAAAGTGGTAAAAATTGATAGTGTTTTTTTCACATACAAGACCCCCTTCTGGAATAAAATTTTAATCATTATAATAATTCTCTATGTTTGACAATCCTCCTTCCATAGTAGATAAAAACTAAGACCATTTTAGTAAAAAAGAAACAGCCTCTAAAAATATATGAACAATTTGCGAAAATACAACCATTATTTAATGTTTTTCGGAATATTAATTTTTCTCAACCTAGAAATCTAGTCAACGCGCTTTTTGATACGCTATAATAGTAGACAATCGCTAACGACTATTTTTTTCACGAGGAGTCACTCGTTGAGCGCAACGAACCTTTTCTAGCATAATCTATGATAGTAGACAATCGCTAACGATTATTTTTCAACGAGGAGGCACTCTTCGAACACAACTCTCATATTTCAAACGAAGTTAGATTTGCCATAAGCAGCGACCATTATCTGAGTACTAAGCAACGGACGACGGAGCGTGTTGCTTTTCAGCGTAGTAGGAAAAAATTATTAGGAGGCTTACGATGATTTTACAAGGTATACGTGTAGTAGATTTTTCCCAATATATACCTGGTTCATATACTAGCTGGCGGCTAGCAAGGCTTGGTGCTGAAGTGATAAAAGTTGAACCATTGACGGGTGACCCAACTAGATATTTTGGAGAAACACCTGAGGATGAAGGAATTGTCTTCACAGCTAACAATGCTCAGAAAAAAAGTATCGCCCTGAATTTAAAGTCGATTGAGGGGCAAGAGCTGGCAATTGACTTAATAAAAAAAGCCGATGTAGTAATCGAGAGCTTTAGGCACGGAGTCATGGAGAGGCTTGGGCTTAGCTATCCTCAACTTCTGAAGTATAAAAAAGGGCTTATCTACTGTTCGCTTTCCGGTTATGGGCAATCAGGAGTTATGACCGAATTTGGTAGCCATGATCTTAATTATCAGTCTCTAAGCGGAGTATTGTCCAAGTTAAAAGATTCAGCAGGAAAGCCAATATTATCGAAGATTACCTTAGCTGATAAAGTAGGGGGGATAACTGCCAGTGAAAGAATTATCGGCGCATTATTATACAGAGAGCGAACAGGAGAGGGTCAGTATCTGGATATTTCCTTAATGGATAGTATCGTGGAAATTATGAATCTCAACCTCTTAGCCGTTAAAAAGGTGGCAAAAGATAATGTCATACCGCAATTGACAGGGAAACTGGTCTCGTATAATATCTATGAAACAAAGGATGGTAGATTTGTCAGCCTCGCTGCTTTAGAGCAGAAGTTCTGGGAAAGATTTTGTTTGGCAGTAGATCGGCCAGAGTGGCTTGATGCTCATCAATCAAGGCAATCCGTCGATAATCCAGTTTATCTTCAACTTCGAGAGTTATTTTTATCACGGACCTTTGCTGAATGGACTCAGTTCAGTTTAGCGGTCGATTGCTGCCTATCACCGGTATTAGAGGTTAGCGAAGTAAGCTCTCACCCTTTTTTCCAAGATAAAAGCTTAATAGATTTGAATAATGAGCCAAGACTTGGTGAACACACAGACTTAATTATTAAAGAGCTGTTGAAAAGAACAGAGGCAGAGCTGGCAATTTTGCGAAAAAAGAACGTTATTAGATAGCAGCAGTTGAGTAGCACACGCCCCCTTAAAATATCATTTTTATTTATCCAACTACAAAGGGAATATAAGAAATTTGTCGAAATTAGTAGATTAGTGATCAAAGTGGATAATGTCAGATTAATCAAAGGGGGTAAAACAGACATATGTTAAAAAAACTTATTGGCTTATTTATTATAGGAATTTTTGTGATCAGCTTTATATTTACTGGCTGTTCGACGCAATCTGATAGTGAGGATATATATTATGCAGATGATTATGAAGAAGAATACGACGAGGATTTTGACGATGAAGAATACGATGAGGATTATGATGAAGAAGAATTTGATGAGGAATTCGAGGATAATAATGTTGGAACGAATCCTGTTAACTTAAAATCCAGCTATCCCAATACTGTTGCTTATAAGCTGAATCTGCAAAAATATCAACTGCCCGGTGTTTTCACTATGCTAAAGCCCAAGGGGTGGAATGTTTACAAAGCAGGAGAATATAATACAATCGCTTTTCTGACAAGAGATGACGTGGAACCATTACGTCAGGTTTTCTTATTTAGTGAGATAGGACTTTTCTATGTAGATGAATCTCAAAAAGAACTTGAGCAGTATTATCAAAATAATGGAGGTTACTCTATTCCCTGGATTGATATGCCTGTAATTTCGCCGTTTGATGGGACAACATTTTTTTATAATTTTAACGCTATTATGGAGGCCAAGTTTCCCAAAAGCTTTCTTGCTGCAGGTAATATGCCAAAACCTTCAGGCTTTGAACAAATAGAAATTATATCTGAGGAACCAATTGAATCAATTATACCGGGATTACCTGCTACACTGGTGCGGGCTATTTTAACACAGGACGGCAAAACTGCTCAAGGAGTGTTCGTCGCTAGCGGTATTGAAGATGGTTTTGGACATGCTACAGCTTTAATGGTAACGGGTATCACCGCTCCTGTCGGTGAATTTCAGGGGATGCAGGAATCTTTGCTGGAAATAGTCAGAAGCTTCGAATTAGATTCTGCTTATGTACAAGAAGGTCTTCGTGTACTTCAACAGAATGGTGAACGTTTAAGCGAGATCAGTAAAACATTAAGTGAAACCTCTGATATCATCACAAAAGGCTGGACAGAAAGAAATAGGTTGGATGATATCCGCATAGCTAAAAAAAGCGACCAAATTCTGGGGGTAGAACGGGTTTATGATCCTGATACCGGGGAAGTTTACGAAGTGAAAAATGGGTTTTTCGATTACTATAAAACTCATCAAAGCCAGTACGATAAAAAGAACCTTCAGCCCTTACCGGATAATGATCCCAAGCCATGGGAACAGGCTCCTATAATCAATCACAACCTAGTCAGTCCATAATTAATTATAGAAAATAATTCAAATATCATGAATTCCTTTAAAAAAATAACGCGGAGGATAATAGCGATGGATAAAAGCTGGAGCAAAGAAAAAAATAATTCAAAGGGTAAAAAAATATTTATAATTACGGCAATGATTATACTTTTTCTAATTGTTCTTCTCTTTTTACAAAAAGGCTGTACAGATAGCTTAACCGTTACTAACGACGAACAGATAGGTACTCCGCAAGAAGAAAATATAGACGATGGTGGCGAAAAGATTATATCTACAATTAATGATGTTAAGGCTGTTTATGCAGGGGAGAACTATTCTCTGATTATAAAAAATGACGATTCTCTATGGTCGTGGGGAAGCGGCGACAAAGGTTTGCTTGGAAACGGGAAAAATGAAGATTTATTATTTCCTGTAGAAATCCTAAAAGATGTAAGCATTGTGTCTGCTGGAATAAACCATGTATCAGCCGTAAAAAAGGATGGCTCACTTTTGACTTGGGGAGTTAATAACAATGGAGAATTAGGGGATGGAACTAACAGCAATTCATTGGTACCAAAACAAATATTATCTGATGTTGTGTCTGTCAAAAACGGATTTGGTTTTACACTAGCCTTAAAAAAAGATAATTCACTCTGGGCATGGGGAAAGAATGATGTGGGGCAACTAGGAAATGAAGATACAGAAAATGTGCTATCCCCAATAAAGATAATGGATGGGGTTATAAAGTTTTCCGCTGGAGCAAGTCATGTATTGGTTGTTACAGAAGACGGAACCCTTTGGGGATGGGGATCTAATCAATATGGTCAATTAATGGATTATTCCCAGAAGGAAGTCAACACATCAGGAACCCCTATAGCGGTTCAGTTAAAGCCGGTAAAGCTGCTTGATAATATTGAGGATGTTGCTGCAGGAAGCTCCCATTCGTTGGCGCTGGATAAAGAGGGAAACCTATTGGCGTGGGGGAATAATATTAACGGACAATTAGGAAATAATGGAGCAGGTGAATTAGTAAGTGGGAGGTTTGGCGGAAAAACGCTGACCTTAAGGCAACCGGATAAAATCATGAGTGAAGTCAAACTTATTGCTGCTTCTAGGAATAATTCCGCAGTTCTAAAGAATGACGGGTCTCTGTGGGTCTGGGGAGAAAACAGGTATGGTCAAATTGGCGATGGAACAACCATAAACTCGGGAACTCCAATTAAAATCCTAGATGATGTTGAGACTTATTCTCTTGGCATGAAGCATGTTATGGCTATTAAGCAGGATCGTTCCTATTGGGCTTGGGGCTCTGATGTAAATGGTGAATTAGGTGACGGCTATAAAAGTTTATTAACAGCTCCTGTAAAAGTTCTGGATAATATAATCCAAGCTGCCTCATATGATGGGCACACATTGGCACTTGGCAAGAATGGGGATTTATACGCCTTTGGAGCAAATAATTCAGGTCAGTTGGGAGATGGGACACTATTCAATACTTCAAAAGCAATCCTTGTAATGAAAGATGTTCAACAAGCCGCTGCCGGATTAAACCATTCATTAAGTCTTAAGACAGATGGAACTGTTTGGGCATGGGGTAGAAATTCCTATGGGCAGCTTGGTAACGGGATCAATGAGGATGTGTACTCCGGATTTAGTGTATTTGAAAACGGTCACCCAATACTTGTAGATTCGCAGGGAAACAAACAAGCTGAAATGAATAATGTTGTTTATTTGCCGTCAGAAATAATGAGCAATGTACAGCAAATCGCCGCTAGTTGGAGCACCTCTTACGCCATTAAAAATGACCGTTCACTTTGGTCATGGGGCTTAAATGAAATGTATCAGATGGGAGACGGTACGAGGAAAAATACAGCTACTCCCAAAAAAATTATGGAGGATGTTCAACGTGTTTTCCCGCTTTATTCAGCTTTAAAAACAGATGGGAGCTTATGGTATTGGGGAAGTAATATAGGGGATCTGTATGTACCTGAGCCAGAAAAGGTATTTGTATCTACAGTCGAAATAGAGTATGCCAATACTTATGACCTAGCTCTTAAAGATGATGGGACACTTTGGGCTTGGGGGCGTATTAGTAATCGTCTTCTGAGTAAGGACAAAAAAACATCCGGTTCGCAGGAACCTATTCAAATCGGAGAAGGGATCAGCAAAATTGCTGCAGACTATGATAATCTCTTTATTATTATGAAGGACAATTCATTATGGGCAGCAGAATATAATAAAATAGAACTGGACGCTAATGTAGCGGAAGATACAAGAGATTTTAATAATACAAAAATAATAAAAATAATGGATGATGTTGAGGAGGTTATTTTGGGTTCCGACTATGTAATGTTTTTGCAAATTGACGGGTCATTGTGGGGGTATGGAGATAATAACATGGGGCAATTAGGTGACGGAATGAGATACTTTGTACCAATGAAAATGTCCGGTAAATAAAAAAGACAAAGGGACGTTTCTCCTGTCTTTTTCTTGATATTAACCTGGCTTATACGCGCAAGTAGTCTATGCTTGAAACAATAAGAATATTTTTCCCCACCCCATGGTGGGGAAATTTTAGTGCGCCCAGCATGGGCGCAAACTAGTCGGTGAAAGTCCGATACGGGGGCTGGTAGTGCCAACCGTTAGCTTAAGACAAGGGTGTCCATCGTGAGGTGGAATCTGAAGGAAGTCGGCGGCAAAACT
>Ga0209347_1002350_pt1 | contig 25441 bp, 28 predicted proteins | sample AutmiccommuBRH23_FD_187382 | JGI IMG/M metagenome (GOLD analysis project Ga0209347, IMG submission 187382) | Deep subsurface microbial communities from Mt. Terri, Switzerland - Autotrophic microbial communities BRH/23 (SPAdes) (version 2) | ecosystem: Environmental > Aquatic > Deep subsurface >...
AGCAGGTCTGACCCTGGATGTGGTGCCGGAAACGCTGCCTGATGAGTTCCACGGCTGGGACGCGCGGGAGATGGATTGGGAAGACCTTCTCCCATGCTATCTGCGTATCCTTGAGGATTTAGGGGACTTGGTGGATCAGCACGGCTACTTGATATGCGGTTGGAGCGCCTGATTCCGACATTTACTCGGTCTATCGCCGTTCAAGAAGACGTTCTGCGGCTCGAATGCGATCATGCTTTCGGGCCGCGAGACCACAGGCATAGTGTTGTGATCCGGACGTCTCCGCTGGGCTGGCTTGTCTGGGCGGATACACCGCGGTTCTGGACGCCGGTCGGTGCCTCCGTGATCGTGGTGAGCGGTGTCTTCATTGTCTGGCGGGAGAGCCGCCACGCGACGTGATTTGCAAGTCACCGCTGCTATGCGCACGTGTTCTCGGGTTTTGCATCGTGGGCTATAGCCGATAGGGTGCCGGGGTGGCGAGCAGTGATAGAACGACGTAGCATCGGCATTGTGACAAGGGCAGATGTGGGAGCGACAATGGAGCAAGGCCCTAAAACAGCGCTTGTGCTTCAAGGCGGCGGTGCGCGCGGCGCGTATCATGTGGGTGTCCTCAGGGCTTTGGCTGAGATCACCGGGGCACGTCGCTCCCCCTTCCAGATCATTTGTGGATCTTCTGTTGGGGCAATCAATGCCGCGTCCATCGGTGTTGCGGCAAACGATTTTCAGCGGGGCACAAAGCATCTTGAGTCCCTCTGGCGCGGTCTGAGATGCGACGCAATCTATAACACGGACGCCTTGTCGCTGCTGCTGTCAACTGGGCGCTTGGCCAGCACAATGATGTTCGGATATCTTGGCTTTAGCGCCGCCGGCGGTCTATTGGACTATGGTCCGCTCAAGAGACTGCTTGAGCGCGAGTTTCACCGGTCTCATCTCGAACACGCTGTCCGTAGTAAGGCGCTACATGCGCTATGCATCACCGCCTCAAGCTATGAGGGCGGTCAAGCTGTCACCTTCTTCGAGGGCGACAAGACTATATCTGATTGGCAACGTGCCCGACGGATTGGCCGGCGTGTTCACATCACGCCGAGGCATATACTGGCATCAGCCGCTTTGCCATTTGCCTTTTCTCCCGTTCGTATTGATACGGCCTTCTTCGGCGATGGCGCGCTGCGCTCGACGTCGCCATTGTCGCCCGCGATCCGAACGGGGGCAGAACGCATTCTCGTGATCGGAACGCGCGACACACACATCGATTCTGCTACGCGGGCAGCGAGCAAGAAAGGGCCGACATTTGGAGAGGTGGCGGGCCACTCTCTCGACATTTTGTTTAACGACAATCTTGAGGCCGACCAGGAGCGCATGCTGCGCATCAACCATACTGTCTCTCTCATTCGGGAGGATCAGAGGGACAAGACGCCACTGCGCGTCATCGACAGTATTCTTCTCAGCCCGTCGAAAGACCTAAGAACAATTGCGCAGACCTATGCGTCCGACCTTCCTCGCACGGTGCGCATGCTGTTGCGCAGCGCCGGGGCGTGGGGCGGTGATGGACGGCTTGAGAGTTACCTTTTGTTCGAACCTGGCTATGTCGGGGATCTGATCGACATTGGATATGTGGATACCATAGCGCGAGTTGAAACCATTGAAGGCTTTCTCGAATCCGGATGACAAAGGGAAAGCGGTCTTGGCCTGAAGATGTCTTCCATCGATTTTACCGGAAACCGCTCAGTTTTTCGGGCAGTTGATTGCGGCGAGCAATTCAGTCACCTCTTGAAGAACAGCTCGTCTGAGATCGTGATGCAGTCATAGAAGGGGACTGATCATGGCGGACATCGAGATACCAGATCGGAGATCGACCAATTGAGCTTGGTCTCGAATTGGAGCAACCGCCAACCATAACTGGATTTACCAGATCTTAACCTGAACGACAGACAGTTGGGATCTGCAAACGGCTGAGCTCCCGGATCTCGGCCTCGCCGAGATAGCTCTTGGCCGTCCCGACGTCGGACTTGCGCTGGGGTAGACCCTTGTCGGCGTTCTTCTAAGTCATCAGCCCCATGTTCGGCTTATCGGGGTTGCCCAAATCGCTGGCAACACGCTTCGCCCACCTATCCCAAAAAAATTGAGAAAAGTGACCTGCGGCGTTTCTGCCGTAACCGCTGTTCTGACCCCACCTTCCCGTTGAATCCGTAAGCTGCGATGCGCCTCTGTGTGGAGATTTGCACGGGAGGTGTCATTGGGAGTCCATCGGGAGCGCGGTATGGAGGCCGTTGGGTTTGTGGAGCTTCTGGCGGCTCCGGCGGCCAAGCGGCGATGGTCTGACGAGGCGAAGGGTCGGATGGTGGCCGAGACGCTGGTTCCTGGCGTCACCGTGAACGAGGTGGCACATCGGCATGGATTGAAGGCCAACCACCTGTCGTCCTGGCGGACGCTGGCACGGAAGGGCAAACTTGTTGTGCCCGAGGTTGCGGGAGCTGAGTTCGCAGCACCTTTGGCGACGGCGCAGGCAGTGGACACGCCGGTTGCAACTGCGACGATTGATCTGTTGATCGGCCCTGTGACTGTTCGTCTGGATGCAGCCACGCCCGCAGCCCGGATCGCGGAACTGGCCATGGCCTTGCAGGCCCGCACGTGATCTTCCCGTCGAACCGGGTGCGGATCATGGTGGCGACGAAGCCCATAGACTTCCGCAAAGGTCATGACAGCCTGGCCGCGATGGTGAAGAACGAGCTGCGCAAGGACCCGTTCACCGGGACGGTCTTCGTGTTCCGCGCGAAGAAAGCCGATCGGCTGAAGCTGCTCTACTGGGACGGCACCGGGCTGGTGATGGCCTACAAGAGGCTGGAAGAGCATACGTTTACCTGGCCCGCCGTGAAGGACGGGTTGATGCTGATGAACCACGCGCAGTTCGAGGCGCTGTTTGCTGGTCTGGATTGGCGGCGGGTTCGGGCCATTAAAGTGAAGGCTCCCGAAGCGGTGGAATGACCGGTTCAGCCCTGCGGCAGGATGACTCGGTTGGTGCTTTCGACGGGCATCCTCTGTGCCGGTTTGGTAAAAACCGGTCATGCCGAAGACCTCTGATCTGCTTGAAGAAATCGCCACGTTGAAGGCGTTACTGACCGCTGCAGATGCGCGCGAGCGGCGCAAGGACGAGCGGATCGAACGGCTGGAGAAGCTGGTGACGGCCTTCAAGCAGGCGGCCTTTGGGCGGCGGTCGGAAAAGAGCGATCCGGACCAATTTGAACTGGCGTTGGAAGACCTCGAAACGGCGATGGCGGTGATCCATGCCGAAGAGGATGCCGAGGACCGGGCCGCCAAGCGCCCTGCCAAACCGCGTGCAGCCAACCGCGGTGCATTGCCCAAGCACCTGCCGCGCATCGAGGAGATCATCGAACCAGACAGCCTGACCTGCGCCTGTGGTGGCTGCCTGCATTGCATCGGCGAGGATGTCTCGGAACGGCTGGACATCGTGCCTGCTCAGTTCCGTGTCATCGTGACCCGCCGTCCCAAGTATGCCTGTCGGTCCTGCACTGACGGGGTCGTCCAAGCCCACGCACCGGCACGGCTGATCGCAGGTGGCATGCCCACCGAGGCCACAGTAGCCCATGTGTTGGTCAGCAAGTATGCAGATCATCTGCCGCTCTACCGACAGGCCCAGATCTACAGCCGCCAGGGCGTCGATCTCGACCGCTCCACCCTTGCCGATTGGGTGGGTCGCGCAGCCTTCGAACTGCGCCCTGTCCATGACGCGCTGATGGCTGACCTGAAACGGTTTACCAAACTCTTCATGGACGAAACGCGCGCCCCGGTCCTCGACCCGGAGGCGAGAAAGACCAAAACCGGATACTTCTGGGCGCTTGCCCGCGATGACCGACCTTGGGGCGGCGCATCTCCACCAGGCGTGGTCTTCACCTATGCCCCCGGTCGCGGCGGGCAGCATGCCGAGCGGATCTTGCAGGGCTTTGGCGGCATCCTGCAAGTCGACGGCTATGCCGGATACAACCGACTGATTGCAGCGGACCGGATCGGTCCGGGCATCCAGCTCGCATATTGCTGGGCGCACGCGCGCCGCAAACTGTTCGAGATCACCCGCACCGGACCCGCGCCGATTGCCGAGGAAGGCGTGGCCCTCATCCGCGACCTCTACGCCATCGAGGCCGAGATCCGCGGCAGTGACCCCGTAACGCGATTGGCCATCCGGCGGGACCGCTCCGCTTCGATCATCGCCCGTCTCGACGATTGGCTGGCCCACCACCGCGCCCGCGCCTCGGCAAAGTCGCCCTTGGGCGAGGCCCTTGCCTACATCGCAAAATACCGCGACGGCCTTGGCCGCTTCCTCACCGATGGCCGCGTCGAGATCGACAACAACACCGTCGAACGCACCATCCGCCCCATCGCCCTGAACCGCAAGAACGCCCTGTTCGCAGGACACGACGCCGGAGCCGAAAACTGGGCCGTCATCGCCTCGTTGATCGAGACCTGTAAGATGAACGGCGTCGATCCCCACGCATGGCTATCAGTCGCGCTCACCGCCATCGTTCAAGGCCATAAGCAGAGCCAGATCGACGATCTCCTCCCGTGGAATTACCCCGTTCCAGTGTGATCGGGACACCGCTTACTTTCTGCCTCGGTTGGAACGTTCTCATTTACCCTCTGTCAGCATCATGCTGACGCCCAACCCGTCACAGATAAGGAGCCATACTGTGAAAGACGACCGCTACTCCGATGCGCAGATTCGCGCCGGCCAAGAGATCTTGGCACAATTCATCCAATCCCTGAAAGATAGCGGCGACTTGCCTCCCGCCTATACGCCGTCGTCGCACCCGTTCGGCTACATGAACGCTTCAAATATCCTTGCCCTCGTCGTCCTGCAGCGCAATGGCGGCTGGGTAGGAGATGTTGTGTTCAAGGACGTGCCGAAAGGGCTTCCTGAGGTAAAGGGCACTCCAGAATCGCGTCCCTTTGCAAGCAGGCAGGAAGCCCTCTGCGCCGCACTGGCGCGCGTCTATCAACTTCTGCTTCGCCCTGATCCCCTTGAGGACGTAGCATGCGCGGTTCTCCCCGAACTTGGAGGCCGGCCTCCCCTGATCTTAGGTAATCATGTCATCGACATTGACTACCAGCGATGGCGCTGATGGGGCAGCCAGCTCTGCGCCGAGGCATACCGCTGTAGGATCTCGCGCCGCCCCAACCAATACCAAGCTCATGCTGAGACGTATGGTTCCGCTTCATGGTCACAGCGGAATCAAACGTTCTGCAACCCAGCAATCCAGACCGTGATGCGGCACCCGATCCAGAGCCCTGTCCCGATACGGCCCTCAACCAAATGCCTTCTTTTGTGAAGCGCGTTTCCGAGAACCTTCGGTCGATCCAACATTCATTCAAGAATGAAAGGAACGTCTACCCACGCAAGGACCACCAGCCCCTCCACTCAAATCGCCACATCCAAACCCTTGATTGAAAGGGTTCACATTTCAAAAGACTTTCCCTGAAAGGAAACCGAATGCCCGTAAAGGTAGACCTCACAGAAAAACAGATCGAGGACGGCAAAGCCATGCTCAAGAAATTGCTTGTTGCCGGCCGTGAAACCGCAACAGGTTTCGGAGAGTATACTGACATGCTCACCCCGGTTCTTGCCTCTCAACATCCCAATGCGAGCGTCAAGAACTTGCGCTCGGTCGTTTTTCATCGCAACGAGGCAGGCTGGTTTTTCCTTTTTGTTCTCAAAAAGGTCTCAAAGGGCTTCCCCTCTGTATTCGGCACACCCGCAGACCGCCCATGCAAAAGCTTTGGGGAAGCCTATCTCAAGGCGTGCCTTACTGTCGCATACCTGTATAACGCGAAGAGACTTGGGGTTCGACCTGGCACCAAGTTGACCTTCAAAGTACCCGAAGCCCTTCAAGCAATGATCTTCACGACCCACTAAGGGGTCGGATGACCGCCTCCCAAATGGCGACCGCTTGAGTGCCTGTGAGTGCGGAGAAGTCTATCCAACCAGCCATTTGGTCACGCAGCGCTTTCCAGCAGCGCGATTTCGTCTTCGATCAGGTCGAACAGATCATAGACGATGCTGTCGATCTGGGCTTCGGCCTGAGCGATTTCGGCGGTCAGGCGGGTGATCTCGGCGCGGTCGCGGTTGATCCAGTCTTCCCAGTCGAAGCGATCGGCCAGCGGGATGTCGGCCTTGAACACCTTCTTCACTTAGGCGCGGAAGGCGGCGAAGTCGGGCAGGCTCCACCATTCCTGAATACTGGTTGTCAGCTTGGGCTCACGGTCAGGTGTAGGCAGAGGTCAGGGATGCGGCGAACATCCGCGCCCTTCAGCTTGAATGGTGCCACGATGTCAGGCGTCTTGCCGCCAAAGCGGCCAAGCGCCAGATCGACGCTGCCGCGCAGAATATCTTGTTCGGTTGAGACGTTGTAATCTGCTCCGCCAGCCGGGTCGTGGTAGCCGAGAACACCTTCAACGATCTTGGAGGCGAACTGCCCATGCAGGGCGGTTTCCTTCAGGCGTTCAATCCGGCCCGAGCGATCAACTCTGCCCAGGCTTCCAGTGCAGCCAGAGAGTCTGATGGGATTGGATCGGCTTTGATGTGGCGCTTCAGAGTCTTACGGTTGAACAAATTCATGAACTATCGGTCTTTCTTGCCGCCATCGGTTGGCTTTACGATGCTGTTCTTGCGGATGGCGACAAGCCTTGGCTTTATTCGTGCGTGATCGCAACGGCCCTCATTCGAGGCGTTCTGCGATCCACATCTTGATCAGCGCCTGACGGGTGATGCCGAGCTTCTGAGCCTGCCGGTCCAGACCGGCGACGACCCAGGTCGGGAAGTCCACGTTCACCCGCTTTGCCTCTACATTGAGGCGGCGCGCCTTTGTCCAATCGACATGGGCGGACATGTCTTCGCCCGCGTCGAAGCGTTCGTCGAATTCAGTCGCCTTCATAGTGGTCAATCTCCTGCTTGCGAGCGCGGCGCACGGAGATGATCCGCACCCGTTCGCCCCGGTACGTGTAGACAGCCGTCCAGTGTCTGGCCCCGATCATGCCAACCGCCAGAAAGCGTGGCTCATCCGTGACGTTGGCGGGGGCCTCGATTAGATAAGGATCATCCCAGAGAGCCTGGGCCTCATCAAAGTCGATTCCGTGCTTTTCACGGTTCGCGGCGCTCTTGTCGGGGTCATACTCGAACTTCATGAGCGCAATATAAGACGAAAATGGTATAATTACTATACTTTTCAGCCAGGCGTAGTAGTGAGATCTTTCAGTTCACAAGCAGCGATGCCGCCCGCTTGTCCAGCAAAAGCGTTCATTGCGTTCCGAACTTTGCCATAACGCAGTTATAGCTGGCGATGAATAGGATTGGCTTGGAGGAGACCGTTCTCCAGCCTTACTTGTTCCCGTCGATCCACTTCGACATCAAACCTTTGTCTCGGAAACACTCTTCCGGCACGGAACGGCGCTTAATGCGCGCGAGGCGCTCGGCGAAGGCCACTTGCTTGGAGGTCGGGCGACTTTCTGTTGTGGTCAAGGGTTTCAGTTTGGATTGTGCGTCAATCCACACGCTGAGGGATCTTCGATCCTGCAAAACGTCCCAAGGCAACAGGGTCTGGTTGCGCATGGCCAGTGTGCGCGCATAGGCCACCTGTTTAGGTGTCGCAGGAAGGTTGAATGTGGTGTTGTCCATCGGGATTTTCCCTTCTTGACTGTACCTCCCAATATAGAACAAAGAAAGAACATAATCAAGCTGACCCTGCTCATTGGCGTCCTAAAGAGCGGCGTAAGATGGATCAGATCCAATCTGCCAAGCTATTGGGGGGGCGAGGAAGTGGCATTGATATCCTCAAGGTGGCTCACTGGGGAACTTTATCAGAAACGGGGGAGTCGAGGGTCGGAGCACGTGTTTGGTCGTGACCGGCACGGTTCTTCAGACCACCCCAGAAACCGTGCTGCTACGGCGCGATCGAAGCCCCGCCCGCGATCAAGCACGCCATAGCAGCCGGTTTGCTGCACAATCTGCAGTAAATCGTGTGTTGGAACATGAACACCCAGATAGACGGCTTTCTCCGGTGCATGCCATGTCTGGTCCACAATCTCGCCGGTCATCTCGTCGACGCACCAGGCATGGTCATAGGGTAGAGGGTCATTGGCGTCTGGCCATCCCCAGCCCTCGAAGTAAGCAAGGCTGTGGTCAAGTGCCGTGTCATAGGCATTGCGGAAGCACTGCCGTGGCGCAGCCATGGCGTAGCCCTCCGGCAATGACTTCCCGACCATTCGGGTTCCTCGAGCATGCAGAAACCGCGCGACTGGAAGGCGCCCGAATAGGCCACTCAAAGTTCGATCAATGACGTCAAAGCTGCGCTGCGAAGAGCATTCGTGCGTCATTCTGCGCACCGTTGCGCGCAGAAGAATTTCGTGGACAGCTGCGAGAGGTCTGAACGTGAGCCTTCAAGGCACTGGTGCTTGTCGATCAAGAGTGCTTTGCGCGCCGTGACTGGCAAGCTGGCAAGGCTTTTGGCACTCCAGACCGTTTTTGCACTGCGGATCCGGATGGTGAGTTCGTCGATGCCTATCCGGGTCCCTTCCGCGCGACAGATCGCCAGAAACTGAAGGTCAAAGATCGCTGCGGACTTCTGCAACGATGATATCAGCTTCGGGCGCAGCCTGGGCCATGCCAAAGTGCTGGGACTGGGATCGAGGTCTGTTCCGAGGAAGAGATTAAAATCTGGTGCGCGGCGGCGGCGTAGAACGCCAACTGTCTCGTAGATCAGGAAGTCCAATGGGCTTGAAAGATGTTGCACGTGCCGGATGTCGAACAGCCCGTAGGGCACTTGGTCAAAGAGGCAGTCGAACGCATTGGCGGCGAGTTTGAAGTCCAGCCATTGGTTCGCGTTCGCTAGCTCGCAATGTTCAAAGAACTGCAACGTCAGAAGGTCTTGGAGACCCGCCCTGAGAGCGGCGTTTCCGTTTGCCCGCTCAAGGCCGAGGTTGCGACGAAGATCGACAAGGCGAATACGGTAGCCTTGCGGGGGCTGCACGGCGTCTCCGTGATGCCAGTCTGTGGTCTGACGGCAGACATGGTGGGCAATACCATGGAGAACACGAGAGCCGTGCAATGTAAGGCCAGTGCGCTCGAAGGACAGCCTCAACGCCTCCGACATGCGATACAGCGAGTCGCGATCCTGGCCGGGCAAAGCCGGGTCGATGGGTAAGTTGAGCGTCATGGAAAACTCCAAGTGTGATTGAGTGGGAAAGGAAGGGCAGAGACGCGGTGGTCACCTGAACCCTTCAAGGGGTGTATGATCCGATAGCCCGCCACTGGTCAGTCGATGTGATGACCACGCTGCGGCAGGCCCAGAGGTAAGTCTCAGAGTTACGCTGCCTGAGTGGCAGGATCGCCCGCTGCGTGATCTGGCGATGCAGCGCGCATCCGGGTTTCGAGTGCGACCGGACATTCCTTGATTGATGGGCGCGGTGATGCCGTCTTGGGGCAGGGCGCGACGGTTCCACTCACCGTGTGGCCATCGCGTCGGAGTAAAGGGCGACAAGGTCTGATTTCGAGACCGAAGGGCTGATAGTTTGCCGGCGCAAGTCCTCAAGATCGAGCGCTTGGAACCTTTGGCGCAGTGCCTCCGGATCAATGCCCTGTGCCTTGACGTAGAGGTTCGATTGAGCCGAGACGCCGCGTGCCGGATTGCCATCCAACGGCACGGATAGAATCGCCCCTGCACGCGCGCCAACGCGGCGCATGACGAAATCGGCTTCCGCCAAACTCTTCACGAACTGGAAGTCGGGGTGGGTCGTGGCGCGTTTGACTGGCTTTGCTCGGTCCACAGCTTGGCGGCTCCAGACCTGGAACACGGCGGACACGTTGTGCGGCATGTCTTCGAATAGAAACGGCTCATCGATCAGGGGCAGTTCGCTGATCAGATGGAACTGCGGGTCAAGGCGCTTCTGTAGCTCGGTCTTCATGAAAGACGCGGGCATGATGAAGGCGATCGTTTCAGCGAAGCCGGCGGCATGATTGAAGAACCGTGCGGCCTCCGCACCATTCCGGCCAAACGGCGGGTTGCCGATGACGACGATACGTCCAGCGCCGGCTTGTGGCTGCCAGTGAAGAAAATCCTGTGCGTCGATCTCGGGACCGTCAGGAGCGATGTCGAGACCCAGGCGCGGCTCAGGCATCTGGTGCAGGAAGGCACCTGTGCCGGCGGAAGGTTCGAGAAATAGGTCTGCGTTGAGACCGGGAAGAGTTTCGGCCAGATGTGCCAGACAGGCTGCGGCCGTGGGCGGGCTGGTGAAGAACTTGCCCAGTTTGTGGGCGGATGAGTGTCGTGCTGTGGTTCCCATTGAGGATCTCCTGTTGCTGATGAACGGGAGATCGGATCGACTGAATCGGCGCGGTAACCGAAATTGTGAGAAAGTTTGCGCAGGCCAGAAAAGTGACTCAGGTCTGCGTCTCGCGGCTGAAGAACCCAATGCTCTCGCTATATGGGCTCGACCCTTGCGCGGCGGGAATCGGGATACAGTGCGGTTGCGTGACCAGACCAGGATAGCCTGGCTTCCGAAGCGCATTCGCCGGTCGCCTATCTTTCCGCGGAGTATCACGCGGGAGACGCGGATGAGGTTCGGTCTCTGTCAGAAAGGGAAGCAGCGCTGCAGGAGGTGTGGTCAGCGCATGCTCTCCGACAGAGCACCCTGGTTGCAGAGAAAGACATGATCACAACCGAGGGGGGCCAGTGAAGGCATCCGGTAAACGTCGGCAAAAAGGTTTACCGATTGCTTCGGTCAACCAAAAGATTTAAGTTTACCGAAATCATGAAAGGTGAGGCTCACATGGCAAATCTGAGTTCCGTTGCGCGGTCCGCCTACAGCGATCTCTTGCGTCTGCTAAAAGATGACATGGTCACAAATGTCCGTGGCTCGCTGATGACCAAAGAGAGGGGCGGCAAACTCTATTGGTATGCGGCCGAGAAAATCGGGAATGCGGTGAAGTTCTGGTATATCGGTCCGGATAGCAATGAGACGCGGGATCGCGTCAAGCGCATGAAGGTGCTTCATGAGCAAGCTGGCGAGCGCAAGAGGGAACGCGCGCGCTTGGCGCGTCTGTTGCGCGCCGAGGGAATGACACCGGTTGATCGCAGCACCGGTGGTTTGCTTCTCGCCATGTCCAAGGTCGGGACTTTCCGGCTCGGCGGCACGTTGATTGGGACCAATGCGTTCCGTCTGATGGAGGGAGAACTGGGGGTCACTTTGCCGCTCGGCGGTGTCGCAAACACCGGCGATGTCGATATTGCGCAGTTCGAACGCCTGTCCGTTGCGTTAGAGGATACGGTGCAACCGTCCCTGGCCGAGACCTTCTCAGCCCTCAAATTCGATCCGGTTCTGGGGCTCGATCGCGACAGTGTCTGGCGGTGGCGACAAGGCGGGCAGACCGGTATGATGGTCGAGTTCCTGACGCCATCCTTTGATGCGGAGGAGGGCATTCGTGATCTGCCAGCTCTCGGCGTCAAGGCACAGGCGCTGCACCACCTGAACTATCTGATTGCGGACCCGATCCATGCGGTTGCGCTCTATCGGGATGGTATCCTGGTACAGATCCCGCGGCCTGAGAAGTTCGCGATCCACAAACTGATCGTCGCTGATCGCCGTCGGGATGGGCCCGCGTCTTTCAAGGCTGAGAAAGACCGTGAGCAGGCCGCTTTCATCATTGCGACGATGGCAGAGGATCGGCCGTCAGATCTCTGGGACGCGTATGAAGACGCTATGGCCCGCGGGCCTCGCTGGCGCGAGCGTATTGCGCGGACACTCGAGCGGATGCCTGCAACGCGCGATGCTCTGTTGGGCTGCGAAGAGGGGTAGGGGGGGGGGTGGTCTGAGATGTGTTGATTTTTTACCCAGAGCTGAGGCGGGCATTTTCAATGAGAGGTGAGGCCCCTGATTTTGGATTTTGGGCAAATCCTCGGTCAAGAGATGGATTGTCTCGTTCTTTTGTTTTGGCCGCAGTGCGGCGAGGAGATTGAATCGGAAGTTTTCGTTTTCGGTTTCGGGGAGGTGGTAGCAATGTGTGAGACGATCGAACGGTGCAGTTGTCACCTGTTTTGTTCCAGCACATGCAGGCCCATTCGCCGAATCTGAGGATGATGGTGGTGTTGACGAAGGCGCATTCGAAAAGCCTTCTCAGTTGGATGCCACAAGGAGCAGGCCAACGTGTGAGTATATCCCGATCCTTTCGGTTGATGCCCTTTCCGTTGTACAATGAAAATACGCCACGCTTCATCCATTGTGTCTTGGACGCCAGCGAGGCTTTGCTTCACCGTTCCGACCACTTCAGCTGCCACTGAAGCACGGCCTGCTCTCTATCCTCGTCGGACCGTATGGCGCCATTTATTCCTGACCATTCGCGGACAAAGTGGAGTGCTGTGCGTATCAACAAGGCCATCGGCCAGTGTCTTGCGCAAACCGCAGTGCTGATAGGTCAACCAAACACATAACTTCATGGGTTTCGGCTCAATGGAACGATCGAAAGGCGGTCGATAAATGGACAAGTTTGTGGTTCTTGATCTCCCAAGGCGGAACACTGAACGAAAAGAAACCAACGTCTTCACCCTTGATGAAGCACGAGAGATCGTTGGCTCAAAGTTGTTCTACTCTGACGATGAGATCATCACTGCGTGTAGCGTCATTGAAGAACAGGGCGAAACCTCTGAAAGGAGTGACTTTCGAGCGTTGCGAGAGGTTTTGGCTGGTAGATGAAGCTCGTGCTCATGACAAAAGGTACTGAAATTGTGAGGTTATTGCTCTAAACCGACGTTCAGACACAGCCTCTTGGAAGAAAGTATTTGAATACAGTGTGTTAGGAGGGAGTCGATTTTTCTCGCATCAGAACGCTGAAATTTACGCCGTTAGACCCCTGAGTGCGAACGGACCCTCGCACAGAGACAGGCCAAACGCGTAAGTAGATTCCGGTCCTTTCGGCGATTGCCTGCTCCTTTGTAGGGTGAACCTATTCCATACGTTCCTTCGACTCTGGCGAAGCTTCCCTGCTCGACCCACATTTCTTGACTGGCAGGGAGCTTCGTCAATTCGCCCGCAACCATCAGTTTGGCTGGCGAGAAGCTCTCTGGTGCCTGATCCCATTGTTCGGCGCGTACTTTCACGATCACTGGAGCCGCAACCGATGAACAGCCCCCTCTCTGTCCCTGTAAGCCAGTGTAACACCCTTGCCTCTTGCCCCTTCTGTAGGTCAACAGGCGCGCTGCTCACCCCAACAGGCACACCGGGCCATCGGTCGATATCTTGCGTAGGCTTCAACGCGGGTGGGCCAACGAAACGCACGACTGCGCTGGCTTGGGCCTCATGGAATGATCGAAAGGCGGTTGCATGATGGACAAGGCCGTTGCCTCTGCTCCACCTCTTGGAAATGTCGATCAGCAACCCTCCGACGAACTGTCTCTTGAGCAGGCAAGAGCCATCGTCGGCTCCATGACCTTCTTCTCGGATAAGCTGATCATCGCGGCGTGTTCCGCTATCGAAGTTAATGGGGGAGCGTCAGAGAAATTTGATTTTCGAGCTCTTCGGCTGATCCTCCAAAGAAAGTCTGACTAGCCACTTCACGCGTGCCATGTTCTGTTTACGAAGATGGTGTAGCCTCTAGCCGTGGGAGGATTTTCTTATGCCGCAAGTGGTCAGGATACATGAAGTTCTTCGTCCTAATCAGCTCGAGCGCGACGAATGGTATCTTGTGCGCGATCCCGGTGGGCGTCGGTATGTTCTTTTTGAGAGCTTTGTTATCGACCCGTCTTCAACCCAGCCCCGTAATTCCAAGAAGCGTGAGATAGCAATAAAAACTGTACTGGCGCAGAATAACGAATTGGCGAACAAACTAAGGTCTGTTCTGGAGCTGTAGTTGACCGCGTTTCGGATTTCTCGTCCAGACCGATCGTCGCACCGTGGCGACATATGGGAGGCTTGCCCAAGCGCTGCAACTCTTGGTCACCCCCGCCACCGGCTGCAATACCCCTCAGAGATCATCACCTTCCCGAAGTCCTGACCATCGGCCAGAGCACAGACCCCGACCTCCCGATCATATGACCGTCGCCCCTCCAGCCGACACCGCACTGTCTGGTTGGCCACGAGTTCCTTGGCCCTTCTGGTGGCCCGCTCCCAGCCGTCCCGCTCTCGGCGCAGTCGAGGTTGGCGATACGGATCGGGATCAGCCCGACCACAATCGTGTCACCGTCTCGAACCCGCGTCACCCGGTCGATCAGCATAGAACCCGTGGCGGAGGGGGAAGGCGATGAACCGCCCCATGTCGGGGATCGAAAGATGTTCCAGTGCGCGCTGTCTGGATGCGGGCTGGCAAGCACGAACCATAGCCCGACGAAGGCTGCCGATAGTGACAACGTCCGGACCGCCCATCTCGTCCCACTCCGGAACCGGTGCCGCGATGACCGCTTGGGCTTCTTGATCTTCCGGGCCGATCTGAAATCCACCACGTTCGCAACGTCGCGCCTCTCCTCTGTCGGCAGCCGCAGTATCCGCTCAAGCTGCTTCAGCTGGGCATCAGAAAATCTCGTTCCCGTCCCATAGCGATCAAACTTCGCCTTCATGTCTCGGAGGAATGATGCGTCCCAAGCTGATCCGTCACCCGTGGCAAGCGTTTGGCGTATCCGGTCTTTGATTAGTTCTGTTCGATCTTGAGAGAAAGGCATCGGGCGAAACGCTTGATTGCAATGTTAGGTGGGCCATCATCGTAACCGCTGTGAGCGGCCCTGACCTGCCGTTCCTCGATATGCCCGATGCCGCGCTGCAACATCACCAGACCGGCCATTCGTGCGTTGTGCAGCATTTCGTGTCGGGTACGCATCAGAGGACAAGTGGATACATCGGATTTCTCCACCTGAGATGTATGGGGACTGGCTACAGGCCGATATCCGACTGCATCTGATGCTGGGTGCTTGAAGCCCATGGATGAAATAGAGTCAGCTGGCGCGGGTGCGGGCGATGTTGACATGGGCTTCGCAATCAACCCCGCGCTGGATGATCTTGCCGCCAGCCGCGCTGACCAGACGGCGGATGCCGCGGTTCTCGCTGGCGAAGTAGAGATCTGCCGTCCGCACGCCGATCCGGGAGGCGGCGGTCAGACCATCGGTCAGCAGGGCCTTGCCGAAGCCGCGTCCCTGATAGGCGTCCTCGATGGAGATGCCGATCTCAACACGGTCATTCTGGGTATTGAAGAGCTCAAGCACGCCGACGACGCGGCTCTGCCTCTATGCCGAGCACCACATCGGGGCTCACCCGATCGGTGATGAGGCGCATGGGGCGGTCTGGCAGGGCAGCCATGAATCGTCGTTGGCGTGATCCAAACCCAAGGCGCAGGTAATGCGCGGCAACCGTCTTGCGCCAGTCGGACAGGGTCCCTGGCAGCGGGGACTTTCGCGGTGGTGTGAGCGCGATAGCCATCGGATCTCCTTCCCCGCAGGCATTGACATCATGCTCAGGAAATAATGCTGCAATGCAGCAACCGTGAGTCCACGCGACGCAGCGTCAGGCAGCAGAGGGTGTGTTTGAGAGCCAGGACGCGCAGTCAGCGTCATGACTGAGAGATGTGAACGCCAGGCGCTATCCAGTTTGGCGCGGACCCGGTGATGGATCATCACGCAATCTGCTTCGCGGTGATCCAGGTGAGGATAGATGGCAGTGAAAAATTTCGCAGAATACTTTGACCTGAAACAAACTCATCCCCATTGGTTTGCCGCAAGCTATATAACATGGAACATATAGATCATCTCAGGGCGCTTGGCCTTTTCGAAGCGCGGGTGCCGCGCTACACCTCTTATCCAACAGCGGCAGTGTTTACACCGCAGACGGGAAGCGTATTTCAACGGCAAGCGCTGGCGACGCTTGATCCAGATATCCCTGTGTCCGTCTATGTCCACATCCCCTTTTGTGAACGCCTATGCTGGTTTTGCGCCTGCCACACGCAAGGCACCCGAACGCTCAGCCCCGTAGAGAGCTATATCGAAACGCTGGAAGCAGAGCTTTCCCTGATGTGTGCGACGATCCCATCCGGGCTGCGCATGGGACGACTGCACTGGGGGGGCGGCACGCCGACAATCCTGCCGCCACATCTGATCCATCGCCTTGCTCGCTCGATACGCGCAGTGTTTCCCGCGCATGACGTGTTCGAGTTCTCGGTTGAAATTGACCCGACAATGGTGGATCGCGCCAAGATCAATGCGCTTGCCGCCGAGGGAATGACCCGCGCCTCGATCGGCATTCAGGATTTTGACCCGCAAGTGCAGGCCGCCATCGGACGGGAACAACCCTTCGAGATCACGAAAGCCTGTGTTGACGATCTGCGGGCGGCGGGGATCACATCGCTGAACACCGATCTGGTCTATGGCCTGCCGCATCAAACGCTTGAGCGGATCAAGGATACAATTTCCAAGGTCCTTTCCTTTGCCCCCGACCGCGTGGCGCTGTTCGGTTATGCACATGTGCCTTGGGTGTCGAAACGGCAAAAGCTCATTGATGAAAGCGCGTTGCCTGATGACATGGCGCGCTATGAAATGGCAAGCATGGCGGCCACGTGGTTTGTGGATGCCGGATTGACCCCAATCGGCATCGACCACTTTGCCCGCCCCGGTGACACGCTGGAGACGGCGCTTCACAGTGGGCAGTTGCGTCGCAATTTCCAAGGCTATACCGCCGACACCTGCCAGACGCTGATTGGGCTTGGGGCCTCCTCAATCTCGCGCTTCCCGGGGGGATACGTCCAGAATGCCCCCGCAACAGCGGCTTACATCCAGCGCATCGGCGCAGGTGATGTCGCAGGATCACGCGGCTATACCCTGTCTGATGAAGACATCCTGCGCGCCCGTGCCATCGAGCTATTGATGTGCAATTTCCGGCTTGATCTTGATGAGTTGAAGGCCGAATTCGGTCCCCGCGCGGCAGCCTTGACGCCAACACTTGAGGGTATTGCGGATAAATTTGGCTCACTTGTGGCGTGGAGCAATCAGCAGTTGGAAATCCTTCCGCCAGGGCGATCCCTGACGCGCATGGTTGCTGCTGCCTTGGATCAACATGTACCGGACCGCCTGACTTATTCCCGAGCATCCTGAGCATAACGACCTCGGCAGTTCCACATCGGCTGGAACAAACGGGTTGGTCTCGTGTTGGAAATTTGTTAACGTTCACGTGATCCGCCCGTGAACAACCACACGTTAGCCCCTGCCAAGATGGGGCGGGGAGGCAGCATTGTCAGATCGACAAGCCACCGAACCCGGAATGCCACCGGAACGACTCAGTCGCCGCAGGGAGTTGACCCGTTTTCTGGTGCTGGCCTTTGGAGTATGGCCTGTAATCGCAGTTTGCGTTGTCGGCGGCTACGGGTTCCTCGTCTGGATATATCAAATGATCGCCGGTCCGCCCGGCCCACCGGGACTATGAGGCTGGGTGGTGCGGTCGCCCACGATAACCCGCCGCGCTCTGCTCCGCGGCACGCCCCGCCCGGCACCGTTCAGGCCGCGGCCACCGGGATTTTTACTCGGCTCCCTGGATGCCTGCACGCAGTGTGGTCTCTGCATGAAGGCATGCCCAGAGGAAATTCTCGCAGTCACCGGCGACGGAGTGGAACTGCATCCCCACTTGGGGGAATGCAATTTCTGCGGCGCCTGCGCAGAGGCCTGTCCGGAGCCCGTGTTCGAGGCCTCCGCTGCTATGGCGCACGTCATGAAAATCACCACGGATTGCTTCGTGCAGGCCGGTATTGCCTGCATGTCCTGCCGCGATTCCTGTCCTGAAGCCGCAATTTCCACACAGGCACAAATAGGCGCACCCTTTCTGCCGCGCCTCGATGCAGCCGCCTGCACCGGCTGCGGAGCCTGCGCCGCATCTTGTCCAGCGGATGCCATCCGCGCAGTCGAGAGGGAGATCGAGGATGCCTGAGGGACGCTGGCATGTGTCATCGGCCGTGGTGAACGTCGCCGCAGAGGAACGGGAACCAGTGCGCGCCCGCGTGGAGGCGCTGGACGGGGTGGAGGTACATGGCGGCGACGCCACACGGATCATCGTCACCATCGAGGGGGCCAGCACCGGAGAATTGGGCGACCGTCTCACCGAAATCAACCTGATGCCAGGCGTGCTGGTGGCCAACATGGTCTTCGAGCATGCGGAGGAAATGGAGGAATAGCCATGCCACTTGATGTCACGCGTCGCCAGTTGCTCAAGGCCCATGCCGCGGCGCTCGCCGCCTCTGCCGTGGGTCTGCCGCAGGAGGTTCTGGCCCAACCCGTCCCAGGGGGGGTCGAGGCACTGAAAATAAAATGGTCCAAGGCACCCTGTCGGTTCTGCGGCACCGGCTGCGGCGTCATGGTCGGGGTCAAGGAGGGTAAGGTCGTCGCGACCCATGGCGACATGCAGCACGAGGTCAACAGGGGGCTGAACTGCGTAAAGGGCTATTTCCTATCCAAGATTATGTATGGCGAGGACAGGCTCACCACGCCCTTGATGCGCAAGACGAACGGGAAATTTGACAAGAACGGCGAATTCGAGCCGGTCAGCTGGGACGAGGCCTTCGACGTGATGGCCGAACGCGTCAAGAAGGTGCTTCGCGAAAAGGGGCCAGAGAGCATCGGTATGTTCGGTTCCGGCCAGTGGACGGTGATGGAGGGCTACGCCGCATCGAAGCTGATGCGCGCGGGCTTCCGATCCAACAACCTCGACCCAAATGCGCGGCATTGCATGGCCTCGGCCGCGACCGCCTTCATGCGGACCTTTGGCATCGACGAGCCGATGGGCTGCTACGACGACTTCGAACATGCCGACGCCTTCGTGCTCTGGGGGTCAAACATGGCAGAGATGCACCCGATCCTCTGGACGCGGCTCGCCGACCGCAGGCTGGGCACGCCCGGCGTGAAGTGCGCCGTTCTCTCGACATTCACGCACCGCTCGATGGACCTGGCCGATATCCCAATCGTGTTCAAGCCGGGCACGGATCTGGCGATCCTCAACTACATCGCCAATCACATCATCGAGACCGGTCGGGTGAACCAGGACTTCGTCGACCGGCACACGGTTTTCAAGAAGGGGGCCACCGATATCGGCTATGGCCTGCGGCCTGAGCACGAACTCGAGATGGCGGCCACCGGCGCAGGTAATCCCGGCCTTATGGAGGACAGCGATTTCGCGGCGTTCAAGGACCATGTGTCGACCTACACGCTGGAGTATGTCAGCGAGCTGTCCGGGGTGGAGCCGGGTTTCCTTGAGGAACTGGCCGAGCTTTATGCCGACCCGAACAAGAAGGTCATGTCGCTCTGGACCATGGGCTTTAATCAGCACGTGCGCGGCGTCTGGGCAAATCAGATGGTATACAACATCCACCTTCTGACCGGGAAGATTTCGGAACCGGGGAATTCGCCCTTCTCGCTCACGGGTCAACCATCGGCCTGCGGTACGGCGCGGGAGGTGGGTACCTTCGCACACCGGCTGCCGGCCGATATGGTGGTGACCAATCCCGACCACGTCGCCATCGCTGAAAAGCTCTGGAAGCTGCCGAAAGGCCTTCTGAACACCCAGCCGGGGTTTCACGCGGTGCAGCAGGATCGGATGCTGAAGGACGGGGTGCTGAATTTCTATTGGATTCAGGTCAACAACAACCTTCAGGCCGCGCCCAATTCCCAGAACGAGACCTACCAAGGCTACCGTAATCCCGACAACATGATCGTGGTGTCGGACGCCTACCCCACGGTCACGGCGATGGCCGCCGACATTATCCTGCCTGCTGCTATGTGGGTGGAGAAGGAAGGCGCCTACGGCAATGCCGAGCGCCGCACACATGTCTGGCATCAGCTGGTGGATGCGCCTGGGGAGGCGCGGTCGGACCTGTGGCAACTCGTCGAATTCTCCAGGCGCTTCACCACAGACGAGATCTGGTCGGCGGAGATTCTCGACGCCAACCCCGATTATCGCGGCAAAACGCTGTTCGACGTGTGCTTTGCGAATGGGCAGGTCGACCGCTATCCGCTCAACGATGTGAACGAGGACTACGCCAACCACGAAGCGCAGGATTTTGGCTTCTATATCCAGAAGGGCCTGTTCGAGGAATACGCGGCGTTCGGGCGTGGCAAGGCGCATGACTTGGCACCCTACGACACATATCACCAGAACCGTGGGTTGCGATGGCCAGTGGTCGACGGGCAGGAAACGAAGTGGCGGTTCCGCGAGGGTTATGACCCCTATGTCAGCGAAGGTGCGGGCGTAGAGTTCTATGGCAATCCGGACGGACGCGCGGTGATCATCGCGGTGCCCTACGAGCCCCCGGCCGAAAGCCCGGATGACGAGTTCGACATGTGGCTGGTCACAGGGCGGGTCCTGGAGCACTGGCATTCCGGTTCGATGACCATGCGAGTGCCGGAGCTTTACAAGGCGTTTCCCGGTGCGATGGTGTTCATGAATGCGATTGACGCGCGCAACCGCGGGCTGAACCAAGGGATGGAGGTGCGGGTCATCTCGCGCCGCGGCGAGATCCGCAGCCGCGTGGAAACGCGGGGTCGGAATCGGATGCCCTCGGGCGTGATCTTCGTGCCATGGTTCGACGCAAGCCAGCTTATCAACAAGGTGACCTTGGACGCGACCGACCCGATCTCGAAACAGACAGATTTCAAAAAATGCGCCGTGCGCGTGGAGCCGGTATGATGGGACAATTTCGCCTTACCGCAATCCTCGCCGCCTGCCTCACCGCGACGTTTGTGCTGGCACAGACTGTGCCCGAACTGTCGGGACCGCAGCCTGACCCGATGGTGTCGGTCCCGGCTGAGCCGCTGGAGCGTTACGTAACCGACGACGCGCGCCAGATGCGGGCCTACCCGGAGCAGCCGCCGATCATTCCGCATTCGATCGAGGGCTATCAGCTGTCGGTCAACGCCAACCGCTGCATGACCTGCCACCGGCGAGAGCATGTGCAGGGGTCCGGCGCGCCGATGATCTCAATCACGCATTACATGACGCGCGAGGGGCAGATGTTGGCCGATGTCTCGCCTCGCCGCTATTTCTGCACCCAATGCCACGTGCCGCAAGCCGACACCGCCGCCCTCATCGGCAACACCTTCACCGACATGTCCGAAATGGGCGCTGTCGGCACGGGGAGCGAGTGAGATGCGCTGGATCACGACGCCTTTCCGTTGGTTCTGGAACGTTCTCTGGACTCCAGCAGGCACACTCGGCCTTGGTTTTCTGACGCTCGGCGGTTTTGTCGGCGGCGTCATCTTTTGGGGCGGCTTCAACACAGCGCTTGAAATCACAAACACCGAAAAGTTCTGCATCTCGTGTCACGAGATGGAAGCCAACGTCTACGAGGAGATGTCGCGCACCATCCATTTCTCCAACCGCTCTGGCGTGCGTGCAACCTGCCCGGACTGCCACGTGCCGCACGAATGGACGGACAAGATCGCCCGCAAGATGCAGGCATCCAAAGAAGTCTGGGGGCACATCTTCGGCACAATCAGCACGCGCGAGAAATTCTTGGACCATCGGCTGGTCATGGCCAAGCGGGAATGGGCGCGGCTGAAGGCCAATGACAGTCTGGAATGTCGCAACTGCCATTCCGAAGTGGCAATGGACCTCAGCCGGCAGGCACCTCGGGCGGCGGAAATTCACACCGAATATCTGCTGAGTGGCGCGCGCACCTGCATAGACTGCCACAAGGGCATAGCGCACGACCTGCCAGATATGACCGGGATCGATCCGGGATGGACCGTGCCCGACGCCCTTCAGGGCGACGTGCAGCCGGGCCTGACCGAAGCCGAAGAAATTCAGAGCTATCTGTTGAAAGTTCCCTCGGAAGACTGATCTTGTCACCGATTGGCGGATCGCAATGCTGGCAGTCGTTGGACCAGTCGCGCGTGTCCTTCAGGCACCCTCAGTTCCTGTCCCGCGCGGCGAAAGACAACTCGGTGGGGTTCCCCGTCGCCAGCAAGCCAGCGTGCTTCGGCCTTGGTGAGCTGCTGTAGGCCCCTGCAACCGTTGCACAAATGCCTGAATCAGTCGCAGCGGCGACCAGCGCTCTCGAAATAGCTTTAACTACAGAAAACCTGACCTGCTGCGCCTGCACATTCCGTTTTCCGATTCTCTGGATGTTCCGGAATTAGATTATCATTGCGGCAAGGTAAGACTCGAGGTGAGCGCCCTTCGGGCTGCGCCGCGCGCGTGTTCCATTGCGTGAAGTGGAGGTCCGCTTTCGTCTTTAACACTTATCTGCCTCGCAAGGCGGCGAATGCACATTTCCCGCCCTGTATTAGGGCGATGGTGGCGGCGTCAAAGACGGCCCATTGCGGCCATTCACTTGCTGATGGCGTGCTGCGGTGCAGCTTGCCAGACCGGTCATTCGTGCGTGGTGCAGCTTTTCGTAGGGTGGATGGCAGCAGTGCGAACAAAGGGTGAAGTCGCTGCGATCACGCGTAGGTCCGCTGCCGGAGTGGCAGAAAATCCGGATGAAAAGTTCAAATGAAAGGCGTACATGAAGTAAGCGAGCAAAGGGGCATCCAATGTCATCCACTCACTTAGGTTACCTGCACAGCATCTTGGGTCGGACACTGTGCAGGAAACCGTTCACGCCGGGATCAAACCAAGCTTCTTGTCTCTCGACCTGACAAGCTGGATCAACGGAAGCGCAGCAATCAGAGCCCATGTTTTTCCAATCACTTGACCAGACAGAAATTCGAGGTTTCCAAAGGCAAGTGACAAAAACAGTATGCTGTCGACGACGATCCCTACTGCCCCGCTCGCAGCCACAGCAAGAACGAGTCCGCGCCGCTGAAGGGGTGTGAATACCGCGAGGTCTGCGATCTCAGAAAGTGCGAAAGCGACTACGGACGCCAGGATCAATGCAGGTGGCGCTACAAGACCTGAGAGCGCTGCCCCGACGACAATAGCTGCAACCGCCCACCGCACCCCAAGGCGGCGTTGCACAAGGTCGCGGAGAACAAGCGCAGCACCGATGGCCAACACGCCGCTTGGGGCGGAAATGCCCGGCCAAACTGGTATCACACAGGGTCCATCAGGAACACAAAACGTCCCAACGTTTCCAATCAGCCAGTTCGCGAGCGGGATCGACAGCGCGAACAGGGCAAGATAGGCAAAGCCTTCAAGCTGCCGGATAGTATTCAGCGTCATCTTCAACCCCTCCCGCGATATGTCGGAACGCCTTGATCGGGTATCCAAAGGTCCGTTGGCATCGATGACGTTTGAAAGAATACATCGATCGGAATGCCTCCCCGCGGGTACCAGTACCCCCCGATGCGTAGCCACTCAGGCTCAAGTAAATCCACGAGACGGCGGCCGATAGAGACGGTGCAATCTTCGTGAAAGGCTCCGTGATTCCGAAAGGATGTGAGGTAGAGCTTCAGCGACTTGCTCTCGACCAACCATTCTTTGGGTACATAATCGATGACCAGATGCGCAAAATCAGGTTGGCCGGTCATCGGGCAGAGGGACGAGAATTCTGGTGCCGTAAAGCGCACCGAATATCGCACGTCTGTTTGTGGATTGCGCACCCGTTCGAGTACAGCCTCTTCGGGTGTGCTTGGGATAGGAGTTGCCTGGCCCAATTGCTTGAGGCCGGAGTAGATCGAGTCGTCAGACAATGCAGAGATACCTTCTTGAAGGCCTCCGCCGAGCCCGCTGCGCCGAACGCAGCTGTCCAGTGTTCCTTGTTTTAACCGGGTAGGCTGCGACCGGAGGCTGTTAGACCAAGCTTGATCGCATATCCTAACGAATGAACTCTTGAAAGGGTCCTTCCGCGTCTTCTGTGAATGGCAGTCTTCAACAGACGAAAGTTGCTCAAAGATACGCACGACCTGGTTGAACAATGCAACGAAACAAATCCAAGATCGACGGGAAGCAGGGGAAGAGCTGCACGCCAAGATTGCGTTCAAACCAATGGCCCGGCAAATGCCGAGCCTTTTCCTTTCAAACCTGACATTAAGCTTCAGCGGATCAGGCGCACGATCACGTTGTTCTCCGGGTCTACGAGTACTCTCTCGCCGTTGATGTTGACCTAATGTAATTCCGGTTGCGCAGGGATTTCGTTTCGTGCGGCGCTAAATGTGTCTTGGGTCATATAGTTTTCGTTCTTGTAGGTGTGCTGGCATATCAGAGATCGACCCGCCTCAGCCGTAGGGCGTTGGAGATCACTGACACCGAAGAAAGACTCATGGCCGCTGCGGCAATCATCGGCGAGAGCAGAAGGCCGGTGACGGGGTAAAGCAGGCCTGCCGCGATGGGGACGCCAAGGGCGTTGTAGGCGAAGGCAAAGAACAGGTTCTGCTTGATGTTGCGCAGCGTGGCGCGGGCCAGTTTGCGGGCCCGCACGATGCCCATCAGGTCGCCGCCAAGCAAGGTGATCCCAGCGCTTTCCATCGCCACGTCCGCTCCCGTTCCCATGGCAATGCCCACATCGGCAGCGGCCAGCGCGGGCGCGTCGTTCACACCGTCGCCCGCCATCGCGATCTTGTGCCCATCGCGGCGCAACTGGTCGATCAGGTCCTTCTTGGCCTCGGGCAGGACGCCAGCGCGGACCTCGTCGATGCCGAGCTTGCCCGCCACGGCCTGCGCCGTGTGTTCATTATCGCCGGTTGCCATGATCACCCGCAGACCCTGCGCGTGAAGTTCCCTGATCGCCTGCGCGGTGCTGTCCTTGATCGGGTCGGCCACCGCCACGATGCCGGCCAGCACGCCATCGACCGCAATGAACATCGCGGTCTTGCCTTCGGCGCGTAAGGTATCGGCCTTGGTTTCTGCCGCCCCCGTGTCCAGTCCCATCTCCCGCATCATCGCGGCGTTACCGAGTGCCACCGCACGTTCGCCGATTGTGCCACGTACGCCTTTGCCAGTGACGGCGTCGAAGTCAGTGGCCTCCTGACGCGGAGCACCCTTCGCCTCCGCCCCCTCGACGATCGCCTCGGCCAGCGGATGTTCCGAGCCGCGCTCGAGCGCTGCGGCCAGCGATAACAAGTCGGCCTCCGGCAGGTCCATGAGCACAAGGATGTCCGTTAATTTGGGCTTGCCCATGGTCAATGTGCCAGTCTTATCGACAATCAGCGTATCGACGCCCGCCATGCGCTCCAGCGCCTCAGCGTCCTTGATCAGGACGCCCGCTTGCGCGCCGCGGCCCGCGGCCGTGGTGATGGAGATCGGTGTGGCGAGACCCAGCGCGCAAGGGCAGGCGATGATCAGCACCGACACGGCCGATGCGATGGCGAAGACCAGTGCGGGTTCCGGTCCGAAAATCAGCCAGACGACAAATGCGACGATGGCGATAGCGACCACAGTTGGCACGAACACTGCCGAGACCCGGTCTGCAAGCCCTTGGATCGGCGCACGGGACCGGCGCGCGTTCGACACCATTGCCACGATCTGTGCGAGCACCGTATCCGCGCCA
>Ga0209347_1002351_pt1 | contig 25440 bp, 27 predicted proteins | sample AutmiccommuBRH23_FD_187382 | JGI IMG/M metagenome (GOLD analysis project Ga0209347, IMG submission 187382) | Deep subsurface microbial communities from Mt. Terri, Switzerland - Autotrophic microbial communities BRH/23 (SPAdes) (version 2) | ecosystem: Environmental > Aquatic > Deep subsurface >...
CCGAAATAGACAAACGGGGCGGTGTGCTGGCCTGCATCGACCAGAATTTCTTCCAGCAGGAAATAGCCGATGCCGCCTACCAATATCAGCGGGCGGTAGATAAAAAACAGCACATTGTCGTGGGTGTTAATGAGTTCGTCAACGAAGACGAAAAACAGGACATCGAACTATTGAAGATAGATCCGCAAATCGAACTGGACCAGGTGGCCCGGTTGCAACAGTTACGCAGCGAAAGGGATAACGCCCGGGTAAGCAACGCACTAGGAGCATTGCGCAAGGCAGCACAGGGCCGGGACAACATGATTCCGTTTATTCTTGAATCCGTTCGCTCATATGCCACCCTGGGAGAAATAGTCCAGGTTATGCGGGAGGTCTTCGGAGAATACAAAGAAAACCCTATTTTCTAACGCAAGTCGTAGAATATAGCCAGCAGTAATCACCGGGAGGAGAATTAATTTATGTCTAGAAGAATCAGGGTATTAATAGCCAAGCCGGGGCTTGACGGTCATGACCGTGGCGCCCGGATAGTAGCCAGAGCACTAAGAGATGCCGGTATGGAAGTTGTCTATACGGGCCTGCACCAGACACCGGAGCAAGTTGTGGATGCAGCAATTCAGGAAGATGTTGATGTGGTGGGTTTGAGTATTCTGTCCGGCGCACACATGACATTTTTCCCCAGAATCAAGCAGCTACTGACGGAAAGCGGGGCTGATGATATATTAGTAATGGGCGGAGGAACCATACCTGAGGGAGACATCAATGAATTGAAGGCAGGCAGATGGGCTGAGGAGATTTTTACCCCCGGCACCACCATAGAAACCATATTGGCATGGATCAACACTAATGTCAAGATATCCTAACGATTTACCGGGGCGCTGCTATAGCAGCGCCCTAACTATTAGAACCGCAACCTCCGGACCCTTACGGGGCCGGCTTATTGATTTCAACTATCTCGCGCAGGGATCTAACCGCGAAATCAACCTCTTCCGGGCTGTTAAAATATGAGAAGCTACATCGTACCAGCTTCTGCTCAAAGTAGCCAAGGGTGCGGTAAGCATCGGGAGCGCATAGTGTAAGCCCGCCCGGCAGGCAAGCAAATACCCGGTGGTCTTCTGCCGGGTGTTTTGCATTTTTTCATAGCCTGTGTAACGCTTGGTTAGGTAACTGGGGAACCAGACGGGCCTGAAGAATATAAAAATTTTGTAAATCCAGATAATGATTTTGAGATTTACTCTTATAAGATGTAAAATATATAAGGTTGGTATGTTAAAACATATTATTTCAGATAATGTTGAAGATATCACGCCGGTAACGATTTAAAAGGAGGCGGCCAGTACGTACGAACTTACCGTAAAAAGACATTTTGCCGCTGCCCATAGGCTGGATAATTACCAGGGGAAATGTTCCAGGATTCACGGTCATACCTGGACGGTGGAGGTTGTAGTGGGCGGTGATAAGCTGGACCGGTGTGGCATGTTGATAGATTTCAAATTTTTAAAGGAAAAACTCCAATCCATCATCGGGGAACTGGATCACGGTTATCTTAACGAAATCGAACCTTTTTGCGGAGGGGCGGAAGCGTATAATCCGACGGCCGAGAATCTGGCCAGGCATATCTATCAAAGGATTTCCGATGAGCTTAAAGGAACCGTGGACGGCCTGAAGGTTTGCAGCGTCAGGGTCTGGGAGTCACCTGACGCCTCAGCCTGCTATTTTTAAATATGGGGACATTCCTTCCCGGATTTATTAAGAAGAAAGGGATATAGCGAACCCAAGAAGGTGTGTCCCCTTTCATTAAGTTAGGGGTGGTAAGATGGACAGTGTGGTTTTGTTATCCGGCGGGCTAGATTCCACCGTTTCCCTGGCCCAGTCACTGCGAGAGGGGGAGGTCAAACTGTGCCTTACCTTCGATTACGGACAAAGGGCGGTGACCAGAGAAATTAATGCTGCAGCGCAGCTAGCCGGACATTACGGCCTTTACCACAGGGTTATAAAGATTGATTTTCTGGCTGAAATAACAGATACTGCCCTAGTAAACAGGGAAAAAGCTTTACCCTCACCAGAAACAGGCGAACTGGACGACCCATCCGTCACAACGGAGAGTGCGGCAGCGGTGTGGGTTCCTAACCGCAACGGGGTTTTTATCAACATGGCGGCCGCTTTTGCGGAATCCCTGGCTTGCGGTCAGGTGGTGACCGGTTTTAACCGGGAAGAGGCAGCCACCTTTCCCGACAACACACTGGAGTATGTCCGGGCGGCCAGCCACGCCCTGTCATATTCCACAGCCAATAAAGTACGGGTGGTCAGCTACACCCAGATGCTGGACAAAGTGGAAATAGTCAGCCTGGGGAAACGGCTGGGGGTGCCCTTTAATTTAGTATGGAGCTGTTATCTTGATGGCAGTGAAATGTGCGGTGAGTGTGAAAGCTGCAGGCGTTTTTATCGTGCCATGGCCGGATCGGGTGATATATGATAGAAGGGTTGGGTGATATGCTTACGCATTATTGCAAGGATCCAATGGTGTATAACGGCAAACAATTGTCTTCACTGTGGGCATATAAGAATTTTGGTTTGCGCGGCGATAGCATTGTTTCCTTTCGCGGGCCCTGCCGGGTGGAATTTACCGAAATGGTGGACCTGGAGGACGTGCTGGCCAAGTCACCAATATACGGGCCGGACATGCTTCATTTTATAGCGGAGCATTTTGATTCGGATTTGGAGAAAATGGTGCTCAGACAAAGGCTCTTTATAGCCATTGTTAAGGACGTGCTGGGGAAATATACCAGAGAACTTACACGTTCCGGGGATGATCTGTATCTAGGGGGGAAGAAGCTTTCCATATCAATTGCCACCGCCACCCCTGTATCCGTGATGATGCACACTGCCCTGAACATAGATTCCCGGGGTACACCGGTACCTACGGTGGGACTATTGGAACTGGGTGCTGCTGAAAAGGAAATATCCGGGCTGGCCGGGGAAATTTGCGAGGCATACGCAGCGGAAGTTAAAGGGATTTATATGGCCCGCTGTAAGGTTAGAGGTGTGACATAGGAAAGGGGACACACCTTTCTATAGAGCTTGGCTCTGTGGGTCAGAGGAATGTCCCCGATTGGAATGACTTTGGGGTCGGAGGAATGTCCCTTAATTTAAGGTTTGAGGTGTTTTAAAATTGAAGAGTTATCTTTATGAAATATTTTCTTCGGTGCAGGGTGAGGGGCCCTTGCTGGGCTGCCGCCAGGTGTTTGTTCGTTTTGCCGGCTGTAATCTCTCATGTTCCTACTGCGATACGCCAACTGGATCCGCCCCTGCCATTTGCAGGGCTGAGAATTCCGCCGGAGAGAATTTTTTCACAGATATAGAAAACCCTCTGGATGCCGAGCGGGCTGCGGAGCTAATAAATGGCTACGGATTGTCCAGACATCATTCCGTAAGTCTTACCGGTGGTGAGCCATTGCTTCACGCTGAATATTTGCTAGAGCTAATCCCTCTTATAAAGGGCGCCAGGCAAGGGATATATCTCGAAACAAACGGTACCCTTCCCGGGGAACTGTCCAGGCTTATCTACCTGGTGGATATAGTAGCCATGGATATAAAGCTGCCGGGAATTGCCGGCACGGAACCATTATGGGAAGAACACCGCCGGTTTTTGCAGATAGCCAGAGAAAGGGAGGTATTTGTCAAAATTGTGGTGAATAATTCTACCCAACAGGATGAAATTAAAAAGGCAGCCGGGATTATTCGTGAGGTTAGTGAAAATATACCATTAATTATTCAACCTGCCACTGAGTCCGGGCATTTTTGTCTGGATGCCGGAGGTGTACGACGTTTTCAGTTCCTGGCACTGGATATGTTGAAGGATGTGCGGGTTATACCTCAAACCCACGTGGTTATGGGGCTTAATTAATAAGTCAAAAGTCAAAAGTCGAATGTCAAAAGTCAAAAGTCAAAAGTCAAAATTCAATGAGAACCGGGAACCTTAGACCTTAAACTTTAGACCTTATATACTGTACTGGAGGGGAAAGGGAGAATGGTTGACACAAACAAAATTGAAACAGCGGTGCGTATGATTTTGGAAGCCATCGGGGAGAATCCGGACCGGGAAGGGCTGCAGGATACTCCCAGCAGGGTGGCCCGCATGTACCAGGAAATTTTTTGTGGGCTTTGGGAAGATCCTCAGAAGCATCTGCAAAAAATGTTTTCCGAGGAACACGAGGAAATGGTGCTGGTAAAAGACATACCATTTTATTCCATGTGTGAGCACCACCTACTGCCTTTCTTCGGGCGGGCACATGTAGCTTATATTCCCCGTAAGGGCAATATTACCGGTTTGTCCAAACTGGCCAGAGTAGTGGAGGGCTATGCCAAACGTCCTCAGTTACAGGAACGCCTTACCAGCCAAATAGCTGATGCCATTGTGAAAAGACTCAATCCACACGGTGTGGTGGTGGTTATGGAAGCTGAGCATATGTGCATGACACTGAGGGGTATACGGAAGCCCGGTTCGAAGACGGTCACCTCTGCAGTCAGGGGTTCGTTCCAGAAAAATGAGGCCACCAGAGCCGAAGCCCTGATGCTGATAAAAGGTTAGGGGGAGCGGCAGATGGATGAGAATCAGGAAAAATCCGGCGGCAAGCTTGAATTAATCGCCACCAGAGCCTTTGAGCCATATAATGATATGTACAGGATTGTGGATTTTTTAAATAAAAATCTGAAAGAAAAAAGGGTCATGTTTGGACTGACAAAGGATAAAAAAAGCGGAAAAATGTCGATTTCAATATATGAAGTATAATTGCCGGGAGGATATATGCGGATCCTGATCAGTAATGATGACGGTATTAATGCCGATGGCATTAATATTTTGCGCGAGAGCCTGGAGAAACTGGAAATAATTAAAGAAATTTACGTAGCCGCCCCGGATCGGGAGCGCAGCGCCGTGGGACATGGCATAACCATGCACAGGCCGCTAAGGGTGAAGGAGATAAAATACCCTTCTGGAAAATCCTTAGGCTGGGCTGTGGACGGCACTCCGGCTGACTGCGTTAAATTGGCAGTTGAGGAGTTGATTCCAAACCCTCCGGACTTAGTAGTATCGGGAATTAACCAGGGGTCTAATCTGGGCACCGATGTACTTTATTCCGGTACCGTGTCGGCGGCGGTGGAAGGTGTGGTGAACGGCTTTCCGTCCGTGGCACTTTCCCTCACCAGTTTCCGGGACCATGATTTTACCCATGCTGCCGATTTCTCCGCCAGGCTGGTGGCAATGGCGCTAAAAGAGTTTCTGGAACCGGGCACTCTGATAAATGTTAATATTCCCCCGGGAGTCCCCCGGGGGGTGAGGGTAACCAGGCTGGGTTACCGGCGTTATATTAATATTTTCGACAAAAGAACGGACCCCAGGGGCAGGGACTATTACTGGATGGCCGGGGAGCCACTGGAACTGGATGAAAATTCTCCAGATACTGACGTTTCGGCCTGCCGGGAAGGTTATATCGCCATTACTCCTATAAAAATTGATCTTACCAGCTACAGAGAGATTGAAAAACTGAAAAAGTGGGATTTCATTTAAAGGGCACACCATCAACGGTGTGCCCTTTTTATGATGCAGGTAATTTTATCAAGGTCGTTTTTGTGTATACCATTAATCAGGTATAATACGGCGACATAAGCCAGTCCTCCAGCCGCCAGTGTACCTGTCAGGGAGAGCCAGGGCGAAAATCCGGTGGACAGCAGGAACAGTTTGCATTGCCACATGGTTATACCGCACCCGGCGGATGCAAAAGCCGGTTTTATAAAGCACATGGAAATATCCGGCCTTAACCCGGTGATATTTTTTAGATCCCGGTAATTAAGGCAAGACATAATAATATAGGAGATACACAGGGACAATGCTGCCCCATTAATTAGCAAATGATTTGCGGAAGTTAAAAAATAAATTCCCGCCAGTTTTATGGCCGAGGATATCAGCATGTTTTTGAAAGGGACCGACGGCTTGCCTAGACCCTGAAGCATGCCGGTGACCGTTTGACTAAGGTAAAGGAAAGGGCCGCTTACAGCCAGTATCATTAACGGGGTTCCGGCAGAGCCGTAACCGAATAGCACTTGGCATAATTCCCTGGGCACAACCAGAAAAACGGCAAGCATAGGTGCGCCGGTGATAATGGTCAGGCGGAGGGCTTCTTCAACTCTGTTTTTTACCAGCCGCAGATTTCCCTGGGCCAGCGCTTCGCTTATGGCCGGTACCAGAGCTATGGCCAGGGCAGTGGTTAAAGCGCCGGGTGTAAACAAAAGGGCTTCCGCAATGCCTACAAATTGTCCGTATAATGCAGTGGCCTGATCAGTACTCATGCCGGCGGCTTGAAGTTGCCTGGGAATCATGATGGCTTCAATAGTCATTATAACGGTGGACAGAAACCTGGTCATGGTCACAGGAACACCCAGCCCGAATATTCTGCGGACAGGCAAAAGCAGGGGCTCACTATAAAATGGCTGACGGGCAGGCAATGCCGGGCGCTTAAATATAAATATCCAGAGCATTAAAATAAACCCCGCCAGTTCACCGCAGACCACTCCCAGGGATATGCCCACGGCGGCGTATACAACCCCTCTGGGGAGCAGTAACCAGGCGATGGTCAGCCCGCAAATTACGCGGACTAGCTGTTCTACCGCCTGGGTTACTGCGGTGGGCGTCATCATCTGGAGGCCCTGGAAAAAACCACGAAAGGCTGAACAGAGGGATACAATAATCACTCCGGGCAGCAGGCTGAGGAAGCAGTAATATACCTTGGGGTTAGGGAAAAGGTATTTTTGTATTAAGGGCGCGCCGGCGAGGACCGATAGGGTAACCGCGATACTGATGAGGGCTATGGCAAGGAAAGAAATTTTAAAAACCCGGTATGCGCCGGGGAGGTTGTTTTTAGCCATTTCTTCAGCCACCAGCTTGGATACCGCCACCGGAATACCCATGCTGGCTACCACCAGTAATAGTATATACACCGGGAAGGCTATATTAAAGAGACCCACACCCTCAGGCTTGATCAGTCGCATCATAAAAATCTGATAAATGAAACCAACAGCCCGGTTGAAGATGTTGGCCAGCAGCAGCACCATTGCGCCGTATATGAAAGACTGACCGGACATGTCATCCACCCCTGCTGCTATATGTATGTCCATCCGGTCCCTGGTATGAGGGCAACCGCTGGACAGGCCAGATGTTTTTTACATAGTGCCCCTGAAAAAAATAAAAGGAATTTGTGGTTGCGGTGTAGAAGTAACAATTCGTTTAATATAGGCTTTTTTATATTATTAAAATGTTAAGGTGTCGCTGGAGCGGTCCTGATTAGGATTTTTTTTATGTATGGCTGTTTTTAGTATATAAAAGCTATTCCAGGGGTACCATTATTTACAAAAAGGAGGCAAATAGTTTGAAGAGTTATCCAAATACTAAAATTCGCAACGTCGGAGTTGTGGCCCATGGTGGGGCGGGTAAAACTTCACTTACCGAGGCCATGCTCTTTAATACCGGGGCGGTTAACAGGTTGGGCAGGGTGGAAGATGGAACCACCACGGCCGATTATCACCCTGAAGAAATAAAACGTCAGGTCACCATTCATGCCACGCTGGTGCCGTGTGAGTGGAAAGACTGCAAAATAAATGTTATCGACACACCGGGATATTCCGATTTTATCAGTGAGGTGAAAGGAACCCTGCGGGTAGTGGACGGTACTTTGTTTGTGGTTTCCGCCGTGGACGGCGTAGAAGTGCAGACAGATGTGATCTGGGACTTTGCCGGAGAGGCTAACCTGCCGCGGTTGATCTTCATCAATAAAATGGATCGTGAGAATGCTAATTTTTATAAAGTGCTTGACGAATTAGTAGAAGACTTCGGTTCAAGCATTGTCCCAGTACAGCTACCCATCGGCCAGGCCCTGGATTTTTCCGGAGTGGTGGACCTGCTGGAGAAAAAGGCTTATAGCTACAAAGACGGCAAAGCAGCGGAAACAGCCATTCCGGCCGATATGGAAGATCAGCTCAGCGAGTACAGGGAAAAGCTTATTGAAGCAGCTGTGGAGGCCGATGATGATTTAATGATGAAATACCTGGAGGGTGAGGATTTAACCCCGGAGGAAATCACCGTTGGCCTGGCCAAGGGAGTTAAGCAAGGCAAGGTATTCCCGGTGCTCTGCGGTTCAGCCACCAAGAACATGGCCGTTACCACTTTGATGGACTTTCTGGTAAAATATTTCCCCACCCCGGAAGTAGAAGATGGGAAACCATTCTGTGGTCTGGTATGGAAAACCCTGGCCGACCCCTACGTGGGCAAGATGAACTTTATCCGGGTATATACCGGTGCCCTGAAGGGCGACAGTAACGTGCTTAATTCTACCAAAGATAAGTTGGAAAAGGTTGGTCAGGTTCTTTATGTGCGGGGAAAAACCTCGGCCCAGACTCCGGAAATTCCCGCTGGTGATATTGGTGTGCTGGTTAAACTACAGGAAACTGGTACCGCCGATACCATGTGCGATAAGGACAATAAGGTGGTGCTGGAAGGTATACAATTCCCCGAGCCTACATTCTCGGTAGCCATATTCCCCAAGAGTAAAGGGGACGAGGATAAGCTGGGTGTGGCAATCAGCAAGATACTGGAGGAAGATCCGGCAGTCAGGGTAAAAAAGAGCGTAGATACAAAAGAAACGTTGATGACCGGTATGGGCGAGACACATCTGGATATTATTATAGACCGCATGAAGCGCAGGTACGGTGTAGACGTGACTGTGGAAACCCCCAAGGTACCCTACCGGGAGACCATCAGATCCACAGTACAGGTTGAAGGCAAGCATAAAAAACAAACCGGTGGCCATGGCCAGTTCGGCCACGTTTGGATTCGCTTTGAGCCTACTCAGGGAGATTTCGAGTTTAGCGAAGAAGTTTTCGGCGGCTCGGTGCCCAAAAACTATTTCCCGGCCGTGGAAAAAGGTTTGCGTGAAGCCATGGTGGAAGGCGTTCTGGCAGGTTATCCCGTTTCCGGGGTTAAGGCCGTACTGTACGATGGTTCCTACCACCCGGTGGATTCCTCGGAAATGGCCTTTAAAATTGCCGCCGGACTTGCCTTTAAGAAAGGCATACAACAGGCCAAGCCGGTACTGCTGGAACCCATCATGGCGGTTGAGGTTGTAGTCCCGGAAAACTTTATGGGTGATATCATCAGCGACTTTAATACCAAGCGCGGCCGGGTGCTGGGCATGGAACCATCCGGCAAGACCACCAAGGTCAAAGCCATGGTGCCCCTATCCGAAATGTATCGCTACGCCATCGACCTTAAATCCATGACCCAGGGCAGAGGCTATTTCAAAATGGAATTCAGCGGTTACGAGGAGGTCCCCGGCAGACTGGCGGAGGATATCGTAAAGAAAGCCAAGGCAGCCCAGGAAGCTGAAAAGTAGGATAATATGCATTTTGAAGACAGGAGTGGTAAATCTACTCCTGTTTTTGTATTTATAGCGGTTTTTAAGTTGTTGAATTAGCCAGGGAATTGTAGTTATTCAACAATTCAACAACCGGCACCACCCAAAAAATTGCCAGAAACTTTTGTTGTCCTAATGAATCAATATAATGAATAGTAAGAGCGGGATCATTTTATCCGTTCCCAACGAAAAAACTGATTCTTGCCATGAAAGAAAGGAGGAAATAGTAATGGGGGGTCCCGCAATCGTATGGGAGGAAATGGTTAAATCTCACCAGCATTATGTATATAATCTTGCTTACTATTTAAGCCAAGATCCCCATGAAGCAGATGATCTGACACAGGAAACTTTTCTCAAGGCTTTCGAACATCTAGAAGATTTCAGGCAGGAGGCTGGCCTGCGTACCTGGCTTTGTAGTATTGCCCTTAATACCTTTAAGGCTAGCCGCCGGAGAAAAAGAATAAAACATCAGTCAATGTGCCTAGAGAAAATTACTCTACCAGATAGTTCATTTAACACGGAGAGGATTGTTATTAGAAAGGAACTGCAATGGTGTATTCATCATGTTTTACAGTACCATGTTAGTCGAGAGCAAAAGATAATATTGGTCCTTAGGGACTTGAACGAAATGAGCTATAAAGAAATTGCTTCGGTACTCGGCATTTCGGTTAGCGCAGTAAAATCCCGCGTTAATAGGGCCAGAATGGCTTTTAAGAATCATTTGGTAAAATCCGGATGTGCAAAACTGATGAAAGACTTTACTTGTTATTGCGAGGGGGTGCTGGAAGTATGAAATGCACAAAAGTACTCTCCTTATTTAGCCGGTACCTTGAAAACGATATAGACGAACTAACCCGAAAGAAAATTGACCAGCACCTAATGCAATGTGTCAGTTGCGGTAACGAATTATTAATGTTCTCTAATTTTATGAGGATAATAAAATCTGCGGCAAAGATAAAACCGCCAAAGGAGTACGGGCCTCATTAGAATCTGAGTGATTACCAAATAGAAATATGAATGGGGGTGTAAGAGAAAAATACCGGATAGAATCAGTAACTAAATTAGAAAAAATGGGAGAGTAAACCATGAAGACAGCGCAAGAATACAAAGACAGTATTAGAGAAATGAAGCCGGTTGTTTATGCGTTTGGTGAGAAAGTTGAAAACGTAGTAGAACATCCATGTTTTAGTCCAACACTGAACTCAATTGCCTTAACCTACCAGATAGCCGGGGAAAAAGAAAACGAAAATATAATGACCGTCAAATCACCGATTACCGGCAAAATGATAAACCGATTTTTACACATCAATAAATCCCCGGAAGACTTAATGAAAAGATGCGAATTGAGCAAATTCCTGACGCCTTTTCATGGAGCATGTGTTGGCGCCCGGTGTGTGGGTACCGGGGCACTGAATACTCTATATACAATAACCTACGATATTGATAAAAAATATGGAACTGAATATCATCAAAGATTTCTAAAATTTTTAGAATATGTTCAGAATGAGGACCTCACCTGCAGTGGCATGGTAACCGACGCCAAAGGTGATAGGTCTCTCAGACCTAGTCAGCAAGCGGACCTGGATGTCTATTTACACGTTACGGAAGTGCGTGAAGACGGTATTATTGTTCGAGGCGCAAAGGCCCATCAATCAGGTGCTGCTCTGGCACATTTTAACCTTGTGGTTCCGACTACGTCAATGAGGGAAAATGAAAAAGAATTTGCAGTAGCTTTTGCAGTTCCTCCCAATGCCTCGGGAATAGTCCATATCGCCGAAGCGCCAGCTCCAAATGCTCGCCGCTTAGCAGACAGCGATGAGATGGATTTTGGTAATTTTGAGTATGGAGTACATGGCTCAACCTTGGTGGTATTCAACGATGTCTATATACCAAAGGAAATGGTTTTTATGTGTGGCGAATATGAATTTGCAGGAGTTATGGCGGCAACATTTGGCACCTTTCAACGTTTAGCGTCTTCCGGCTGCAAATCTGGTCATTGTGATCTCACCTATGGGGCGGCAGCCGTTGCCGCAGAATATAACGGCTGCGAAAAAATGGGCCATATACGAGACAAGATCGTCGAAATGTCATTTCAGTCCGCATTAGCTTTTGGAACAGCCATTGCCGCAGGTTATAAGGCTAAAGTTACCGCATCCGGGGTATATATTCCCGATGACTTACTGGTGAATGCAGCCAAGTTACAAGCGTCGGAAGCGTGCTGGGTAGCATCCAAGCTGGCTACCGAAATTGTCGGTGGAATAGTTTGTACCGCTCCTAGTCAAAAGGACTTTCAAAATTTAGAAATAGCGGAGTATGTGGACAAATATTTTAAAGCTAAGGCTGACGTTTCTACTGAAAACCGAGTACGCATTGCTCGTTTGGTTGAATACCTGGTCGGACAAGGATCTATCGTTCCTACTGAATCAGCACATGGCGGCGGGCCAGCGGCTGTTCAGAAATTAGGGATGCGCCAAGCAAATAATCTTAATTACTTAAAAGGGCGTGCTAGAAAGATGGCTGGCATTAAAAAATAGTAAAACGAACGCCTGTGCCGGTTGTTGAATTGTTGAATTACTAAAATACTCCGGCTAATTCAACAATTCAACAACCGGCACCACCACGAATAACATAATAAAAAAATGCTAATGATTTAAGGTGTGGATGGAGGTGTTTTAATTTGATATATTTTGACAATGCCGCCACCAGTTGGCCAAAGCCGGCCGGTGTCATCGAAGCTATGAGGCATTGCATTGAGGAAGTTGGTGCAAATCCCGGTAGATCCGGGCATAAAATGTCCCTGGAGGCAAACAAACTGGTTACCGGGACCAGGGAGAGACTGGCATCTCTTTTTAATATTGATGATCCCGAGCAGATTGTGTTTACCCTTAATGCCACAGATGCGCTTAATCTCGCCATTAAGGGTCTGCTCAATGAAGGGGATCATGTCATAACCAGTTCCATGGAGCACAACTCGGTAACCCGACCCCTTTACGTTCTAGTCCAAAAAGGGGTTAAGGTGACCAAAATAAATTGCGACATGGAGGGCCGGATAAATTTAAAAGATATTGAAGCTGCCATAAATTCAGCTACCAGAGCAATTATCATAACCCATGCCTCCAATGTATCAGGTACTTTGATGCCGGTGGGGGAGATAGGCAGTCTGGCTAAAAGAAAAGGCCTCCGGTTGCTGGTGGACGCCGCCCAGACTGCAGGCCTGTTTGCCATTGACGTAAAGGATATGAATATCGATTTACTGGCCTTTCCGGGGCACAAAAGTCTTATGGGCCCGCCGGGAACAGGAGTGCTATACATTAAAGATGGTGTTAATTTAGTTCCATTGAAGGAAGGCGGAACCGGCAGTCATTCCGAGGTGCCCGGGCAGCCGGAAATGATGCCGGAACGCTATGAAAGCGGTACTCTGAATACGGTGGGCATTGCCGGTCTGGGGGCTGGTCTTGATTTTATAAAATCCGAGGGAATGGACAAGATACGCAAACATGAGCTTGATTTAGCTGAAAGGTTTATGGTGGGGACGGGCGGCGTAAAGGGAATTAAACTGTATGGTGTAAAAGGCGTCGGAGGAAGGGTGCCGATGGTTTCCTTCTCTGTGGGGGATAGGCCTGCCGGGGAAATCGGAGCAATTCTTGACCAAAGGTTTGACATTGCCTGCCGGGCGGGCCTGCACTGTGCCCCCGACGCCCATCGCACCCTTGGCACCTTTGAACAGAAGCTGGTCCGCTTCAGTTTCTCATATTTTAACAAACAGGAAGAGATTGATTTCGCACTTGCATCACTGCGCGAAATAGTGGAAACCAACATGCCGGCCCCTGAAGGGTCCGAGGGCTGCGGATGCTAATACAAAGAGCGCTGCTTTGGCAGCGCTCTTGGCTATCGTTAGTTTGTTTTACCTACTGCCCGCAGGGCAAGGCCGGTGGAGATGGTGGTTTTTATTTTGCCGTTGCCGGTATATACCTGGATTAGGTCTCTTTCTAGACGGGGCCTGCTCATTTTTCTCCTTCTTTATTCTTTTATCAGATTTTTAGCGATTACAAGTCTCTGGATCTGGTTGGTGCCTTCGTATATCTGGGTAATCTTGGCGTCCCTCATCATCCGCTCAACAGGGTATTCCCGGCAATAGCCGTATCCCCCCAGTATCTGGACAGCATTGGTGGTTACCATCATGGCTGTGTCTGTGGCATACATTTTGGCCATGGAGGCTTCCTTGGACAGCGGCAGCCCCTTGTCTTTAAGTCTGGCTGCCCGATAAACCAGCATCCGGGCGGCATCAATCTGGGTGGCCATATCGGCCAGCATGAAGCCTACGGCCTGGTGCTCGATGATGGGTTTACCAAACATTACCCGCTCCTTGGCGTAGGCCAGGGCCACGTCAAACGCTCCCTGGGCGATGCCCAGACCCTGGGCGCCGATACCTATACGGCCTGTATCCAGGAGCGCCATGGCTATCCTGAACCCATCTCCTTCCACACCCAGCAGGTTTTCTTTGGGCACCCGGGCGTTGTCGAAGATCAACTCAGTGGTTTGAGATGCGTTCAGGCCCATTTTTTCTTCCTTTTTACCTATCGAGAAGCCGGGGGTGTCTTTATCAACCAGCAGGCAGGTAATACCCTTATAGCCCTTGCTGTCCGCATCGGTGCGCACAAAGGTTACATACACCTTCGCCACGCCGCCGTTGGTGATGAAAATTTTAGTGCCGTTAACAATGTAGTGATTTCCCTCAAGCTTGGCGGTGGTGGAAAGGTTGCCCGGGTCAGAACCGGCATTGGATTCGGTCAGGGCAAAGGCGCCAATGTATTCACCCGCAGCCAGCTTGGGTACATATTTTTGCTTTTGCTCCTCAGTTCCGAAGAGAAGTATGGGGAAGGTGCCCACGGAGGTGTGTACCGCCAGTATGACTCCGGTGGAGGCACAGGCTCTGGATATTTCTTCAATGGTGATGATGTAGGAAAGAAAATCGCAGCCTGCACCGCCCCACTCCTCTGGAATGGGTATTCCCATTAGTCCAAGTTCGCCCATTTTTCTTATGTTTTCCCATGGGAATTCATGGTTTTGATCGTAAATCGCCGCCCTGGGGGCCAGCTCTTTGTTAACTAGTTTGCGTACTAAGTTGCGCATCATAAGTTGTTCTTCGGTAAGATCTATAGGCATAAGTAATCAACTCCCTATTTAAATAAATGTATGAATTTTCAACATCATTACAATTTTTAAAAGCTAAACTTTTTTAAAATTTGCAATATTCATACCAATTAGGTCGTTTATATTTCATATGCACTGGAAGTTGCCGGCTGATACAGCTTTTGTTTGCATTGGACGTAAAGTGGATAGTATTCTTTAATTAATATGAATCAGGAAGATTCATGCCCCGGCATCTTTTTACGCCAGTATAGATAAATTACCAGGCCCAGCCCGAAAAAAGCCCCGGTAAAAAGGCCCCAGGTCAGCACCTCACCCAGAGGGCGCCCGCGCTTTCGGCTGTCGTACATTACCCATGAAGCGGAAACAACCATTATACAAAGTATTAAAATGTATACTATCTGGGCAAGTATTTCGCGATTCAATTTTTAGCCTCCTTAAAGCCGGGGTAGGGAATAAACATCCGGTGATTTTTGTATGATACGACAAATATATAAAATATAAACATATTCAGTTAATGATATCCCAACGCTGGCAGCGGGCACCCCACCTGCCGATAACCCTGTCTCCTTCGTAAATCTCAGCAATTTCACAGGCGTTCGGGCAGCCACCGCACTCAAAACTGCCTGTACGATAAGACAGTCCTGTAATGTGGAAGCCTTTAAATTTTGTACAGCCGGTTTTCTGCACTTCTTCCTTGGCCAGTTGAGCCACGCCGATGGCGCCCATAATATTATGATACTCAGGAACAATCACCGTCAGGTTGAGGCAGCGTTCGAAAGCCGCCTTGATACCCTTATTAGCGGCCACGCCACCCTGAAAAACTACCGGGGATAGTATTTCCTTGCCCTTGCCCACGTTGTTCAGGTAGTTGCGAACCAAAGCCTCACACAGTCCGTTAATAATATCCGGGAGGCGGTGTCCCATCTGTTGTTTGTGGATCATGTCCGATTCCGCGAAAACTGTGCATCTTCCTGCTATTCTTACCGGTGCACCGGAACTATGGGCAAGTTCTCCGAAATCGGTAATTGGTATATTCAACCGGGATGCCTGCTGGTCCAGAAAGGAACCGGTACCGGCGGCACATACCGTATTCATGGCAAAATCGGTAACAATGCCGTTGCGCATAATAATTATTTTGGAGTCCTGGCCTCCTATTTCCAGCACAGTCTGTACATCCGGCACCAGCATGGAGGCTGCCACGGCGTGGGCTGTAATTTCATTTTTTATAACGTCGGCGTCAATCATAACACCGGCCAGGTATCTGCCGCTACCTGTGGCGCCTGCTCCGGCTATCTCCAGGTCCGGGGGGATACATGCTCCCACTTCCCGCATACCCGTTAGCAGGGCATCAATGGGCCTGCCCATGGTTCGTAGATAGATGCCGGCGTGAATTTTACCGGCCTCGTCCTGAACCACAATGTTGGTGCTTACCGAGCCCACGTCAATTCCCAGATATGCCTTCATGTTATTGTCCTTTCTTGACTGCGTTATGTTCAGGCAACTCATCCTGCCATTTTTTACGTTTCATGAGATCCACGAATGCTTCCAGTCTTGTGGACATGCCGGCCTTTCCCGTCTGTTCATCCAGGAAGAAAGTAAGCACCGGAATGCCGTGCTCCTTGCTGACGCTGGTGAGAATTGTACGGGCTACAATCTCCGGAATGCAGGTAAAGGGGGCCAGTTGAATCACTCCGTCAAAACCCCTTTTAGCGTACACCACCGTATGGCCGACGGATTCCATGCCGTGTCCCCCTATACAAAGGGGAATATAGGGCATGGCAGCATCCTTGACGCTAATTGTCTCGTGGGTTTCGCTGAAAGTGTTTTCCCTGGTCCAGCCGGTCAGGAACATAGAGCGTTCTACTTCTACACCCAAGTTACCAAGGGTTTCTTCTATTTCCAGATTGCTGGCCGGTTCCAATAGAACGTATATTTCACCAACCAGCCCTACTTTTAAAACTTTTCGCTCCGGGTCCTGCTCCACTGATTTTATGGCCTCCACTGCGGAGGAGTGTGCCTCTTCGATCTCCTTTGCGGAATGAGACCGGTCAATCCACTCCAATACTTTGCGGTAGATGCGGGTGGTGGAGCCCGTTACGATTTCTCTGGGTCTGACCACATGAGTAATTTTTTCCGTCTCATCCAGTGCTATTAACTTCTGCCAGGCCCTTTTTATGCAGTCCCAGACAGCCCGGTAGGACATCCGGTTGGGGTTCAGGCGTTGAATATTGCGCAAAAAATCTATGGGATGAAGCCTGGGGGGTTCGAAAACAATAATATCCACCGGGTATCCCAAATCCAGTAATATTTTTTTGTGTAGCTGGCCGTATTGCCCGGCCCGGCATGGGCCGACGCCGCCGCTGGTCACAATAATCTCCGCTCCCAGGAGGCATGTTTCCACATAAGTGCCCATCAGTATTTTAAAAGGGAAACAGGCAAATTCCGGCGCGTGGCGTACGCCGTGATCCAGAGTGCGCTTACTTGGGCGGGGAGGAAGCACAACTTCATTGCCCAAATCGTTCATGAGCATCTTAAAGGTGCGGTAAGATTCTCCCATGTGCGGGAAGGTTACCCTGGGCATCGGTTTAAACCTCCTTTTTGCGTTTAACCATGTCTGTAAAAGCCTCCAGGCGTGTCGACACACCAGCATCCCCGCTGTGCTCGTCAATGGTCAGGCTCATATAGGGTATGTTGCTGTATTCTTTAGCGGTCAGTTCCATCAGCTTATCCACCATGGAATCGGGACCGCAGCCAAAAGCGGTAAGGTGAATGATACCGTCAACCTGTCCGGATTTGAAAAGGTAATGGCTAGCCCGCAGCACCAAATCACTGTAAGTCCAGAACATAATTTTGTCCAGATCGCAGTTCTGTCTGGCCAGGGTGGCAGGCGGCAGATTTTCCAGGGTAATGACGTTTACCCCCAGTTTTTTCAATTTGCCAATTAATCCCACGCTGATGTAATCGTCATGCACGACATAAGGATACCCCAGCACCGCAAAATTCAGGTCACCCTTTCTTGCCGTCGGGGCAATGTCTTTACTGTTGGGATTCAACACCGCTTTGATGGCTTCCGGCGGGTGCCAGCCTTTTTGCATCAGGGCGTTGTAACGAGCGGCGGAATAGAGCGCCTTTAAATACGCCCGGGCAATCTGCAGGGAACCTGCCCCGAATGAACTTCCGATCTGGTTGTAAGCACGGAAAAGAGCCATACGACCTTCTCTGACGTCCATCTGAATGTCTATAATAGGGGGCATGTCAGGCAATCCGTAGCGGATCATATCAGGCAATCCCAAAAATTTGGGGCAGTAGATGGTTTTCTGGTTGAGGCACACCACTCTGGGTATGAATAGATAGTCAACTTTGTCGCGCAGGGTAAGTGTATGGCCAAAAAATAATTTTACCGGTACACAAGCGTCGGCAAGTGCTTCCTTAACCCCTTGATCCAGGAAATTTTTATTGGTTTGGCCGGAGGGAACCACATCTAAATTTAATTCTGTTAAAAATGTGTGCCACATGGGGTAGTGCATGTAATACAGTAATGAGCTGGGTATGCCAACCCGTGCGGTCAAATGTAGTCCCCCTTTGCTGCTGCATATTTCTTATCACTAAATATATGGGATTTAGCGGTTAGTAATTTTAACCCGCAAAAAAATATTTCTAGGGTAACCTTGAAATTCCTCCAAATTTCACATAATAAGCAGTATGACCTTCCAATGTTCCATGATTTTTCTATAAATCGTTCCGGGATAACTCCGGCTGTACCGGTCCAACATATTAAACAGGTGAAGGAATTTAGTTCAAACAAGAGAAATTTACCTCTATAGAAAGATTTTCTTTTATCTCGCTAACAGCCTGTAAGACCCCGTCCTCGAAGGTCGGGGATAAACAGGCTGTAAAGCTCGAACTAAGTTCGCTTTTAAGGAAAGGGGACACACCTCTGTTTGGGGATTTGCTTTGAAGCCGGAGGAATGTCCCCAACGTATGTTCGGACGGGGAATAACCCCTACCGAACCCAAGGCTCACTTATATATTTTACTATGGCTATAGAAAATTAAAATAAAAATATCAGGAGGTAATTATGGCTCTGATAAATTTAAACCCTGCCCACGACAAGGCAAAGGTGGAGTTTTCCCTGTCCTTGCCGGAAAAGATGGCGGTAAATTCCGGCGTAAAATACAATTGCGGTAGTTGTATGTTTGAAATTTCCTTCCTGGGAAAAGAGTACAGGGTCAGTTACCCCGAAGGAAAAGTTGAAGCCCTCGATAGTGGGGATGTGCCTCTGGAGAACAAAATTTGTATATTGCATTATTTAACCCACGCCTCCGGCGCTGGCGTGGAGGGGAGGCATATTTCCTTCAGCGAAATGCCCAGCGGGTTTATTTACGTAACACCTTTTACCAACAGGTGCATACGGCCACTGGTATCTATATTTGGCAGGAATCCTCAAAAATTAATAGAGGCTGGTGAGAAGTTAGGCGGTATGAGAGAGAAACTGGGGGATTATTCGGTAACGGTGACAGTGTTTCCCAAAATACCAATCACCTTTGTGCTATGGGAGGGAGACGACGAATTTTCTCCCAGCGGCAGCGTGGTATTCGACGCGTCCGCACCGGAGCATCTGGAAACAGAGGACTACGCGCTTCTGCCCGGATTGGCCATCTTTACCATGAAAAGGCTGGCGGGACTATAGAGTATTAGGGTTATGGCAGAGAATTGACTAAATTATCGACAATGTATACCATATTTATCCAATATTTTTCCTTGAAAATACCTTTCAAACTAAATAAAATAGAATTATAACGTGGTTGTTACATGGTAGAAAATATAGTTCTTGGTCAGAGAAGCAAAAGAAATGAATAAATTATTAATTATATCCTTAATTGTTATAACCTTTCTTGTTGCCATAGTAATAGAAACACTATATTATTCACAATTAATTAGTATTTTTTATGCTCAATTAATATTTTCTTTACTAGCACTTTATTTTGCAATGGTATTTTTTTTGATCAAGACAACGAAGGATAAAAAAGTATTTAAGGAATTAGTAGAGCAACAAGATGAGTACAGGAAAAATATTAATGGTTTTATTACCGTGCTACGTACCGAACGACATGACTTTATGAATCACTTTGCCGTATTAGGTAGGCTGTTGTCGATGGGAAAAGCGGATATGGCCGACATATATCTAAAAGAAGTGTTGGACAAGACTAGTATTAATAGTCAGGTTATGGTATTAAAGCAGCCGGTGCTTATTGCATTATTGAACGGTAAGATATCCCAGGCCAGTTCCAAAGGAATAAAATTTATATTAAAAATAGGGAGTAGCTTGGCCGATTTATCAATTAATTCAACAGATATTACCGCTATATTTGGCAACCTCATTGATAACGCTATGGATGCTGTTTCCGGTGAAGCCAGGAAATATGCGGCTTTTATATCCATTCATACCCGGGAAGACCCGGAAGCCTATATCATCAGTGTTGGCAATTCAGGTCCCTCTATCCAGGATAATATTTTAAGCAAAATATTCGAAACCGGATTTTCAACCAAAGGAGATGGAAGAGGGTTTGGCCTAAGCATAGTTTTATCTACCGTTGAGAGATACGGCGGCAACGTTACCATATCTTCGGAACCCACCACCTTCACCGTAGTTATTCCAAGAGAGAAAAAAGAAAATGATTCAAGAAACGTCCGTTAGAATTGGAGATTATGGTATGGTCATTAATGAAGCTTCCTGTATATCGGGGGCTTCTTTTTTTATACATTATTTTGATATAATGTATAGTGTTATTGGCGATTACAGACGTATGAAATTGGAAAATATTATTATAATTACGGTTTAATGAAGGGAAGGTTGTACACATGACCGTGCTTATCGAGAAAAAACTGGCCTCGCAAATAGTGTATAAGGGCAGGATAATTAATCTCAGGCTCGACGAGGTTGAACTGCCCAACGGCAAAAAAGGCCAGAGGGAAGTGGTGGAATACAGCGGGGCGGTGGCCGTAGTGGCCCTGAACCGGGACCGGGAAGTACTAATGGTAAGGCAGTTCCGCTACGCTGTGGAAGAGGTGCTGCTGGAAATCCCGGCGGGCAAAATTAACGAGGGTGAGGATCCGGAAATATCCGCCAGGCGCGAATTGGGCGAAGAAACTGGCCACGAGGCGTCGGAATGGATGCATCTGACTTCATTTTATTCAACGCCCGGCTTCACCACGGAAAAATTGTATGTATACCTGGCCAGCGGGTTGAAGCCTGGCCAGCAGCATACTGACGAAGATGAGTTTATTCAGGTGGAAAGCTATCCCCTGGAAAAGGTTTTGTCAATGATCGATCACGGAGAGATAAAAGACGCTAAATCCATAGTAGGACTGCTAGCTGCAAAACGCTATTTTGACGGGAATAAATGAGGAGATAATATAAATCGGCAAATAGATAATACAGGGGCAGGCTGCCTCTGTATTACTGTCTTTGATATTTTGGCGATTTATATTATATAAAGTGATAATTGCTCTGTTGTCACTGTTGTTTTTTAACAATGATTTTCCCTTTGTGCAAGCAGGCAACCAGAGGGCCTTTGATGTTCCTGTCGAAAAGGGAGTTGTCCGCCTGCAAGCCGCCTATCATTAACCGTACGGGGCTAAACTGCAGCGCCAGCACCAGGGCCTTATCGTCTCCGCTGAGGCCTGCCTGAACGGTGCCGTAGCAAGAGCCGGATATTAATACGCTACCGCCAGCGGCTATCTCCGACCCGGCATGAACGTCGCCCAATATTACCAGACTGTCGGGTGTTACCACTATTTGGCCCGAGCGCAGGGTTTTGTTAATTAACATTGCCTTTTCCCCGGGCAGGGCAGTTGACAGGGATGCCCGGCGTACGGGCAAAGACGCCGGACTACTGCCGGAGGAACTGATGGATTTCCTGGGCTGAACACAGTCCTTGCTTACAGCAGGGGGCCAGGATACTTCCTGTGAAGGGACCAGGCCGTAGCGCCTGCATATGTCTTCCAATTCTTCATAGTGTCCGGTGGTGGCCGTCTGGTTTTCGTAAACAGCAAATTTGGCACCTCTGAAGAAGCCTTTTGCTGATTCCATTTTCAGCAGAAGGTTCTTTTTTATTTCTTCGTACTCGATGCTTGGGTCGATGAGAATTACCAGGCCATCCTGGGTTCCTTTGATACTAACTGCATTGCCGGTCATAGGAGACAGCCCCCTCCAATTTATGAGTGTATAGAGGAATATTCGATATATAACATTTTATTCCTTTTATGTTTAGCGTTATTATTTAAAAAATGTATGTATCACTCATAAGACGCCTGGTTTGTAAAATAAATTTGTGGTATCTGATTTATTCCGTTGATCTGTGGCATACTACAACCAGAAATTTGTCTTTTTTAGCAAAGGGGGCGAAGAAAGCTTGCCGGAATGGAGAAAAGATCCCATTGTGGACAGATGGGTGGTCATAGCCAGTGAACGTGGTAAACGTCCCTGTGATTTCATTGTGTCCGGGGATGAAAAAAAGCAGGGAAAATGCCCGCTTTGCCAGGGCAATGAACATGATACGCCGCCGGAAGTTATAGCCTTCAGGGAGAACGGGAGCAGAAGGGACCAGCCCGGGTGGTGGGTCAGGGTTGTTCCCAATAAATTCCCGGCAGTGCGTATAGAAGCCAGCCCCGAGGTCCGGAATTACGGAATATTCAGTACCATGGACGGCCTGGGGGCACACGAGGTTGTGGTGGAAACGGCCGAACACGATTCTGAAATAGAGGAACACAACGTTAAACAGGTAGAGGAAGTTATCTGGGCCTGGCTGAATAGAATGCAGGATTTGCGCAGGGACGGCCGTATGAAATATATACAGATTTTTAAAAATTACGGACAGACGGCCGGGGCATCCCTGGAGCACCCTCACTCGCAGATATTGGCAGTGCCTATGGTTCCCCCGGAGATAAGGGCGGAAATGGATGGCTTAAAAAACTATGCCGTGGTAACCGGGCGCTGTATATTGTGTGAAATGATCAATCAGGAACTGCGCGAGCAAAACAGAGTAATCTGGGAAAATAATGATTTTATCCACATCGCCCCGTATGCTTCCAGATTTCCCTATGAAACCTGGATTATACCCAGAAGCCATCAGCCCGATTTTGCCATGATCAGCGGGAACCATGTAAGGAACCTGGCCGAAATAATCCGGCTGGCGCTAAAGAAAATGGACAGTTCCCTGTGCGGTCCACCGTACAATATGGTGTTACATACCTGTCCCGTGAACACGGGAGAGGATGTTGTGCATTATCACTGGCATGTTGAAATACTGCCACGCCTCACAAAGATGGCGGGCTTCGAACTGGGCACTGGTTTCTTTATCAACCCCACGCCTCCCGAATTGGCGGCAGAGGTACTTAGGGACGTGGAGATTGCATACGATCATGTACTTACTCATAATACCGGGGAGGTAACCAGATATGTTTGACAGGCCGTTAAAAATACTAGTGGTTTCTTCTGAGGTGGTCCCCTTTGCCAAAACCGGCGGGCTCGCAGATGTGGCCGGTTCCCTGCCCAAAGCCCTGGCGGTGGTGGGCAACGACGACATGGGTAACGACGTAAGGGTGGTAATGCCGCATTATAAAGGTATAGAGGGCGCTTCCTACCGCATGGACTTTCCTGTGCAGTTCGTCAATAGGGCCGAAACCGCTATCATCAGGGAGTCATCCATTGAGGCACATTTTCAGGGGCAACACCGCATCATACCGGTCTATATGGTGGATAACCACCATTATTTTTACCGGGAAAGAATGTACATGTTTCCCGATGAGGCGGAACGCTATACCTTCTTTTGCAGGTCCGTGCTGGAAATGTTGCCACGGCTGAACTGGCAGCCCGACATTATACATTGCAACGACTGGCAGTCCGGCCCAATTCCCTTTCTTCTGAAAGTCCGCTACCGGCACGACCCTTTTTATGCCAGGATATCCACTGTTTATACCATCCACAACCTCCAGTACCAGGGTAATTATCCCCGGGAAGCCCTGCGTGTTCTGGGGGTGGGCGATGAGTATTTTACCCCGGATCAATTGGAATTTTACGGCTCGGTAAGTTTTATGAAAATGGGGATCATATATTCCGATGTCATAAATACGGTGAGCCGTACCTATGCCTCGGAAATACAGCGGCCGGAACTGGGCGAGCGGATGGATGGCCTGCTGCGTAAGAGGTCGCACGACCTTTACGGTATCGTCAATGGAATAAACTATCATGAATTCAACCCCAAAACCGATCATCGCATACACCGTAACTACGATAAAGACAGTATTGAATATAAAAAGGAAAATAAGTATGCCCTGCAAAAGGAACTAGGGCTTCCGGTAAAAGACGTCCCTGTGCTGGGGCTTATTACCAGGCTGGTGGATCAAAAAGGTCTGGATCTGATAGCGGAGATAAGTGATGAACTAATGCATCTGGATTTGCAGTTTGTGGTGCTGGGTAGCGGTGACAGGCATTATGAAGAGATGTTTAGCAAACTTAAGACTAAATATCCTCAGAAAATGGGAGTCTACATTGGTTTTAACTCCATCCTGGCCCAGAGGATTTACGCTGGTGTCGATATGTTTCTCATGCCTTCCAGGTTCGAGCCCTGCGGGTTGGGTCAGTTGATTGCCATGCGTTATGGCACAATACCCATAGTAAGGGCTACCGGCGGGCTGGCGGACACGGTGCACGACTATAATCCCGCCACCGGTTCCGGAAACGGATTTGTTTTTTCGGAATACAACGGCAGGGCGCTTTATCATGCCATAGCCCGGGCACTAAAGGTTTACAGGGATGATCAGGAACAATGGGCGAAGCTGGGCAGGAACTGCATGGAACTGGATTTTTCCTGGGCACGTTCAGGGGTGGAGTACCTGCAGCTCTTCCAGGAGGCCATAAGCAGGCATGTAGGCAGGGCACAGACGGCATAAAGAGAAAGGGAGTCCGGTTACATACCCGGCTCCTTTTTTATGCTATTTTATACTGCACAAACAGTTCTGCCTACTCCATTGAGTAAAACCTGTTTTCTGTTACAAACTATCACCCATCCGTTTGTTGAACGGCTACAGCTATCTTTATATAAATCTGTTTTTCGACGTTGCGATAACAAGACACATGTCTTGTTATCGCAACGTTTTACTTTTTAGTGAATCGCTGAAAAAATTATGGTTTGAATATTCTGTTTTTGTTGACCTCTGGTTTTTTTATCTGTTTTAGTAAAACCCATTTGTGACATTTAAATTGCTGGCATAAACCTTGCGTATAATTTAATACGGTAGAATTAGTATAACAATGGGGGGAGTGACTAAATGGAAACCATACTTGTTGAGCGACGCGGGCCGGTAGGTATTATCACCCTGGACAGGCTGGAAAAATGAATGCGCTGAACAAGACAGTAGAATATGAATTAATTAGGTAATTAAGGAGTACCGGCAGGTTTACCAGTAATATTTAACAAGTTCGTTTTCTTGGAATATGAAGGGGGTTCTCATAATATGCGAAAAGTCGCCGTTGTAGGCGTTGGTATGACTAAATTCGGCCCGTCCGCCAAGAGTCAGGTGGAAATGTTTGCGGAAGCTGCAATGGAAGCCATTGAAGGGTCAAACATCAGGGCGAAGGATGTACAAGCCCTTTATATGGGCAATGGGCTGGGAGATTTTGAAGAAGGCCAGATGAACATAGCCCCGTTTTGTGCCAATGAAATAGGCATGCCCATAGATGCGCCGTCAACCCGGGTAGAGGGGGCTTGCGCCTCAGCCAGCGTGGCCATCAGGGACGCTTTCATGTGGGTAGCCTCAGGGT
>Ga0209347_1002352_pt1 | contig 25437 bp, 26 predicted proteins | sample AutmiccommuBRH23_FD_187382 | JGI IMG/M metagenome (GOLD analysis project Ga0209347, IMG submission 187382) | Deep subsurface microbial communities from Mt. Terri, Switzerland - Autotrophic microbial communities BRH/23 (SPAdes) (version 2) | ecosystem: Environmental > Aquatic > Deep subsurface >...
GAGGGGGGAACTATGTCTATGTTGCCATATTTGATGTTGATTTTTCATAGTAGTTATTACGTCTTAACGCTGATTCCGTAACAGTTCTCAAAAACTAGACAGGAGAATACTATTCAATCCCCATACTTATGTGCTTTTCCCGGCGGTTTCGTGCTATCGTAATTATCCAAAGTTAGGCAAGAATCTGTTCCCCTAGATATGTGTATTTATATACTCAGGCTCTAATTTGGGCTTGAGCTTTTTTACGCCTAACTCCGGATAATTTGCTAAGGATAATGTCGTTCATTACAATATCGGACCAGCCGCACTGCATATAACTGGTTCAGAGCAGTTTGAAACCCTGATTTATCCTGCTTGGTACGTCAAAATCGACGGACAGGAAGTCGATGCTGGTTCCATAACCCATAATATAAATTACATACAGGATGTAGTTGTCATGATCGAGGCAAGAACCAACTACGTTAGCTATTTAGAATCAGGGCCGTTATATAATTGGTTGAAAAACGGGGAATGGAAGACGGAATTTAGCCAAAACTCTGCCCTCGCTCCTCTTTACCAGACCAACAAGAATGGACAGACATATGGTTCCGCTTTTGCTTCCAGTATTATTGGCAATCCACAGCCGGAGCTAATTAGTGCCGGAAAGGATGGTACCTCAGGTTACGTATATTATGAGGATCTCATGGGTGGGCCACAGCCCAAAACACCTGAGGAAGCGATAGCAATGCAAGAAATGGGTAAATTTGAAAAAAGAGCAATTCCGCTCTATGCTGCAGATGGTAAAACAGTTATTGGTTCATTCTAATCATAACCAGGATATTTCTGAGAGCTTGGTTGGGTACGATAATAGCCCTTCACTTGAAGAGAAGGAATTTAAGGAGCAGGCTGATAAGTTCGTGCGAAATAGAGAAGCACCCTCATGGATTCGTGCTATTTCTACGTGTAGTCTAAATTGGGTACTCATGGAATTGGCTTGCCTTAAGGTCAAATTCGTCAGCGCCGACGAATTTGACCTGCTGTCAGGCCCTTCTCTAAGGATTTATTTTGGTTTCAGAACACTGTTTTTAGGCCTTTTCAATTTCACATTATTTATATAAATGACAAGGAGAAAGAAGTTCAGGGGAAGTCAGCATTGAAACATTGCTTAAACTATGTGAGGCACTGGACATCACGCCGGATTACCTCCTGCTGGGTATTTTCAGACACACGAATGACAGTCTGCTTTCCCAAATTAATCAAAAAATCAAGCTGTGTGATGAGAAAAAGCAGCTTATTTAAATTGATTTGGAGGAATTCATATGAAAGTAAAGGCTTATAAAATAAATGCATTTGCTAAAACAGTGGAAGGTGGAAACCCGGCAGGCGTTGTGGTAAATGTAAATTCATTATCAGAAAATGATATGAAAAAGATAGCTGGCATCCTTGGATTAAGCGAGACCGCTTTTGTCATGAAGTCTGATATTGCAGACTATAGAGTGCGTTTTTTCACACCGACTGAAGAAGTTGATTTATGTGGGCATGCTACAATAGCGGCTTTTTCAACATTATTAAGTGAGGACTATATTAAACGTGGAAATTATACGCAGGAAACAAAAGCAGGTGTTTTGGATGTTGAGGTTATGGCGGACTCATCAATCATGATGAATCAAACGAAGCCTAGTTTTTATGAGGCGGTAGAAAAACAAGAAATAGCAGATTCTTTAAATATTTCTGTAGATGACATGAATGAAAAATTGCCTGCACAGATTGTATCGACTGGGCTCAGAGATATCATAGTCCCGATCAGAAGTATGGAAGTATTGAATGGCATAAAGCCTGATTTTGAAAAGGTTTCAGAAATCAGCAAAAAGTACAACACAATTGGTTATCATTTGTTTGCTCTTGATTCGCTCTATGATTCAAATGCACATTGTCGCAACTTGGCTCCTCTTTATGGTATTCCTGAAGAGTCAGCTACTGGGACGTCAAACGGTGCATTGGCTTGTTATTTGCTTAAATATGATCAGCTTAAGCACGAACACGTAAAAAACATGGTTTTTGAGCAAGGATACTCTATGAACATGCCATCGGAGATTATGGTTTCTTTAAGCGTGGAAAACAATGAAATATATGTGGTCAAAGTGGGTGGAAAAGCTCTGAACTTATCGAGAATAGAAGTTGAACTATAAAAAACACCAATCGTGGAGGCAAATTATGTCATTTGACTATGGAGAGCTCAGAACAATAGCAAAAGCAATTGTTCAGATTCCGGAGCATTATCGGCTGGCAATGGAAGACAATACAAGGGATGAGCAAGAACGGTCATTCATTTGGGAGGATCCAGGCAAAGATGACTGCCAAATTGAAATTATGCTGGATATTGAAACCGGGCAGTTGATCAGCCTGGATGTCCACATAGATGCCAAAGATTCCGTCGATCAAGCTAGCCCTGCAGAGGAAGTGAGGGCGATCACGGACGCTTTTTTAGCGAAACATACCCCTGATTATGACGCATTCACTTGGGTAAATAGCGAAGAAAAAGGCAACTTGCAATTTATCACCTATAGGGAGGAAGTGGGAGGACTACCCCTTCCCGATACGGGCTGCAGAATGACGCTGGACAGTGGGTTGAACGTCATTCGCTATCAATTGGAAAAATCCAGACGAAAAGCTGCTCCTAAACCAGAATGGCCTGGCATCATCGTTGATGTGGAGACCGTGAGGCAGCAAGTGTTGAAAGATATGCGAATGGAGCTGACGATTGTTGCATTATATCCGTCCATGTATGAAATGGAGGGAACAGAGCCTGAATATCGGCTTGTCTATGAACCAATTCCTGGCCATCGATTAATAGACGCCATTACAGGTGTTGATCTGTTTGGAATTAAACATTATGTGATGCCCTCCAGTCTTCCAGTTACTCATATGGAGTCTGATAAAAGCTATGAGCCAACGATTAAAGACAGCGCGACCTTGGAGATAGAGCTTGGTATCGACCCAGAGTTATACGTGCTTGAGAAGTCGAAGGATGACGGTGAGAGGATCAAAAGGTTGTATAAGTTCAGAGCGGAAGTAGCCGAGGATCCGGAATCTGAAGCACTTTCTGTGGATGCTTATATGAAACGAAAATGGGGCGATTCACTACGGAATCTGGAAGCCTCGTTTATGATTCAAGTCGAGAAGTCCACGGGACGCCTGGTGGGGTTCCACCGGAGTGAACGGAAGAAAGAAGCTGCACCGTCACTAACTCGGGAGCAGTGTTGGGAGAAGGCGGAACAGTTCTTACAACAGGTATTCCCAGACTACACTTCTTACCTTCAAATCGAAGTCGATCAGGAGGATATGGACAGGCAGCCACGTGAGCGTGAGTTTTTCTACCTGCCTGTCTACATCGGCAATATTCCTGTTAATCATGAACGGGTCATGGTAAGTGTCAGCACTTCAACCGGGAAAATCTGCGTCTATATGGGAGTCTCTTATGAAATGCTTCGTGAGCTGGAAGAGCGTGATTTCCTCTATCCGAGTCTGACAGCAGAAAAGGCGTTTGCCCTTTACAGTGAGTATGTGAGATTCCGACTTAGATGGTTTAAAGATTTGGAGGACGAGGATCTGCCGGTTTATCGGTTGCTCTATGAGCCTACAACGACTCGTCGAAACGAAATTTCCTTGGATGCTGGCCGTAATCGAGAACTAAGATATATCGATGCCTGCAATGGTGAGCTTATTTGGGAGATGAGATGAGAGACTCCATCCACAATCACCCGGTAATTATCTAAAACCCTTACTCCGATTTTATCTCGCCAGTCCGGAGCAGGGTTGGGTATTCATCAAATTAGCACCAGGTCTTTTAAAATCCTGCGCCTCGGTTCCATCGCTATTTACCTTTGATCAGTTCCGGACAGCAGCTGCATTTTTGCTCGGAACCTGACTCGTGTTGTGCCTAAATGTCTATAGCTATGTTTGGTTGTATTATCGATTTTCATGATGAATTAACAGGACTCTTTCTCTGTCTTAGAGAATGGGTTCTGTTTTTAGTTTTGACGGTCAAAAAGACGTAAAGCCTATTGACATTTCCCATTCTAAAGCATTAGAATAACCATAACATACTAACGCTTTAGAATGGCGGCGAGATAAATGCAACAGGAAATTCCAAAGGTCACAGAGCGCGAGCTCGAAATCATGGAGATTATCTGGCAGAACAAAGAAATGACAGCTGTGGATATAGCAGCCTATTTCCTAAGGCCGGAAAACGGTGCTCATTTCAAGAATACTACTTACACCTTCATCAAACGCCTCATCGAGAAAGGGGTAATTGAGCGGAGGGAGCCGGGGTTTAGCTGCGTTCCCCTTTTTGGACGCGATCAAATACTAATCAGCGAAACAAAGTCCTTTATAGACAGAGTTTATCAAGGCTCGTTCAATCAGTTATTTTCTCAATTTATTGAAAATCGGGCTCTGTCCAATGGGGAGTTAAAAGAGCTCCGAGACTTGATCGACAAAAAGGTCAAAGGAGGGGATGAAAATGCTTGAGAGCCTTTTCAAAGGGGTTCTGAACATCAGCTTGTATGCAACCGTTGTGGCTGTAGCAATTATGCTGATAAAGGTAGTATGCGGTAAACGGCTGTCTCCTTCCTTTCATTACGGAATATGGTTTGTATTTCTGCTCAAATTGGTGATTCCTTTTGATATCAAGAGTATGTTTAGCCTGTTTACATTGTTTAATCAGGTGGCTCCTGTCCCTGTCCTGGAGAAGGTCAATAGGGTGCTGCCACCAATGACCACCGGTTTATTGATCAATCCGGCAAATCAGCAGCCTCCAGTCTTAACTCCAGAACTAGCTGTTCCTACTCATGGGTTTGACCTTTGGAACGTTGTTGCGCTGATTTGGGCTCTCGGTATCCTGGTGATGTTCGCTGTGTTATTATTTTCCTACCTCAAAACGTCCAGAATACTTAAGGTAACAGTGGAAGAACCTGACGACAGACGGTCGGGTCTGCTGGAAAAATGTAAAGCTGACCTGAAGATGCGCAGCAAAGCCTCGTTTTACATCACGAGGTCCTTTGAGATACCCTTTATTTTTGGCTTTGTCAAGCCTGTGATTATCCTGCCTGAGGGCATTTATAAGAACCTTATAGACGAAAGGATCATAGCAATCCTCTCCCACGAACTGATGCATATTAAACGCAGGGATTACGTGGTCAATCTTATTTTGTTCCTGCTTAAAGCGGTTTACTGGTTTAATCCGGTGGTCTGGGTGTCCTTCGCCTGGCTGAAAAACGACGGAGAACGGGCGTGTGACAGTGCGGTTGTCAAAAACTATTCAAGCGAATGGCGCAGGGAATACGCAAGAGCATTACTCGATGTTGCTTCTTGTGTAGGAAAAGATAGGCCTGTTGTAGCCGTATCGGCGTTTACGGAAGGAAATTTAAAGGATAGAGTGACAAACGTCTTAAGCGGACGGAAATATTCTTATATAGCTTCCTTCGCTGCGGTTGCAGTAGTTATTATTGCCGGAACTGTATTGCTTACGGGGGCACTTACCAAGAACGAAGATAATCGCCCCAGTGCGAGTATAACTGAAACTCAGGATGAAAATGCTGAAGCAGAAGTTATCAGTTTGGTCGAGAATTTCGGCAAAAAACTTCAGGCGGTTTCCCTTACAGCGCCTAGAGATTCCGTGAACAAAAGTATCCAAGAGAACTACGGAGATCTTATATCCTCCGAGCTCTTGTCTGCATGGCAAAAAGATCATCAGAATGTTCCGGGCAGGGTGGTATCAAGTCCATGGCCGGATCGAATAGAAATTCTAAGCATTCAGAAATCATCGCAATCTGAGTATGACGTGAAAGGCGAAATCTTAGAACTAACGAGTGTGGAGATGCAAAATGGTGGTGTTGCCGCCAAGCGGCCAATTGATCTTATCGTAGGGAAAGTTGAAAGTCGCTGGCTGATTACCGCTGTCCAACTTGGTGACTACGAGGAAACCGACCCCAAAGTGTACAAAAATCTCCAATATGGTTTTAATTTTTCTTTGCCGGAGAGTTGGCAAGGCCATTCGATAATCACCACTACCTGGCAAGGTTTAAGCTTGGAAGGTTCACAAGGAGAAATTGTGGAAACCGGACCGCTGATTTCCATCCGGCATCCTCAATGGACCGCCCAAAACCAACGCCAGGATATTCCGATTATGATCTTCACGCATGCCCAATGGAATTCCCTGCAACGGGAAGAGTTTCATATTGGAGCGGCACCTATCGGGCCAAGCGAACTTGCTCATAACAGCAATTACGTTTTTGCCCTACCTGCACGCTACAACTTTGCTTTTCCGACTGGCTTTGAAGAGGTGGAAAATATTTTAAAGAATAGTCCTCTCCAGGCTTACGAACAAACTTCCACAGCTGTATCGCCGGAACCTGTAAGCAAACAAGCCGACACTGCAGCATCTTCCGGGTCAATTATTGTCGAAGAACCCAGGGAGGTAATCAAAGATACTTTAGTCGTTACGAAAACGGCAAGTGCTTACGCTCATGGTCAACATCTGATCTGGGTTGATGGCAGGTTTAAGAAAGATTCAGGAGAATTGTTTATTACCTTGATGGATAAAGAAGGTCATTATTTAAATACAGGGAGTTTCTTACAAGCGTATGAAATTCAGCCCTTAAATGACGGCTGGGTTGCCTTTTTCCACAAACTTAGTGAAGATACCGGGATGAAGGTAGATATTGACGCAGGAGTCCTTGTTTTTGATTTGCAAAAAGAAAGCGGAAAACTTCACGGTGAACTCAGTATACCGATGGAGCGGCCTCTCTCTTATTAATTCATAAAACAAAATGAACAAAACTGGGCCTTATTGGTGGGTTGCCTGCCTAGGGTATTACTATACTAAACATAAAATAAGAAGAAACAGAGAATTTTACTGAGAAAATCTTGATGCTTAATACTTGAACCTCCTTGACCGGATTAACCTGATCCCTTTGCAGTCATTTGTAATTATTGGGCGTATTTTTTCGAGAGGTGGCTATCCTGATGACCAAATAATCCAGGTGTTAGGAAATATAGGCATGTTTTCCGTGATAGGGTTTATGCTGCCTGTTCTATGGAAAAAATTTGCGAAAGTGAAACAGACTCTCTACACGTGTTTTTATAGTTCTCTGGCCATTGAGGTTGTTCAATTATTTACGGGCAGCCCAAAAGTATTGATGACCTTATCCTCAATACTTTTGGTGGGCTGCTCGGGTTTCTGCTTTATGCTGCAATTAAGAAAACCATGAGGTACGATGTCTTAGATAAATTCAATTCCTAAAAAGTGAATAAAATAGTGAGTATAAAAACGGCCGATGTTAATTCGGTCGTTTTTAATTATGGGGGTTCGTCATGCTACTATTGATAATAATAATTATTCCTTTACCATGAATATGGCTGCAAAAATGTCCGAATACAACCATGAAATCTACAGTACAGACTATGAGTTGAAGAAGCATATTATTAAGTTGCATTTTTATTTTTTAATAAGGAAATAATTAAAATTATACCGAGTAACACAATTACCATATGAGGAATTGCGAATATCCAATGAGCTATAAAACTACTTGGTGGTGAACCATCGGAGATTCCACGTCCATTAAACAAAAGCCATAAAATAATAGCAGGGATTTGAATTAACACAAGGAAAAATACTAAGCCAATTTCTACAAAATTGGTAAATATATTTATGTTAATTCCAAATAAAACAACACACCCTCCTAAAATAACTGACAATATACCCCAAGCAATAACTTCTTGTTCGGTTGGTCCAAATACTCGAAATACATAAAGAAGCCCTGTTAAAGCTGCTAAAACTCCTACTATACTTTCCAATTTAGCCGAATTTCTTACCATCATTTTCCCTCCTAATTACGTTTAACCCTTGAGTATAAACTAAAACTCAACCTGTGAGCTTTCTCAGACTCATTACCTATTATAATATAATGGTATAAGATTTACTTGGGAGAGCGGGCAAATATTAATTTAATTGACAAGACTCTTTCTCTGTCTTAGGGAATGGGTTCTGTTTTAGCTTTATAAGCTTGACAATAATCGTTTACAGTTGTGGTATATTGTTAACTACATACGTAAACATAAGCTGAGGGGAGATTGCAACTTTGAAAAATACACCCAACATATCCGCTGCAGAATGGGAAGTTATGAAGATCTGTTAGTTGAAGTCGGCGCCATGTACCGCAAATGAAATCGTGAAGGCTTTAGAACAATCGACGAATTGGAAACCAAACACGATTAAGACTTTAATTGGGAGACTTGTGAAAAAGGGGGCACTCGGTTTTAAGGAAGAGGGCCGGGTTTATATCTACAATCCATTAGTGACAGAGCAAGATTGTATCCAAGCAGAGAGTAAATCTATCTCAAGAGGTTAGTGGAGAACAAGCAATTAGACTCCCCGAGTGAAATTAGCCATTACTAAAGATATTGGAGTTATGGGACTGCGGGTCAGCGAGCTCGTCAAAGCTAGGGGAGGCATTGCCGGAATTAATGCAGAGCTTTCTATGACCCCAATGGAAAAGGGAACGGGGCTTTTCCAGACGGGTTAATGGTGCAGGATGGGAACCTGGTCCACAATAATGTGGGAGAAAAAGAAGTCAATATTGTGGGATTTGATGACCGGGGAAAACTAGTCCTGGGCAAGATGACGGCCCATCAGTTGGAAGCGCGACACATTCGTGAAGCGGTTATGTTTGCGCCTAATCTTATTGTAGAGGGCAAATCCGTAATTTCTCGGGATGGGGGTGGGGAATTGCCCCACGGACCGGTATCGGCCAAAGGGCGGATGGTACTGTAATTTTCGTTGTTATTGACGGACGCCAACCTACTTGGAGTATCGGGGCGACTTTAAGTGACCTTAGGCAGGTTTTTGAGGATTATGAGGCAGTGAACGCAGTCAATCTCGATGGCGGTTCTTCCTCGGAAATGGTCTATCAAGGCAAGGTCCTAAATAAGCTTCCGAACGTTTTTGGAGAACGCTATGTTGTGATGGAGAAGTCAATCAAAAAAAGCTCTGCAAACAAAACTCTGTCGAATGGTTCGAGGCCGGTGAGCTTTATGATGAGCTGACAACGGAGAATATTGTGGTAAGAAAAGAAAACAGGAAAGAACTAGTGGCGGCTATCCAGGACATGAATGAGAAAGACCGGGAGAGCCTATAACCCATAAAACTAGCACGGATAACAATTTAAAGGATGAAGAGTGAAGATGAATAAGAGTGTCTATGGAGATATTTCATTTAAACTGAATTGGCAAGGTGAAATTGTAGCTATTCAACCAAGAACCAGAGTCTGGAGATATCTTATGGATAATCGAACACACTATCACATAGGGTATAATCTCTTTATTGTAGGTGATAGCAGTGAGGGCAAAAAACATTTTTCGGTAGCAATTTCTGAAAAACAGCAGGTTAAGGGTTTATTTCGAATAGGCGATGTACTTGAAGGTACAGCCTGGACAAAACAATATGAAGAAAGAGAATTTGCAGATTATTATAGAGCCGGCTCTTTAAAGTGTTTGCGTAGAGCATCCACGAATCTTGAAAGTTCACCCTCGCCTTGGATGATGCTGCCTCCCTCCATGCAGACCTATGAAGAAAGAGGTGCCAGGCTATTAAGTAAACGTTTGTGGGAAACAAAATGCTATCAATGTATTTGGGCAAATATGGCTAATGTTGAAATCCAATGGGATTTTGATAAGAACATAAAAAAATATCGATTTGAACCCTTTTGTTATGGATCTAAGGTATGCAGATTTTACAAAATGGGTAGGCCCCGGTCAGTTCCCTATAAAAATAGAGGGTCTGCTATTGATGACGGGTGTCTGGATGAGCTTTTTACTGAAGGCAGAGATGAAGACGAATAAGACCTTTCGCGTGTGCCCTCCTGAATTATTGCGCGAAGCATTCGTTCTGATGGCTTGGAGCAGAGCGATTAAAACAGATATTAAAAGGAGAAGAAAGAATGTTTGAGATTTCCTTAACTTATCCAACCCCTTTATTGCAGGACTTTCTGAGATTCATGGATTGCCTGAAAGAGGAGGATACGGTATTATCAGCCAAAAACCAGTACATGCCTAGGGAACAATTATGGGGATTGAATCAACTCATGAGCTTTAAGACGGAAAATACAAACCCAAAGCTTGATCAAGCCTCATATCCCCTGTTGCATATGTTTTATCATATAGCCTTGGCAGGCAATCTGGCAGTTATGATGCCAGGTAAGGGAGTTAAATTTCATTTAACGCTAACTGATCGCTACGAAGAATACCTGAAATTGACAATGTGTGAACAGTACTTCTTTCTGCTTGAGACACTTTGGGTCGATGCAGATTGGGAAGCTCTGCAAAAAGCGACCTATGGACGTATCCCAAATGTAAGACTTATTTCCACTGTTTGGCAAGAGTTAGCTCGTGTCAGAGCTGGAAAGACTTTAAATGTCAAGGATTCAAAGTCCTCTTGGCACAGTTGGTTATGGGATTGGGGATATTTTCTGTGGTATTTCACGTATTTTGGGTTTTGGCAGTTTACTCAAGATGAAGAGGCTCTGAAAGAATCGCGGCGTAAGATAGAGCCTTTAACCCTGACACCGACGGAATTTGGCGTGAATTTAGCGCCAATTTTGTTCAAATATCGAGACTATCTGGACTGGAATCAAGTGAACCTTCGAAAGGGTGTCTTGACGTCTCAAGATATCCTTGATGGGCTGGAAAATATAATTCGGAGTATGGGTAAGAAACCCCAGGGTTTTGCTGAACTGGCCAGAGCACGGCAGGAAAGTTGATAGTGAAGGAACAGGTCCATAAATTACTCCGGAGTTGTAAAAAACATCCGCCGTGAAATTTATCAGAACACAAATAAAGAAGGTAACTAAATGTCAAACATAATAATTGATCAAACTCTTTATAAGACAAGACCTAACAAAGCAAATCGTTTACAAATTGAAATGGATACTTACGATGTACTGGAAAGGTTGGGGATCCCCTATTTTCGACTAGATCATGATGAGACTCCATCCATTGAAGCTTCCTACGAGGTCGAGAAGCTTTTAGAAATCGAAATATATAAAAATCTTTTCCTTTGCAATTATCAGAAAACAAATTTTTATCTCTTGATGATGCCCGGACGTAAGAAGTTCAGGACAAAGGATTTGTCCAAACAAATCAATTCCTCCAGATTATCTTTTGCTGAGGCTGAGGAGATGGAAAAGTATTTGAAAATAAAACCAGGATCAGTCAGTGTCTTGGGTTTGATGAACGATGAGAGCAACTTTAGGGAAACAAGATGATCTGATTGAGTTGGATTTAACATTTACATTACAAACACCAAATTTAGAAGAATTTAACGAGGAGTTAAATCGTATTAGAATTATTAATGGAATTACTGCTTAATCTGGGGTCGCCGTACTTCATCTAACAGCGTATTCCCAAAATCTGAGAGGATATGAATGTAGTAACCAGACTTCGGGAATACGCGGGACGTTACCCGAAATGTCCTTACCCCAGAATTCTAATCCTGTCCATTTGGAACGTTTTGCATGTGGATATGAATGTCTGCTTTGTGAATGTGGGTATGAATGTTTCGGAAGGAACGGAGGGAATGAGAAAAGACCCCCTGTGGGGATCTTACTAATTATCGTGAATATGTTCGATTTCACTCAACAAGATATCAAAATCCGTTATGTGTATTTTCCCAAGAATATCCTCTTTCTTAACCGAACTCATAAGTTCTTGTCTCGTAACGTGTATTAATTTAAAACCAAGACCCCATGAAGGTTTTGAAAACCCTGATCTTCGCCAATTAAAAATGGGTATTTTAAATTGATCGAAATATTTAGGAGGATCATTAGGAGGGACACCTGTAGTAGATACTAAGATAAAAAGGTCTTCGCCTTCTTGAATCATAATTATGGCGGGTCTTTTCTTGGATTCCTCTGGTATATCGTCGAATCCAACATCAAAATAAAACACATCGCCTAAACTAAACCAATGCATTTGAAACCTCTTATTCTCCCTCGTTTACAATATACCTGTGGTCTTTATTCTTTCTATCGAACAGAAATTTCCCATCTTTAATTGTCACTGGGCGAACAGAGATTTCCTTAAGTTTTTGTGATGACAGTGATGTTTTTCTATATCCCTGATCTTTTACAGCACCGCTCATGTTCTCGTCCTCCTCGTTTGACAACTGCTCTTCCTCTTTGTCCATATCATAACACCTTCCAAATACTGTTTCAATACTATATGGCTAGTTTTGCCAAGTTAGAAGGGGATAGTCATATGGGTAGAATAATGTAAATTATTAGCATGAGCACTGAAATTTCTTACATGTTTTTCTCACAAGAAGGACACTTCGGGTAACAGGAGGTTCCCGTAACTTAGTAAATATGAATGTAATATGACGCTACGGGAACCCCCAACACGTTATATGCCATAGTCCGTTTCGGAGTATTCTTTGAAGTGACATAAGTTGAAAAGCCACTAAGAAGATCGTCGGGTCAGGAATGTTTGCAGCGGAAAAATCAGAGCAAGAACTTTCCTCCGGAGAACGGCTTCCGCAAACACTTGGCTATAAAGCGCATATCAATAATCGGTGGTGTGATGCGGGCGATCGGAATGTCTGGCAAACAGCTTCACCGCATGGTAATCGCAGAAGCCAGTACTTATACGGTCTGCGGTTGCCTAAGAGGGCTGTTTTTTAGGCCTGCCCTTGCACAGATTTATTTTCCGCGCTATGATTGCCTCACGCTGGGGATTGCCATGGCAGCCTCCGTTGGCCACACTTGTCGTGATTGTCTGCATCGCTGTTTTGGCCGCGTTCCTGTCTGTGAAGGGGCCGGTGAAGAAAATCAATCAACTGGATATAGTTAATGTGGTAAACGCACAATAGACTTTCCAAGTTATTTAGTTCCTTAAAAAAACAGGTACTCCCGCATCAGTGCGGCCAGTACCTGTTTTTTAATTGTTGATTGATTCATCCGTTTTTTAATAACAATAGATTGACTGCTGATTTCTAAGGGTCATAAGTTGAAAAGCACTACCCATTTCATCGTCCAAACTTAGGAGAGTGTCTATCCTTTATCTTCGCAAATGCCTCTGGACTGGTAATTCTATCTTCATAAACAGAACGTCAACCCCCTTATCGACTACATGGCCGATAGCTCAGCTTGGGAATAATTTGCTATGCTGGCTTGCTTTCTTTCGGCATGACATTTGTCATATGTACGTATGCTTCTACTCACTACCGTCTTATTGAGTTTTGTATTAACCTATAACCATAAGCACATATGAATTCTGCTTAGAAGACGGGAGGTTAGTCAATGTTAGTTGAAGTAAAAAATCTAGTAAAACGATATAAAGATGTGTTAGCAGTAGACAATGTCAGTCTGTCCATCGAAGAAGGTGAGATTCTTGGACTGCTGGGTCCAAACGGGGCAGGCAAAACCACAACCATCAACGCCATGATTGGGCTGACAAAGCCGGATAGCGGTGAAATCCTAATCTTCAGCAAGAAATTCAAGGAGCACGAGTTAGAGATCAAGCGGGATTTGGGTGTTGTCCCTCAGGATATCGCGATCTTTGAAGATCTCACGGCCTATGAAAACCTGTCATATTTCGGAAGGCTCTACGGCTTAAAAGGACCACTGCTGAAGGAACGGGTGGAAGAAGCTCTAGAGTTTACTGGTCTGCTTGATAAGAAGAAGCAGTACCCTAAAAAGTTTTCCAATGGTATGAAAAGAAGACTGAACATAGCCTGCGCCCTAGTCCACCATCCGAAGCTGATTATCATGGATGAACCGACAGTAGGTATAGACCCGCAGTCCAGAAACCATATAATCCAATCAATTAAGAAACTTACCAAAATGGGTTCCACCATCATTTATATTTCCCATTATATGGAGGAAATTGAAGAGATCTGTACTACAATCGTCATTATGGACCAGGGCAGAGTGATTGCCAAGGGGACAAAAGAAGAACTGAAGGCCTTGATGACAAGTGATGAAAGGGTAGTTGTAGAGCTCTCCACAGCGAACTATACCGTAGTTGACAATATTAAGAAGCTTTCGGGAGTAAAAGACGCCTATGTTAACGGGACCGAGTTGACAGTTATATCCCAGAAGAACAGTAAGAATCTGAATGGGATCATTGACCAGGTATCTGAAAGTAGTGAAATAATATCACTCAACGTTGAACAACCCAGCCTGGAAACGGTGTTTCTGACCTTGACAGGCAGGTCTTTAAGGGATTAAGGGGGTGAATTTATTGAATACTTTACAGATCACCTACTACACCATACTAAGAAATATCAGGAACTGGAAATTATTTCTATTACTTATCGGAGCACCCTTTGTGTTCTACCTAATTTGTGTGAATATATCACCAAATGTGAATCAAGGTATAAACTCTGAAAAGTTCGAGATAGCCTATCTTGATGCTGATGGTGGACCAATCGCCCAACAGTTTGAGCAGTTTCTTCAGACCAAGGAGATCCTGACTGCTTTCGATCTTCAAAAGGTTGACTCCTTGGATGACGGGAACCAGCTGGTTAAAGGAGGCAAAATTGAAGCCTTAATTTATCTTAAAAAGGATTTATCGAAAAGCCTTAATCAGGGCGAAAAAACAAATATAGAGGTATATGGGAATAAAAGTATCTCGGCGACCCGACTGATGGTTGAAGACTTTATCAACACGGTCAACACTGCTTCGGCTATCAAAAAAATAGCAGGGGATATTGACGTAAGGGAAGTTTCCATTGGTATCGAACAAATTGCAGTCTCGTCTACCGGAAAAACATTGCACGATGCTGACAAATATCCGTTTATAGGATGCCTGGAGATGCTAGCTTATGGAGCTTTGTTGGGATGCTTTTCTGTTATTAATAGTATTAAAAAGAATACGCTGATCAGATTTAATATCTCTCCGATCAACAGCTTTGCCTATGTTAGCGGACAATTTATAGGTAATTTTCTAACCCTGTGCCCCAGTAGCGGATTGTTCATTGCTTATACGTACTATGTCTGGGGGGGATTCATGCTGGGAAATATCCTCAACATCATCCTGAACTTCTTGCTGCTTACTGTTATACTAACGGCTTTGGGTATGATTGTCGGTTACTTGACAAAAAAGACAGGTATAAGTGTCTTGATAATCGTGTGCTTAAACGGATTACTCGGAACCGCGGCACTTGTTGGGGCTACTGGCACTGCTAGCGGTTTCCTGAAATGGATTCTTTTCCTTAGTCCGCACTATTACACCTATTTAATTATTACTGACACAATATTTAACGGCTTTACCTCCAGAATACAGTCGTCATTAATTTCATTGGCAATGTTTGCGACAGTCTTAACTGTGTTAACTATTTTTTGGGGAAGGCGGAAAGCAGTATGACGATATTATTCTATACTTTAAGGAGGATATTCAAAAACAAGCTCCAGTTTTTAGTCATCGTAATTTTACCTGCCATTATTTTAATGCTTGTGAGTTCGTCGATAATGGCCAATAAGCCAATCCTAAAAATTGGCATAATAGATCTGGATAAAACGGATTATACGACAACTCTCACAAATCGTCTATCTTTACAAACTAATATCAAGGAAGTAACTCAAGACCAAATACAGAATGACTTATTTAGTTCAAAAGTTGATTACGTTGTTGTCATGGAAAAGGGCTTTACGGCGAGATTACTTAATGGTGAGGACGTGGCAGCAAAGGGTTATTATCTTAAGGAGTCGATCCAGTCGCTTCCTGTGCGAAATTATGTGGATAATTACTTCAGTTCTGCCAAGAGAATTGCCAAGACTTCTGGTGGCGACGAACTAAAATTTTATGAAGGCCTGAAGATTAGTAACGATGCTGATCTACAATTGGAATATAAAGTGCTTACGGGAATTGAAAGGCAGAAATCCTATACTACACTCGGAGTATTTATCGAAATCATTCTGATTACCATGCTAATGTTCACAACACTGGTCCTGACTGACAAAGGAAACAAGACCTTCTATAGAACTCTTACTGCTCCGGTATCGTTAAGAAGCTATATGTTCCAAAATATTTTAAGTTTCCTAATCGTTTCAATTATGCAAGTAACGATAGCATTTATGGCATGCAAAGATTTAATAGGGATTTACATGGGGAATTCCATCTTAAACATGTTTTTGCTTTTAATTACAACTTCGGTTTTAGCTGTTTCTATAGGCATTGCCGTAAGTTCGATTTCTAAAAGTTTATTACAGGCTTCTTTCACAGGAATATTTATCACCTTTTGCATGACCCTTATCGGTGGTACCCTTTGGGAACATGAAATGGCAACAGATCTAATGAACACGATTGGGAAGTTTACACCCGTCTATTGGCTTATGGATGGGGTTAGCAAACTCATAAAGGAACAGGGCTTATTGGCTATAAGCGGGAATATTTTATTGGTCCTGCTATTTGCGCTGGTGTTCTTTTTCTTAGGGACATGGAGAAAAGAAGATATCGCTAAATAGCAACTGGACGTTAGAGGAGGATTTCAAATGTCGAAAAGCAGCCAAAGTGTTGGAACTGATATGGAAAGGAATATGAAGTTTTCAATTATCATACCTGCCTATAACGAAGAGGAACTCATTGGAAGATGCCTGGATTCCATCGTAACGGCATCAGCGCCGTATAAGGATCAGGTGGAAGTCGTCGTAGTCTTGAACCGTTGCACAGATCGAACCGAAGAAATAGCGAGATCCTACAATTGCCTTATCATTAAGGAAGACAGAAAGAATATGTCGATTATCAGGAATGCCGGTGCTAAAGTTGCAAGGGGAGAGATTATCGCGACCATTGATGCGGATAACTGGATGACAGAGAATATGCTGACTGAGATCGAAAGAATGCTATTGACGGGGAAGTATATTGGTGGTGGTGTTATGTGGAAAGCTGATAAAAAATTTTCACTGGCAACATTTTTAACGGTACTAATCTTGATTCCCTTACTTATAAAGTTTAAATGTTCATCAGCAGGGATCTTCTGGTGTTATAAGAGGGATTTTGAAGCAATAAAGGGCTTTAATGAAGACCAGCGTATGCTGGAAGATGCTGAATTTGCTTTTCGTCTAAAAAAATGGGGCAAAAAATGTGGTAAAAAGTATGGAACGATAACGAAGGCTAAGATGGTGGTTTCGTCGAGAAAAGAGGAAATGTTTGGAGAATGGAATTTTTTCAAGCATCCAAAATGGATTCTGGCTTATCTGAAAGGGGATGTCGAGAAATATGCAGATGAGGTATTTTATGATATAAGAGAAAGCTACAAAGAAAAGTTCTAGCACCGATTGGAGGGTTTATTTTGGCCAAAATTTCTTCAATTTACGTTACTTCAGAAAACAAAGCAAAGATAATGTCTGTTTACGCCAAACAGCTTGCTCAGTGGCCTGTTCCTTACGAATGTCTCAATGTACCGACGAGATACGGGAGGACACATATTGTCGTCAGCGGACCTAAAGATGCTCCTCCGATTGTGTTGCTGCACGGACAGGGTGGTACCGCTACAATGTGGCTGCCGAACGTTCTCGCCCTAGGTCATGAGTATCGAACGTATGCCATTGACACGATTGGTGATTTAGGTAAGAGCGAGCTAGACAACTTAGATAGGTACCCTAAAAATGGTCAGGATTATAGTGATTGGCTTGTAGACGTATTCAATAAACTTTGTATTAACCAGGCTTATATTATTGGGGAGTCAAGGGGAGGTTGGATAGCGATGAACCTCTCTATCTATGCTCCGGAAAGAGTAAAGGGAATTGCACTTCTAGCTCCTGTAGGAATCTCTTCCCTCCTAGGGTTTGTATTTCGAACTCTGTTAATGATGGGACTGCAGCCAACCGATATAGACAAAGAGAAATTTTTTCGCTGGGCTCTGGGCAATAGCCCATTAGTTTATGAAATTTTGGCTGAATATGTCTTTACAAATATGAATTGCCGTACTAAATATGCTTGGGCTGCAAAGTTTTCAGATGAGAAACTTAAACAGATCACGGCCCCGACCTTGTTATTTGTGAGTAGGAGTGATCCTACTTTCAGCAAACAAAAAGATATCGACCGTGCGGTTAAAATGATTCCTAATCTTCAATTAGAGGTTATGGACAAGATAAGCCATGCAATGAATATTGAAAATGCAGATTTTGTCAACAAGCGAATACTTGAGTTTTTTAAGGGAATTTAATGGAGATCGGAGGAGGATGCCAATTTGAAAAGTAAGAGAGATCATTGACACCATCTTTTCTATAGGGGAGGAGTTATATAGGAAGATGTTGAATGTAAGATGATCAGAAGTTGGGTTGCATATAACCCGAAAATTGATGAGGTGGCCGTGAAATCTTTACTTAAACTTCTTTTTCTTATCTACATCATTGCTTTGTTTGCCATACATGGCGAGGTGCCATATTTAGCGGTACTGGTTATTCTTCTAATAATAGGGGTTAACGTATTTAAAGATAGATTCTATGATACTGCCTATACTACGCTTGCTTCGTTTATCCTTATCTGTGTAGGTATCTGGATCGACAGGAATTTTGCCTTCTTGCTCTGTATCCCTTTGTTTGATTTCACCTATCAAAGGGCCTATTACGGCGTCTTCCCAGTGGGGTTATTGGGTCTGTATTTTGCCGTGGAATCCAGATTTCCCGCCCTGATTTTGAGCATGGGACTATGCGGAATCCTGGCCTGGGTAATGGAAAAAGCCGAGGAGAAGGAATCAAACTATAAGCATAAATTTGATGAGGAAAGACGCTTAAGGTATGAGCTTGAGCGGACAAAGTCTAAGCTGCTTAACTCTGCCAAGGATATCGCCCATCTCACGGAGGTCAGTGAAAGAAATCGGATAGCCAGGGAAATTCATGACAATGTAGGTCATGGCATTGCCGGTATCCTTATCCAATTACAAGCGGCCTATAAGCTCTTTGACAGGGATGAAAAAAAGTCTCTGGAAATTCTGAAAAGATCCATTGAGAACCTTTCTGATGCTTTGACTCTGCTGAGAAATACAGTACATAATATTAAACCCAGGGAGACTCTCGGTGTGGAATATTTAAAAAGCGTTATCAATAATTTTGGTTTTTGCCCGGTTGAGCTTAAGGTTTATGGTGATTTTGGCCTGCTTGCTTCAAGTCAATTAGAAATATTAGGGTTGATCTTGAAGGAGGCTCTTACCAATGCTGCCAAGCACTCCAAGGCAACAAGGATAGATATATCCATAGATATCAATGACAAATTCGCAAGGCTATATATAAAAGATAATGGAATCGGCAGTGATAAATTAAAGGAAGGCTTAGGTATAAGCGGTATGAAGGAAAGAGTCCTGAACATTGGGGGGACTATATCCATTAGTTCAAACGATGGCTTCTTGATAGTTTGTCTTTTGCCAATGGCTCATCAAGAAGGGTGGGGGGGTGTTTGAAAGTTCTTATCGTGGATGATGACGCTTTAATCAGAGAAGGACTGAAGATCCTCTTGGAGATTGAGGAGGATTTCCTGGTTGTAGGTACAGCAAGCAACGGGCAGGAGGCTCTGGAAATGTGCCGGAAGGAAAAGCCCGACTTGGTGCTTATGGATATTAGGATGCCGGTTATAGATGGTGTGTTGGGTACCAAACTCATTAAAAGCCATTTCGAGGATATTAAGGTTGTGATACTTACGACCTTTATGGATGACGAATACATAAAAGAGGCCTTAAAAAGCGGAGCGGAAGGGTATATCCTTAAAAATCAACCCGCTGACAGTATTATTGAAAGTTTGCGGGCTGTTGGTAAAGGCAATATCGTTTTAGAGCGAGAAGTGGCCCATGCCCTTTCTGCCATGCTCAAGGAAGGAAAAAAGGCTGCTCCCGAACAGCTTGATATTTCACAACGAGAACTTGGAATCCTAAAACTGGTGGGAGAGGGCCTTTCAAACAGGGAAATCGCCGAAAGCCTAAACTTAAGCGAAGGTACCACGAGAAATTATGTCACTGGCCTGCTGGAAAAACTGGGTTTCAGGGACAGAACCCAACTTGCCATTTTCTATATTAGAAATTGTGAATAAATGTTGAATACCATTTCTCGACGCGCCAGCTCCTAATTGGAGGGTGGCGCTTGCTGCAAGAATGAATACTATACGTCCTTTTAGCGGTATGGCACATCTTTCGTATTTTGTGCAGTTCGGAGACTTTAAGGGACTCCCCCTATTAGTCTGCTTGGTAATAAAAGAAATGATGGATTTTAGAAGAAAACCTCGCACTGATGTTTGGTTGGGAATAATGATGCTTTTTATTTGAGTTAAGCCAAAGGTGACCAGCCTGTCAAGTTAATGATGGACATAACCAGTCAGATCGTAATAGACGGTCTGGCCTTTTTTTATAGTTAATAGGTTAATAGCCCGTAGATTCTGACTTTAAGTTGCAGCCCATGATTGACACCTATGTGGCTTCTGTATATACTGTATATATACAGAAGCATTGACTTACTATTAAGTTGATTTCGATTATAGGCTTTATCCAGTGCTATTTCTGGGTGTAGGAGCAAACCTAACGAGCAAGTGGCACATTTGATCCATGCACATCCAAAAAGGAACCTTCTTGTTAACTAGTTCAGTCACTTCAAAGAAAGGAGGAGGCCGTCTTGCTATGAATATTATTATTGCCAATTCTTCACCTGAACCAATCTATCAACAGATTGTTACCCAAATAAAAAATCTTATCCTAAAGGGCGATCTGACGGAAGCAGAGGGGTTGCCCTCAATTCGTATTCTTGCTAAGGAATTACAGATCAGCGTAATAACTACGAAGAGGGCCTATGAGGAACTAGAGCGGGAAGGCTATATTGAGACCGTGGGCGGTAAAGGATCCTTCGTGTCCGCTCAAAACAAAGAATTATTATATGAGAAGCGACTGCGTGTCGTTGAAGAAAAAGTAACTGAAGCCATCATCGCTGCCAGATCCGCAGGCATGGAGCGAGAAGAACTTCTTGCAATGTTCAAACTGCTATTGGAGGAACAATAACATCCTCCTGACGACTGCTGGAATCTGAGAAACAGGAAAGAGGAGGACTAAGGATGGTCGATACGGACAACATACTGACTGTTAATGAACTAACTAAGCATTTTAGAGATTTCTCCTTGAAAAATGTTAGTTTTCGGCTGCCACGCAGCTATGTAATGGGTTTTGTCGGGCCGAACGGCTCGGGGAAAAGCACCACGATCAAACTGATTTTGAATTTACTGTGTAAAGACAGTGGTCAAATCAACGTATTCGGTCTTGATAACCTAGAACATGAACTTGCTATAAAGAATCGCATGGCCTTCGTCTTTGACGAAAACCACTTTTATGAAGAACTATCTATCAGAGATATGGCCCGAATCATAGCTCCCTTTTACAGACACTGGGAACCCCAAACCTTTGAAAAGAGCTTGAAAGACTTTGACCTTAACCCTAAACAAAAGATTAAACAACTCTCTAAAGGGATGAAAATGAAGTTTTCTTTGGCAATCGCCCTCTCCCATGGGGCAGAGCTCTTAATCATGGATGAGCCTACAGCCGGCCTTGATCCAATGGCGCGCAGCGAGCTCTTAGACATCCTTGCTACCCTGATTCAGGATGAACGGAATTCCGTCTTTTTTTCTACCCACATTACCCCGGATTTAGATAAGATTGCCGACTATGTGACGTTCATTAATCAGGGTGAGATCGTCTTGAGCGCCCCTAAAGATGACATCTTAGAGAAATATGGGGTAATCAAAGGGTCTTGCGATTTGCTCGACGAAGAAAGCAAAAGACTTTTTGTTGGTATCAAGACTAACCAATTCGGGTTTGAAGGATTGGTACGAGATAAAGAAAAGGCCCTACGCCACTTTAGGGGTCTAGCTCTCCTAGAAAAGCCGTCCTTGGAAGACATCATGCTTTATACAGTAAGGGGGGAGCATCATGCTTAATCTGGTGAGGAAAGATCTCCTGCTTTTGAAACGTTCTCTCTGGTTATCTGCGTTATATGTGCTCTTAGCGCTCTTTGTTTTTAGAACTATGCCAGGTGGAGCCCTCAGTGCTGCCACAGTAGGGGCAACCTACATGTTCATGATTCAAGCCCTAACCCAGGATGACAAAAATAAGTCTGAAATAATGTTGAACAGCCTTCCCATGCGTCGTCAGGACATTGTCCTAGCTAAGTATCTTTCCGTTTTTATCTATGCTATTCTCGTAATCATAGGTTGCCTGCTCGCTCAAAGTGTGGTGTCTATTATAGGAATCCCTATGCCCATAGATTGGATCTCTTTAGAGAAAATTACAGGGGCTCTGGTTGCCATGGCTGTCTTAATATCTATTTATTTTCCAATTTACTTTAAGTTTGGTTATCTCCGATCCAGAATGGTCGGCATGATCCTATTTTTGACCTGTTTATTCTTTTTACCTAGGGCAGTTGGATTGACTGTGCGAGAGCTTGGAGGAGTGGGCAACCCTGCTTTTCGAACTATTTTGGCTATACTGCAAGAAGCGGGGAACTGGCTACAAACTCAAGCCGATTGGCAAATCGCCACTTATTTATTAGTCTTAGCCTTGATTTTGATGGCCGCTTCGGCCCGCCTTTCTTTAGGATTTTATAGAAGAAGAGAATTTTAGAGTATAATCATGAAAATCGATGACAAATGAGGATGAATCGATGGAATTACTAACCGTAGATATTAAACACGCAGGTTATTCTGACAACACGGAGGTCATCAAAAATGTGACCCTATCTCTGAAATCGGGGGAACATGTAGGACTGATTGGTCCTAACGGAGCGGGGAAAAGCACAACGATTAAGGGGATCATGGGATTGCTGCCGGTGATGGATGGTAAGGTGGAATTCGTCGGGACGAGGAAAAATTTTGCCTATATCCCAGAACAGCCCGTACTATATGAAGGGTTAACACTTTGGGAACATTTAGAACTAGCTGCCGCTGCCTATGAAATCGAGCGAAAAGTATTTGTACCAAGAGCTGAGGAACTTCTCAATCTCTTCCGCCTTACGGAAGTCAAGCACCATCTACCGGGCAGCTTTTCTAAGGGCATGCAGCAAAAGGTCATGCTTATTGTGGGTTTTTTACTAGAGCCATCAGTTTTTGTGGTGGATGAGCCTTTTGTGGGTCTGGATCCCAGGGGTACGAAGGACTTCTTGGCTTATTTAAACCAGGCTAGAGCCAAAGGAGCAGGAGTATTAATGTGTACACATATCTTGGATACTGCGGAACGAATATGTAGTTCCTTTGTATTAATGAACGCTGGGGGAGTTGTGGCTCGGGGAGATCTTAAAGAAATCAGAGAACAATGCCAGTTACCCAAGGGCTCTCTATTGGAATGCTTTGATAAAATTCTGGAGAATAGCTAATGATTACCGTGACTAGGTTATTTTTTCAGCGAATTATTGCAGACTGGAACTATCAGTATCAAGTATGGAGAACTGCCGTTGATTGGATTGTAGCTCTTTATATTGTCATCCCTTTTTCGGCTGGTTTCATATATTACTATCTTTCCTGGTGGAGGGCGGTTCCTGGGTGGCTGGACTATATTCCCCTCAATGCTCTATCTGCGCTTATGCTAGTATTCGCTTGGTCAGGTACGATACGTATTTTCGTGGAGGGTGCTGATCAGCTCTTCCTCTTACAGCGCAAAGTGTGGATTAGCCGGATTATTAAGTATAGTTTAGTGTATGCTGTTGTCTATAACCTTGTGGTAACCTTAGTGTTGCTGACTATTCTGGCACCACTTTTATTATTGCATTACGGTTTTTCTTTGCAAGGTATCGTATGGCTAACCATTTTAGTCTTTCTCCTTAAGAACTGTATGGGTCTTGGTAAACAACTTGTCGAACTTCGTCTCAAGGGTTGGGCCAAGCGCATAGTGAAATTGATCATTTTTTTAGTAATGGGTGTGTATGTGAGGCAAAGTGTGGCTCTTTTGTTGAGTCGCAACGGTCTGTTTTATCTGTCAATCTTAGTACTCTTGATCATCTTAAGTAAGCTCTTATATAAACGGGCAAAATTAAAGGGGATTTTCTTTGAAGATGTTGCCAGGGAGGAAACTGCGAAGCTCAGACTAGCTAAGTACATGCTACAGAATGCCGGAACCTATGTAAAAAGGCCAAGATTCTCCAGAAAACGCCCCTTATTATTCAGAAACTCTAATTTGCTCTTTAAGAATCGTAACCCTGTGAATGGTTTGGTGGAAATGTGTCTTAAATATGAGTTGCGTAATGAGAAAGATGTTGAGTTTTATCTTAAAATGGTTGGGGTTAGTATTTTAGCAATATTACTCTTTCCCCCGGACTACGGATGGCTTCTCTGGTTTGTTTTTTCAATCATGATATCCAATGTCGTTTGGTTGTTTTGGCAAGAGGTTATTAAGGACCCCTTTATTAGTTTATTCCCCTGGCTCCCAGAATCGAAGGTTGCGGCGATGAGCAAAGCCATATTTCTTATGGCTTTGCCGGGACAGTTTATGCTCGGTGTTGTGGTGGCAGCTAAGACACAATCATGGTTGGGGGGGCTGGTGATGGTGCCTTTCATAGTTCTTACAGGCTATTATATTGCCAAAAAAATTTCATTAAAGTCATAAAAGCGACTAAAATACAGAGTAGAAACCATTGGTTACCTTTTATATCATAAATTAGTCCTAGGCTTTAACAGCCTGGGATTTTGTTTTGTTAGCATTAGGTCTAGGTGGAATTCAGAGGATGTGGCATCTCCTGACTGGCGGTAGAGGTACAGAGATAACATCCGTTTTGTTCGAATCAACTACTGGCACTTTTAGGTTACAGCAACCCCTCAATCATCGACTTCTTCAAACTCAAGTAATGACTTGCAGCAGGTCAAATTCGTCAGCGCTGACGAATTTGGCAAAGGAAGATTGAGTGCAAAGATAGACACAGAATTGTATAATCGTATTGACACTCTTCTAAATTCCTTTATTTTGCCTTCGATGCCAGCAATTCTAGAGGTGGGGCGTTGATCTTGGATCTCGATGAGGGAATGGAACTGAGCAGGGTGTGCGGTGCGGGATATAAAGGATATCTCTTGCCGAACTTTCTCTGAATTTATACCATAAGACCAGCGACGGAAAAGGGACGGGAGGTTATTTATTGGAAAAATCAGCGCTGACCAGAATAATCGTTGTTCTCTCGGTTCTCGTGCTGTCTTTGACCGGGGGATTAATTATGCTATTCATCAATTCCAGCGGCCTAAATCCGGCGGACCTGAATCCGGACGAGAGATTAAAACGCCTGATCGCAGCTAAATTCCCGGAGACCCGCTCCGGGAAACAGGGTGTGCTTTTAAGGACAGAGGACATCCCGCAGGACGATCTGCTTCTGGCTTTGATCTTTAACGAAGCGAAGGTGGGGCAGTCGGGCGGACAGCTGGGCGTCAGTCTGCTGGTCCTGGACAAAGAACTGAACA
>Ga0209347_1002354_pt1 | contig 25418 bp, 14 predicted proteins | sample AutmiccommuBRH23_FD_187382 | JGI IMG/M metagenome (GOLD analysis project Ga0209347, IMG submission 187382) | Deep subsurface microbial communities from Mt. Terri, Switzerland - Autotrophic microbial communities BRH/23 (SPAdes) (version 2) | ecosystem: Environmental > Aquatic > Deep subsurface >...
GGCTGCAAGGGGCTCAACGGCGATATCCTCCTGTGGTATCCGCTGCTCGACAGGGCGTTCGAGATCAGCTCGATGGGGATTCGGGTCAGTCCGGCCACGTTGGAGCAGCAACTGGAGATCCGCGGGGCCCAAGCGAGAAGGCAGTTCGAGTGGCACAAGCGGCTACTGGCGGGGGAATTGCCCCTGAGCATCGGCGGCGGTATCGGCCAGTCGCGTCTGTGCATGTTCTTTCTCCGCAAGCTGCACGTCGGCGAAGTCCACGCCAGCGTCTGGCCGCAATGGATGATCGATCAGTGCAGAGCGGCGGGCATCACGCTGCTCTGAGCCTCCGCGGAGGTCGTTTCTAAATCGGCGCAAGAAAAAGGGGATGACATGTCGTCATCCCCTTGTCTTTCTCAACCGGCATGTTGCGCCTTGTGCCGGTCTGCGTCATTGCGTTGAAGGTCATTCGCCCGTTTGCACGACGGCGGGCTCGGGCAGCTTGGCCGCATCGCTCACCTTGACCTCGACGGGCGGCTGCTTCATCTGTTCAAAAGTGGCCTTGAGCGTCTCGGCCTGGCTCTGGGTGCTCTTCTGCACCTGGCTCATCTGCTCCTGGAGCTGGGCCTGAGTCTGGCGGAGCTGCGCGATCGCGTCGATCATCGTCTGCACGTCCTGGGCCATCCTGACCTCGAACTGCTGTCGCTGCTGACCGCTTGCGTCCAGGAGAGTCGTCGTGCTCTGGACGCCGGCCTGAAGGGCGCCCTGGAACTTCGCGAACTGCTGATCGAGGGTCGCAATGCCGTCGGCCATCGCCTGGATTCGGGTCTGTGCCGCATCGAACCGCTGAAGCCAGCCCTGCTGAGTCTGGGCGATTTCCGCCAGTGTGGCGGCCACTTCCACCCGGCCGGCCTGGGCGGTCTGTTCTGATCTGGCCTGAGTCTCATTGAGGGCCACGACGTCGCGAGCCGTCCGGCCCGTTGTGGTCGTCACAGCATCGATGCCGGTCTGCATCTTCTGCTGGCCTTCATTCAGCTTCGCCATCTGACCGGCGGCCGAGTCACTGTGATCCTGCATCGCCTTCTGAAGGACGTCCTGCCGGTTTGTCACGCCGATTACGTCGAGCGCCGTCTGTGCGGTCGTGGCGGTGAGGGTATCCATCTGATTGCCCGTTGCCTCCGCGTAGGTCTGAACCGACTTGCGGAGGGCATCCTGCCGTTTGGTAACTTCGATCACATCGAGTGCCGTCTGGGCGGCAGTGGTCGTCAGGGTGTCCACGCCGTTGTGTATCTTCTGCTGATTTTCGGCGAGCTTGGTCATCTGGCTGCCGGTCGTCTCTGCGTAGGTCTGAACCGATTTGTGGAGGGCATCCTGCCGTTTGGTCACTTCGATCACATCGAGCGACGTCTGGCCCGTCGTGGTCGCCAAGGCGGCTACGCTGCTCTGCGTCTTGTGGTGATTCTCCGCGAGTCCGACCATCCGGGCGGCGGCGGAGTCACTGTGGTTCTGAATTGCTTTCTGGAGGGTGTCCTGCCGGCCGGTGACGGCGATCACATCCAAAGCTGTCTGTCCGGCGGTAGCCGTCAGGACATCCACGCTGCCTTGGGTCTTCTCCTGATTGGCGGCGATACGGTCGGTCCGCTCGTTGAGACCGGCCAGCCCATTATGGACTGTGTGTGTCAGCTTCGACTGATCGGTCCCGAGGGCCAGAATATCAACTGCCGTCTGGCCGGCCGTCGCGGTCAGGATCTCCAGATGGCTGCCGAGGGTCTTCTGATTCTCGGCCAGAGTTGCTGTCCGGGCGATGACTGTGTCGCTGCCGGTCTTGATGCTTCGCTGGAGGTCCGCATGGCCATTGGCCAGGCCGAGGACGTCGAGCGCCGTCTGGCCCGCGGTCGCCGTCAGGACGTCCAGGTTATCCGCGAGCGTCTTCTGGTTGCCCGCGATGCCTGCTATCCGGCTGCTGATCTCATCGCTTCGCTTGGCGAGCGTGCTCTGGAGGGTTTCCTGGGCAATCGCCACGCCCGTCAGATCGGCGTAAGCTCGGTCGATCACGTTGGCGGCCTTGCCAAGATCCGTTTTCAACGCCTGCTGATTCTCCGCGACAGCCGCCGCCTGAGCGGTGAGCGATTCGTTGCTCGTCCGGATGCTGTCCTGGAAGACCGTCTGTCGCTCGGCCATGCCGTGAACGTCGGCGGCGGTCTGGTCGGCCCTCTGATGGAGGCCATTCATGCCGGTCTGCATGGCCTGCTGGAACGTCGCCTGCCCGTTGTTCAGGGTGAGCAGGGAAAGCGCGGTCTGAGCGGTGGTTGCCGTGAGGGTATTCACCTGGCTGCGGAGTCCCTGCTGGCCGTCGGCCAGTCCGGCGGTGCGAGTCGTCATCGCCTCGTTGTGGTTCTGCTGTGTCTGGCGAAAGCTGTCCTGTGCCGTGGCCAGAGCGGCCAGGTCCGTGGACACCTGCTGTGTCCTGGCGTTCAGGTCCGCGACGCCGGCTTTCAGACTCTGGTGATTCTCTGCGGAGACTGTCGCGTGAGCGGCCAGAGTCTGCTGCGTGGCGTTCTGCCTTTGGGCCGCCGCGGAAAGTTCTGCATTCGTCGCATCGGCTTTGGCATTCAGCGCGCTCAGGTTTGTGTGGAGGTCGGCTTGGCTCTTGGAGAGGCTGCCGAGCTGGGCGGTGACGGCTTCGTGATCCAGACGGGCGGCCTCACGCCGGGCTTTCTGCTCGGCCGTCACCGAGGCGAGTTCGCCATTGATTCGATCTGCCTTGCCGTCGATCCGGTCGATGCCGGTGCGGAGAGTCTGGTGCCCCTCGGAGAGACCGGCCATCGCGGTGATGATGGCGTCATGGTTGGTTCGCGATGTCTCGCGGGCGGTCGTCTGTTCCGTCGAGACTGTCGCGAGGTTTGCGGCCAGGCCGTCGGCCTTGCCGCTGACCTCCTGGACGGCGGCCTGGATCGCCTGCTGATTCTGGAGGCTGGCGGCCATCTGGCCGGTCACAACGTCTCGGCTGATCCGCAACGATTCCTGCAGCGATGTCGTCGCCGCCAGGGAATCCGAAAACGCCTTGTCCGCTTTTGCGTTCAGCGTATCGATCCCGGCTTGCAGGTCCTGGCGGCCGGCGGCGAGTTGCGCCGTGAGAATCTCGTGATTGCCGTTGAGCGACTCCTGCATCGCCGTCTGTGCGGCGGCCATCGCGGCGATGGTCGTCGCCGTCTGGCTCGCGGTGGCGAACACGCGATCGACGCCGGTTTGCTGAAGTTGTAGATTGCGCTCCAGAATGGCGAGTGTTCCGCTGAGGGTTTCCGTGCCGGCGAGCACGGCGGCGTGCAGGGTTGTCTGCCTGTCGGCGATCCCGATCAGATCGGCCGAGAGCTTGTCGTGTCCGGCGGCCAGCGTCGCGAGCCGCCCGGCGACTTGCCCGTGGTTGTCCTGGATTGTTGTCGACAGGGCGTCCTGTTTGCCCGCCACCGAGGCGATGTCGCGGGCCAGCCCGTCGTCGGCCTCGCGCAGCCGGGTGAGGCCGGTCTGAATGCCTTGCTGATTGGTCACGACGACGCCCATGTGATTATTCATCTCACGCTGATTGGCCTGCACCGTTTCGTGGAGTCCGGTGTGCCGCTGCGCCAGGGCCGTCAGGTCGGAGACCGTGCGATCGGCGGTGTCCTGCACCCCCGTCAGGCGGGCCTGCAATGATTGCTGACCGTCCTGGAGGGCGGTGGCCTTCGCGTCAAGTCCCTGGTTGCCGGCGACCACGGTCTCGTGGAGCCGCTGCTGGCCGCCTTGGACGGTCTGAACTTCCGCGGCGATTCCCTGGGCCTGGGCATCGAGGTTCTGAATGCCGTCGCCAAGTTTGGCGTGACCGGTGTGGACTTGGGACGAGAGGGTGGCAAGCTCGCGTGCGTTGGCGGCCACCATGGCCTGGAGCTTGATCTGGTTTTCCTCCATCCTCGTCAGTTGTTCGCCGCAGCCGCAGACAAAGAGCAGCACGGCGGCCATCGTACAGCAATAGACGCACAGCGCGGCCCGTCGTCCGATCTCGAATCCCTTCGATCCTCGCATGGTGACTCCTTTCCTTGTTTCATGACCACAGGTCACTATTTTCCCCACCGTATCCCATCCTTTTTTTCCGTTGGGGGGCGGGTAGGCCTCCTTTGCCCAGAACCCGCAGTGCCAGTACTGGGAAGAGACTACCACCTGTCTTTGTCATCGGCAAGCCTATTTTGAAAGCTTTACTCTTTATAGGACGGGCACGGAACGTGGGCAGGATACAGGAGATACGGCAATTCCGGCGTTCACGGTTTCGGGTGGCTGGCGGGCCGGCTTCTTGGCGAAAGGGGGGGGGCTGGGCCGTTATCGGTCCCGCCGCCCCCGGAGGATGGGACCGGGCGGACGCGGTCTCGTTAGGGGTCCCAGTGCCCGATTTCTTTCCTTGACAGCGGAATCGAAAGTAGCATATATACTGTGACATGGAGGAGCGGCCGGATGTGGACACGGTGGTCCGAGGATTCAACAACGGCCTTGCCGAGTGTGCGCGTGGATCTCGCGTGTTGATGGACGCGGGGCGAACCCTCACGGTCGGCAATGAAGTACCGTGTATTCGCCAGTCTTTGCACGAGACGGATCTCGCGGGTGCGCAGCGCATGATTCGCTCGTGGATTCTGAGCGGCGAATGGATTCAGGGTATCGATGCCTATTAGGAGGTAGGGACATGCACGCGGTGATTCGCAACGTGTCTTGGGTCGTGGCGGCGGTCGTGGCTGTCGGGGGTGTTTTTGGGGAGTTGGGAGGCATCGCGAGGGGGCAGGTGATCGGAGTGGCGGAAGGCTCGAACCTGTTCCTGGGAGAACTGATCCTGCGAGAGAACTTCGACGACAACGAACGAAGCGCCATCTGGCGGGTGTATGCCGAGGATTCGGACAACTGCTCGCTTGTGGAGACGGACCATCGTCTCGAGCTTCGAGCCAATCCGGCCGCAAGAGATGCTCTGGCCTTGTACGTATCGAATGCATGGCGATTCGATCCCAACGCCGATTTCTCCCTGAAGGTAGACCTGCGGTACACTCCCGTGACCTACGCGAGAGGCTGGATCGGTTTCGGGCTGACCACCAACAGCGACAAGCCCCGCGAGCGGCAGATCGTTCTTGGCATCGGAGCGGCGGATCTGTATACGCACTTCCTGTACAAGGTGATCGATAACGGCGTGTTGGACACAGGCTCCGTGTTCCGGCTGGCCAATACCGCGACGATGTACCTGTCGTACGACGCATCTGCGGATGAACTCTACATCAGCGACGCCGGCTACGGCCCGGGGAATGCATGGAAGACGTTCACCGGCCTGATCCAGGGGCGGTGGGGCGGCAAGCCTCTCTACGTCTGGACCGGCGGGAGCGCCGACGGTCTGGCTCTTGGCTCGGGACAGGCCTTCGCGGACAACCTGCTTGTGGAGAGCGGGGCGGTGCTCGAGGCTTCTCTGCGCGACGTATATCGCTTCTGGTCGCCCAAGATCGAGAAGCATTTCTATACGATTGACACGGGCGAGAAGGAAGCGTTGCTCACAAACTCTTCGCACGTGTGGACGTATGAGGGGCCCGTCTTCGCCGCATTTCGGGATGACTCCGATCCGGCCACCCGACCCGTCTATCGGTTCTGGTCCAACAAGCTGAGCGGACATTTCTACACGATCGACGAGCATGAGAAGAACAGGCTCATCCAGGAACAGCAGCACGTATGGATTTTCGAGGGCGTGGCGTTCTACGCATACCCCCCAGGGTTGCGGCCCGCCTGGGCCTGTCCGGTCTACCGGTTCTGGTCCCCTGCCAAGAGCACCCATTTCTACACGGCCAGCCAGACGGAGAAGGACGATCTGATCGCCAGGCAGTCCAAGGTCTGGACCTACGAGGGGATTGCGTGGTACGCCGTCAAGTAGGTCGAGTCTCGCCGGGGCGCCGGGGCCATGTCTCCCCGGCGGATGAGGGGGGCTGGGTCTGCCGAGGGTCTTTCACCTGCCAACGGCGTTAGTCCCCCATTGCGCGGACTTGGGCGAGATCGACTTGAGCAAATCGCAATCCTCTGATACAGTATCCTCTCAGTCTGCGGCCGGCCGGCGGCAGGGCGGAACGAATCGCCGGTGTTTCGGCGAGCGCAGAGTTTAACCGTGGTCAGGGGGTGCCCCAACGCAAGGGCTTGCGTCGAGGACCCACGATGATGGCAAAGGATTGACGATGGATGTACTGCTGATCGGCAGCGGAGGACGAGAACACGCGATTGCGTGGAAGCTCAAGCAATCCAAACGACTTGGCGAACTCTATATCGCCCCCGGCAACGCGGGAACGGCCCAATGCGGCGAGAACGTCGAGATCAGAGACACCGACATTCCTGCCCTCGTCGGCTTCGCCCGGGAGAAGCGAGTCGGGCTGGTCATCGTGGGACCCGAGGAGCCGTTGGCCAAAGGGATCGTCGATGTGATGGAGGCCTCCGGCATCAAGACGTTCGGACCCAGCGGCGCCGCGGCGCAGCTTGAAGCCGACAAGGCGTTTGCCAAGCAGTTGATGCGGTCCGGCGCAATCTCCACCGCCGAGGGGCGGGTCTTTGACCGATTCAACGATGCCAAGGCCTACATCGCCAGCCGGGATGAGCCGGTGGTCATCAAGGCCGCGGGACTGGCCAAGGGCAAGGGAGTGATCGTCTGCGAGGAACCCTCCGACGGCATTCTGGCGGCCGAGAGGATCATGGTGGACCGGATCTTCGGCGATGCCGGCGAAAGGGTCGTCGTGGAGGACAAACTGCTGGGCGAGGAGACGTCGATCCTGGCGTTCGTGGACGGCCACAGCATCTACGTGATGGAATCCTCCCAGGACCACAAGCCCATCGGCGACGGCGACACCGGCGCCAACACCGGCGGCATGGGCGCCTACAGCCCGGCGCCCATCATCACGGAAACGATGATGGACCGGATCACGCGGGAGATCCTCGTGCCGGCCGTCGATGCGATGAACCGCAACGGCACACCCTTTCGGGGCGTGCTGTATGCCGGCCTGATGATGACCAGTGGCGGACCGAGAGTGCTCGAATTCAACGTACGGTTCGGCGACCCCGAGACCCAGCCGATTCTCATGCGGCTCCAGAGCGACCTGCTCGAAGTGTGCCTGGCGGTCTGCAATGGGACGCTGGAGGATGTCATGCTGCGATGGGACCCCCGGCCGGCCGTATGCGTCGTGATGGCCGCCGGCGGCTATCCCGGCGAGTATCAAAAGGGCAAGGTCATCACCGGCCTGAACGAAGCGGCGCAACTCGAGGACGTGATGGTCTTCCACGGCGGCACCCGGCTTCGCGACGGCGACGTTGTGACCAGCGGCGGCCGAGTGTTGGGAGTGACCGCCGTCGGCGGGACGATCTCGGCCGCCAAGGCGCGGGCCTATGAGGCGGTCGACCGCATCCGGTTCGAAGGCGCCTACTGCCGTCGCGATATCGCCGACAAGGCGATCCGGCGCAAGTCCTGACACCGGTCCATCCGAGCATTGCCCATGGCACGTTCCACGAACTCACACGTATTGCCCAATGGCGGCAGGAAGCGGCGATGGCGGCGTCATCTTCGTCGCATGTCGATCGCCGCGGCGGTCGTCTGTGTGCTGATTGCCGTGGCGGGCATCTGGCTCAGCCGATCGTTGCCGGGCATCGTGGCCGCGGAGGTCGGGCGTCTGACGAATACCCGCGTAGAGGCGGGAAGCGTCACATTTCACCTCAACGGGTCCATTTCCATCGATGGGCTTGTGATCCGGCCCGCGCACGACGAAACCGGATACGACAACACCATCCTTCGCGCCAAGACCGTGTATGTCCATCTCAGCCGACGCAGTCTTCTCTCGCTCTCTCCCCGCGTGACAGATCTCCACATCGAGGATTTCGTGCTCGACGTGCAGATGGACCTGGACACAGAGCGATGGAACGTCGGGACCCTGCGATTCAACCGATCCGGCGGCAGAACCGGTCGGGGCGCGATTCCCGCCGTTGAACTTCAGAGCGGGAGGCTGCGTTACCGCGAGGTCTCCGGCGGCAAGGGCGAGATCGTCATGTCCGTGCCGGTGGAGGCGCGTTTCGGAACGGACTTGGGCCATCAGGGGTATGGTTTCGAGATCAAAACCTCCAGGCTCTCCGGCGGCTACGGGGAAAGTTATCTCAGCGGATCTTGGCGGCCCGGCGAGCTCACGGTCGCCGGCGGCCTGTCCTCGACAGACATGCCCTCGCTGGAGCGGGCCTGGGCAGTGGACGTTCTGGCGGGTCAGTTCACGTACGAGAGGAACAGTGACTACAGGCTGGCCCTTCGCATGAAGGACCTGCATGGCAAGCAGGCGCCGGAGGTCGGCGTCCTTCAAGTGATCGCGCCGGCGGAAGTGCGTGAGTCCGGGGCGCTGGCAGGTCTCCGGAGGTTCCTCGCCCGCTATCGACCGACCGGCACGGTGCAATCGATCTCCGTCAACGCCATCGGCAACCTCCGAAGGTTGCGCGAGAGCGAGGTCATCGGCAAGCTTGTGTGCGAAGACGTCTCGGTCTGCGATACGAAGTTTCCCTATGCCATCGACCATTTGGCCGGGGAGTTGGAGTTCACTCAATCCGGAGTGCTGATGAGGCAGCTCTCGGGCAGGCACGGCGACGTGGACGTGCGGATCGAGGGCTGGACGAAAGGATTCGGCGCCGAGCGGCAGTACCGCTACAAGGTCAGCAGCGGCAACATGATCCTCGACGAGGCCCTCTACGCGGCCCTGCAGCCGGGTCAAAAGCGTCTGTGGGACGCCTTTCGTCCGAGCGGCAGGGTTGCCGCGGATTACTGGCTCGCGCGGACCTCGCCCACGGACAAGCGGATGTACGTCTCGGTCGAACTCGACGGCGTGTCGGCGAGCTTCCATGAGTTTCCATACCCGCTCACGGGTCTGACGGGAAAGCTGTACTTCGATCGCGAGAGCATCACCGCGACCAACCTCGTCTCCGAATCGGGCGCACGCCGGATCCGGCTGGACGCCAAGGTCAGCGGCATGGGCACTGGAAAGCCGATTCACTACATCTCGATAGACGCCAACAACATTCCTCTCGACGCCACATTGGAGAAATCGCTTCCGGCACAACATCGCGAGTTGTACGGACAGTTGGAGGCCGATGGAACGGCCGACGTGCGGGCCCGTGTCTTCAGCACGGGCGACGCGAACAACGTCGGTCCCATGAGCTACTTTGCGGACGTCGTCTGCAGGAGCACGTCCTTGAAGCTGGAGCAGTCGCCCGTGGTCCTTTCGGACGTGGTCGCCGAGGTGGCGGTTTCGCCGAATTCGTTGACGATCCGAAAACTCGACGGACGCTACGAACAGAGCCGGGTGGCTCTGACCGGCGGCATGCGACTGGGCGGGGATGCCAAGGCGAGACAATACCACGCGGACATGACGGTCGAGGATGTGCCATTCAACGAGACGACGATTCGTCTGCTGCCGGCGTCGCTGGCCGAACGGATCGCGGCGTTCCGGCCGCAGGGCAACGTGAACCTCCATATGGAAATCCAGTCGCCGGACGGCCCGGACGCGCAGCGGCCCTCCGGGTCGGGGCCGCCGGTCTACACGGGCTCGATGGAATGCCTGGGAGTGAAGATCAATCACCAGCGCATCCCCTATCCGCTGCACGATATCCGCGGAACGATTTCACTCACACGGGACCGCCTGGAGTTGAAAGACGTGACGGCGGCGCCTGTCGACCCGTGCCAGCCGAAGGACTCGGCCGTCATTCACATCAACGGATTCGCCACGCTGGCCAAAGGCGACCTGGCCGGCGGTTCTTTCACCCTTCAGACGCAGGGCATGCTCTTCACAAAGGGACTTGGCGACGCGCTGCCCCAGGGGCTCGCGGGCGCCTACCGAGATCTTTCACCGTACGGCCCCTTCGACCTGGATGTGCCGACATTGACGATCTCCAGGATCGCCGACAACGAAATGCTCGTCGAATTCGCCGGCACGGCGGACATCAAAGCGTGCGACCTGCGAATCTCCGGCGCGGAAATGAACCTGACCGGCGGTGTGGAAGTCGGGGGTTCGTATGGCGCCAAGGGGGGGCTTCTGAGCGGCCGGGTGGGACTGACCGCCGAGCGGCTGGCGATCAAGGGCAAGACGATCACCCATGTGACGGCCGAGGCGATCTATGATCCGAACGCTCGGAGGTGGTCGGCCGACAATCTCCTTGGCGACTGCTATCGCGGCAGGGTCCTGGGCAGTCTGCAACTGGGCCGGGCCGAGGCCGGGGGCATCGAGTACATACTGCGGGCGGCGCTGAATCGGGTGGATCTGCTGCAGTTCCTCCAGGCCGGCAGCCCCCCGGTGGCGGGTGAGAAACCCTACAGCGGCGGTGTCATGAATGCTTCCCTGACCCTCGGCGGCCGCACCGGGGATGTGGCATCGCGACGAGGAGTCTGCCAGGTCGATATCAAGGACATGCGGGTCGGAAAAGTCTCGCCGCTGGCGAATCTGCTGTCGGTGCTGAGCCTCAATGAGCCGACGGATTACACGTTCGAGCGGATGCAGATCGACTCCTACATCAAGAGGAGTCTACTGCTGATCCGCAAGCTGGATATGGCCGGCAAGAATGTCGCATTTACCGGATCGGGCACGATGGCCCTGCCGGGCGGAGAATTGGACCTGATCTTGACAGCCCGCGGCCCGCGGCTCGCCGCGGCGGAGCCTTCCGTGCTCCAGGCCCTCACCGAGGGCCTCGGCGGCGCCGTCATTCGCGTGGAGGTCACCGGTAAGACGAGTGATCCGCAGGTCGAAACCAAGGCCCTGCCCGTCATCGAGGACTCCCTCAGGATTCTCGGCACGCCCGAGTAGGGTTCACCTTCCGGCTCACCCCGCCGATTTCACGTCCGGCCGGTTTCTTGCACCATCTTCTCGAAGGCCTCGCGGCCGCGTCTTTCGAGATCCTCCGCGCTCACCTCCTCGACGTGCGTGGCCAGGGTCCAGATGTGGCCGGAAGGGTCGGTTACCGTGCCCGTCCGGTCGCCCCAGAACATGTTTTCCACTCGGTGCTTGATTCCGGCCCCGGCGGAAACGGCGCGGTCGAAGGCGTCATCGACGTCCTTGACGTAGATGTAGAAACCGACGGGCGTGCCGCCGAGCGTCTGCGGCGAGGCACACTCATCGCCCGGCATCTCCTCGCCCAGCATGAAGACCGAGTCTCCGATCTTCAATTCCGCATGGGCGATGCCCCTGCCGTCGGGCGTGGGCATGCGGAATCGTTCTTCGGCGCCGAACGCCTCCTTGTAGAACTCGATCATGCGGGCGGCATCATGCACCGTCAGAGCGGGTGTTACGGTTGGATATCCCTGCGGGATGGGTGGCACATTCGTCTTCTTCATGGCTCGTTTCTCCCAAAGTACGGTCCATGCCACGCCGACAGGGCTGAGCAGCCTGTGGCGTCGAACTTCGTTTCAATGTTTTACAGGGCTTTGTGCGTCCGGGTTCGATTTCTCGCTTGGGCAATAAACGGCCCCCGAATATAGGACTGTCGAGTTGCCACTGGAGGTTCTTTTTTCTAAGGAGAGTGCCGACCGGCTACCCTTTCCATGCTCTGTGCGAGGGAATGGGGGAATTACATCTGCCATCGGATAGCGAACAAACAAGGGATTATTGACGATATAGAGGAAAAGGCGTATCTTCTCATGGGATAATGCTGTTCAAATCTTTGAAAGCCGTTGAATGAGAGCAGAGAATAGTCTTGGTGCGGGTGGGCTGCTGGAGAGTTCGACTCGCGAGGTCTTCGCCGGCTGGCCGATGATTATCGGCTGGGCCGCTATGCTGATTTTCGCCTTCCATGCGTGTACGCACATGGTCGCGGCTGGGGATACCTGGGTGGCGATGGCCTGTGGACGGCATTTCGTCAACCACGGGGTCGATACGGTCGAGCCGTTCAGCGCCAACTCGCACAAGGCCGGGCCGACGCCGGAAGAGGTCAAGACCTGGCCCGCCGCGGCGCAGTGGATCACCGAGAAGGTGGGCCTGGAAACCGTTCGGTACTGGCATCCGACTGGCTGGGTGAACCAGAACTGGCTCACGCACGTGATTTTCTACAAGTTGAGCACCGCCCTGGGCTCGGAGGCCGAGCCGTACTACGACGCGCTGGTCTTCTGGAAATTCGCCATTTACATCCTGGCGGCGGCGGCTCTCTACGGCACCGCGAGGATCTACGGGGTGAACCGGGGCTTGGCGGTTGTCGCTGTCTGTTTCGCCTTGTACATCGGCCGCTCCTTCTTCGACATCCGGCCGGCGGGGTTCTCCAATCTGCTCACGGCGGTTTTGATCCTCGTCCTGGCCCTGGCCAGCTATCGGAACGCCCGTTACATCTGGCTGATCGTTCCGCTGATCGTCTTCTGGTCGAACGTCCACGGCGGCTACATCTACGCGTTCATCGTTCTGGTGCCGTTTGTCGCATGGCACGCCATCATGAATCTGCCGCGGCGATGGACGGTCGCGGCGTACGGCATTCTGCTGTGGTGGGTGCTCTACGGCCTGGTCTTCAAATCCCTGGGCCACGAGAATCTGGACCCCTTTGTCCCGTGGAGAGATGTGTCGTTCTACCTGGTGGTTCTTGCCACCATAGGAAGCATCGCCCTGTCGGTCAGCCGCAAGGTGAGCGACGGTGTGATCGTCGCCTATCACACGGTTCTATCGTGCTTTCTGTTCCTGATTCTGCTGCTCTATTTTTTCCCGGTTCTGCCGGCCGAACTGACCCGCCGGGACCGCGAGACGCTCCGGGCCGACATCGCCGGCTCACTGCTGGCGTACCTGGGCATCTTTTCGGTGGCCATGCTCGTCGGCGCCGTCGTCGTGTCCCTCAAGGACAAGGTGGTGCAGAAGATGGACTTCAGGGGAGTCCTTCACACGGTTGCCGCCGGCGCCGTGGCGTTCGTGGCGATGGTGGTCTTCAATCCCTTCCATCTGACCAATCTGACCCATACCTTCGTGATCTCGGTGAGCAAGCATGCGGAACGCTGGCGCGACGTGCATGAGTGGCATCGGGCCTTCGCCTGGGACAACCCGGTCGGCACGGCCAAGCCGTTCCTGGCCATGTACATCCTGGCCTGGCTGATCCTCGTGGCATGGGTCGCCTTCTCCGTGTACACTTCGCGGATCGTGCGGACCCCGGTTGCGAAGAAGGCCAAGACGTCGTTGAGCTATGCGTGGCCCCGAATCGATCTGGCGTTGCTCATCATTGCGGGGCTGACGATCTACATGGCGATTCGATCCCGCCGATTCATCCCGGTTGCCGGGTTTGCCGCCTGTCCGGTCATCGCCGTTCTGATCGATCACACGGTACGGATCATTGCCGCGATGGTGCAAGCCGCCCGGACGGGCAGACTCGAAGTGCCGTCCATGCCCGCGATCGCTCGCATAGGTTTTGTGGTGGCCGGCGGAACGGCGGTCCTGCTTCTCGTGCTTGTCTGGGGTGTGAAGTTCCATCGAGTGTACCTGGATTTCTGGGCTGTCGATCGCACGTACAACTCGATCTTCATGCGGATGACCGCGTCGGACGCGAAACCATTCGACGCGTGCGAGTTCATCCGCACGAACAAGCTCAGCGGCAAAATGTTCAACTACTGGACCGAGGGCGGCTTCATCGCCTGGGGCCAGGAGCCCGACCCGAGCACGGGCCGCACGCCCCTGCAGTTGTTCATGGACGGCAGGGCCCAGGCCGCCTACGATCGGAAGATCTTCGATCTGTGGACGGAGATCATCTCCGGCGGGCCCGCGGCGACCCCCGCCCTCATGGAGGGCAGGCGAGCGACCAGGGACGAGTGCATTCAGATCGGGGAGTGGGTCGACAAGCAGCTCAAGAAACACAACGTCTGGGTTGTCCTGATGCCCAAGGACCAGCTCTACAAGCCCTTCACGGACGGGCTCGAGTACAGCCAGGACTGGCGCATGGTGCACATGGACGATAAGCAGAGACTCTTTGTCGATATCACATCCGCCCAGGGCGAGGAACTCTTTAGCGGCGTGTTCACGGACAAGACGGAATACCCGACGGTGTACTCCGCCAAACTGACCAGAGGCCACAATCTTCTCTTGGTTCAGGACCTGGCCCAGAAGGCGAAAGGTCTCGAACTGTTGCACGAGGCGATGGAGGAGAATTTCGCGCTGGCGCCTATGCTCGAGATGGTGATGATCGGATGGCAGTTCACGGCTCTTCGTCCACGAATCATTGAGCTCTGCAAGCAGTACGTGCAGGACTTTGAGAAGAACCGCGAGGTCTATGCCAGGCAGGATGGGTGCAATCAGCGGTTCGAAGCGATTCGCTGGGCCCTGATCGTGCTCCAGCAGGCGGCGCAATCGAGCCGCGACACAGAGTTGGCCGAGGCATACAGCCGGCAGATCAATACCTACGATATCCAGCGAGAGCGGATCCTGCTGATGAAAAGGTGGTGAGCCATGGCAGAGCAACCCGGGCGGGGCGGTCTGCAGAACGATTCGACGTCGCCCGTTTCGATTACGGTCTTTTTCCCGTGCTATAACGAGCAGGACAATGTGGCCAAGGTGGCCGAGCAGGCGGTCAAAGTGCTTGAGGACCTGCGGGCGGACTACGAAGTCATCATCGTCGACGATGGCAGCTCGGACAAGACCGCCGAGATCGCGGATCGCCTTGCCGCCGCCCACAAGCGGGTGCGCGTGATCCATCACCCTCGCAACCTCGGCTATGGGGCCGCTCTGCAATCCGGTTTTCGCGCCGCGACGAAGGAATTGGTGTTTTACACCGACGGCGATGCCCAGTTCGATCTGAACGAACTGCCGCCGCTGCTGCCTTTGGTGAAAGAGTTCGACATCGTCAGTTGCTATCGCATGAACCGCCAGGACGCGCCGTTTCGCAAGCTCGGCGGCTGGCTCTGGACGAAGATGAATGGCGTGCTCTTCTCGGTGAACCTTCGCGATATCGATTGTGCGTTCAAGCTGTACAAACGGGCGATCTTTGATAACATCCAGATGGAAAGCCAGGGGGCCCTGATCGATACCGAGATCCTGGCCCGTGCCGCTCGAAAGGGCTATAAGATCACGCAGAGAGGGGTCCACCACTATCCGCGAACGGCCGGCCAGCAGACCGGCGGCAGCCCGAAAGTCGTGCTGCGGGCGTTCAAGGAAGTCATCAGGCTTCGCGGGCGAATCGTGTCCGGTCAATAGCAGCGTTTGGGCGGTTCCGCCCGCGGATCACAGCAACCATGCACAATCAAAAAGTCAATCTCTTCATCTACGGCTCGCTCCGGGACCGCCGGATCTTCCAATCCGTCAGCGGCTACACCTTCACGCGGAGGCCTTCGCGGCTGGACGACAAGACGTTGTTTGCCGAGTTGGCGTTCCTGCCTCACTACCGCCGGCTAAGTCCCGACAATGTCTACTTCTATGCCGTCCCTGTCGAGACGGCCCGGATCGAGGGCTTCATCATTCACGACGTTCCCATGACCGCCATGGCCGAGATCGATCGTTACGAGGGCAAACGCTATCGGCGCGAGACGGTGAGAGTCCATACCGGGCACGGGGTTGAGGAGGCGCAGGCCTACCTGGTGACCACCGAATCGATGCGAAAGCAGTTCGGGGATCGCTTCCACGTCAACCTGATCCACGAGCTGTGGCTCCGCAAGCGAATCCAGCAGTTCCTGAAGAAGCACACCCGCCCGGGGGACCACACGCCCGACGCCGAGCTGGAGCGACAGGCCGAACGCGAATTGCTCGCGACGACCGAGCGGGACCTGGTGATGGCGCATTATCACCGCGATGCGGTCAGCGATTACTACCTGGAGCGCGAGCTGGATCGGCCCCGGCCCAGCATCCGGCCTCTGTACGACGACCCGCAGGCCCAGCCGTATATTCGGAATTATCTGGCCCTGGTGATTCGACAGGTGCTGCTGAGCCAGTTCGAGGAGCAGATGCAGAGCCGGTTCCGCTTCGAGCTCGAGCACATGAGGACCAGCCTGCGATACTTCGCACGGTCCGTCAGCCTGCTGGCGTGCCTGCAAATCCTGAACATCAACAGCAATGTGGTCGAGCCGATCATCCAGAAGGGCCTCGACGCCATGCCCTATGAGAAGAACGATCTGATCGACTACGTCAAATACGCCGTGCGCGCGGTCAAGAGCTTCTTCGATCCACGGGTGGCGGAGGATTATCTCAACGTGATCCGAGCCAGTCTTCAGCCGGGACTGGTTCCGCTGGGATGCGAGCTGGAACTGAGCAATTTGGGCGCCGCGGCGGTCGAGCCGGAGCGAAGCGAACTGAATGCCGTGGATGCCGTCTATGACGGGTTCAAATACTTCTACGACTTTCGCCTGGACGTTCTGTGCTGGAAGCTGGGCGGCTACATCGACGACCACAGCGGCTACAACGATCGCCCCCGCCGGCAGGGCTTCTTCGAGATTGCCCCGGGTCGACTCAGCGTCGCCGGCGAGTTGTCCAGGCCGGCCACCGGCGATCCCTGGCTGCTCAGCCGGCTGATCCACGAATTGATCGGTTTCTTCCAGATCCGCCCGCACAGCCTGCACCTGTCGTTCCAGATGCGAAAGCAGCAGATCGGACGCCAGCGGATTCTGCCCCTGGGATTCGTGCAGTGCCTGCTGGCGCTCGGCGGGGGGCTCGAACGAGGGCCCCGCGGGATGTGGATCTCGCGAGTCTGCAAGGGGGAAATCGTCCAGCAGACCTACGGGGAGGAACTGGTCTTTGCCAGGACGAGCCGGCGGAATTGGTATCTCGGCGGCGACGAGATGGCGGACAAGCCGCCCTCGCAGGCCACGACGTGCATTCAGCAGTACAAGTTCATCCGGCTGGACAAGCAGATGAATTACGAGCCTCTGATCATGGGTCTCAAGGGCCTGCAACTGGAGTACAATCCCGGCGACTATCTCACGGCCGAGCAGATGCAGCGGCATCCCCGCCTGGCTCGCACGTACCAGGAGTTGAAGGAGTGGTCGCACAGCCCGGGCGAGATCAGCGATCGGACGATTCGCCGGTTCCTGGATACGGTCTATCGCGGGCTGATGAACGAACGCCATCGACAGCCCGCCCACAAGCTGCACTACATCGATTACGCCGTCAGCGCCATTGAGACGCAGTTGAGGCAGTTCAACGAGCAGGTGAAAGGCGCCGGCTCGGACCCGATCGTCTACTGACCTGGCGAATCCTCATCGCTCACCCTGTGTGTGCGTGCCTTTGATAGGCCGGAGTCTGCCTCAATCGTTCGATAGCGCATTGAGTGATTTCGTCGTGGTCGAACGCCATCTTGGGCAAGTCCTCGATATCGAACCATTGGACGTGCTCCGCGTCGTCGGCTGCCTGGACCCGATCCCAGTCCTTCTCGGCGATGCCGAAATAGGCGACGGTGATGGTTCGCCCCCGCGGGTCCCGCCCGGGACGGCCGAACGTGCGAAGCTGTTCCAGGCAGACGCCGGTGAGCCCCGTTTCCTCGGCAAGCTCCCGCGCCACCGCTTCGGGCAGGTCCTCGTCGATCTCGACGAACCCGCCAGGCAGGGCCCAGCGACCCCTGTAAGGATCGCGTTTGCGCTGGATCAGCAGCAGCCTGACCCTGCCGTCAAAGAATGCAAAGACCGCCGCATCGGCCGTGACCATCGGCCGCGGCCACTCGTAGACGTACTTGCCTTCTTCCACCACCGAAATCAGCTCCTTTCCGGCCCATCGGGACTCAACGCCCCATTGTACGACCGCCACGCGGAGAGTGGGAAGTCTGATTGTTGACTTTTGACGAATTGGAGAAGGCTTCCCTCTCCGTAGCGACAGCTCTTCCTTCAAACTTCACACTTCAAACTTCACACCTCTTCGCATAGAATCCCGTCCCTATGTCTGAACTGTACAAGAACATTCTGCTGATCAAGCCCAGTTCGCTGGGCGATATCGTCATGGCCCTGCCGGCCCTGTCGTCGCTGCGCCGCAGTTTCCCGCAGGCGCGGATCAGTTGGCTCGTCCGGCCGGAGTTCGCCCCGATCCTTGAGGGCCATCCGCACCTCGACGAGATCATTCTCTTCGACCGCAAGGTTCTGGCGAAGGCGTGGCACGACTGTGCGGCGTTCAAAGGGCTGACCTCGCTCATCTCTCGCCTGCGTCGCGGCCGGTTCGATGCCGTGCTCGATTTGCAGGGTCTCTTCCGCACGGCATCGCTGGCCTGGCTATCGGGCTGCAAGAACCGTTTCGGCCCGGTCTGGCGCCACGAGTTGGCGCACCATTTCTACACGACGAAGATCCCGCCCCGGATGGAATGGGTTCACGTGATCGATTATTACGCCAAGCTGCTCGAAGCGATGGGTGCTGCCGACCGCCGAGTGGAGTTCGTACTGCCTGAGAAGCCTGCCGCCAGCGTGTCGGCCCAGAGTCTGCTGGCGGAGCACGGCATCGACCCCGATCGCTACGCCGTGATCATTCCCGGCTCGGCCCAGGTCAGCAAGTGCTGGCCCGCGGAGCGATTCGCCGCCCTGGCGGATCGACTCGGGTCGGAACACGGCTTGGCCGTCGCGGCCACCGGCGGCAGATCCGAGAGCCCGATGATCGAGCAGATCGGCAGCCTCGCCAAGCACCCGCTCGCCAATCTGTCCGGCCAGACCTCGCTGCCGGAACTGGTGGAGGTGCTGCGACATGCGCGGCTCGTGGTCAGCAACGACACGGGCCCCGGCCACATCGCGGGTGCGTTGGGCCGACCGCTGGTGATGATGTTCAGTTGGTCGAACCCGCTGCGCGTCGGTCCCTACGGCCGGCCGGAATGCGTTGTCGCTCGCGACATGGCGAGCCGGGGCCTCGCGATCAAGAGCCGCGACCCGCAGCACGCGATTCAGCACATCACGTTTGACGAGGTCTACGCCAAGGCCATCGAGCAGCTTCGTAGGGCGAGTCCTTGACCCACGCGTTCCCTCGCTCGCAATCCTATGCGGTCTGGGCACGAACCACGGAAGCGCACCGTTCGCAAATGTCCGGATGCTCGGCGATCGTTCCCACGCTCGACCAGTAGTTCCAGCAGCGCTGGCATTTGGGATGCGGACTCTTGGCGGCGGTTACCGTGGTTTCGGCGGCGCCTTCTTCGAGCTTGACCTCGCTGACGATGCAGAGTGCCGCAAACTGCGCCAGGCCGAACTTCTTCAAGGCTGCCGCGTCTTCCGCGTCACACCGCATGGTCACAGAGGCTTCCTGGTTGCTTGCGATGATTTTGTCGTGGCGGAGGCCCTCCAACGCCTTTAATGCCTCGTCCCGCAGACCCATGAGCTGCGCCCATTTCGGCTCGTCGCCCGTGTAATCGATGGCCGGATCGACCTTCGGCATGTGGGCCAGATGGATGCTGGCGCAATCTTCGGGTTTGACCTTCATCGCGTCCCATGCCTCTTCAGCCGTGTGTACCAGGATTGGGGCGAGCATCCGGATCAGGGCGCCGAGGACCTCGTACATCGCGGTCTGGCCGCTGCGACGGGCGAGACTATCCTTGCCGTCACAGTACATGCGGTCCTTCAGGACGTCCATGTAGATGCTGCTCATTTCGACCGAACAGAAGTTATAGAGCAGACTGAACACGCGGTGATAGGTGAACTCGTCGTAGGCCTCGGTCACTTCGGCGATCAGCTTCTGGAGCTGCTGCATCGCCCACTTGTCAATCTCGACCATTTGCTCGTAGGGAACGGCGTCCTTGTTCGGGTCGAAGTCGTTGATGTTGCCGAACAGGTATCGAAGGGTGTTGCGGATCTTGCGGTAGGCATCCTGGGTCCGGCCGATCAGCTCGTCGTTGCAGCGGACGTCTTCCTGGTAGTTGACGCTGGAGACCCACAGCCGCAGGATGTCCGAGCCGTACTTGACGATCTCGTCCTGGGCGTTGACGTAGTTGCCCAGCGACTTGGACTGCTTCATGCCTTTCTCATCGACGGTGAAGCCGTGCGTGAGAACGCTTTTGAACGGCGGCTTGGCGATCATGCCCAACGCCGGCAGCAGCGAGAGCTGGAACCACCCGCGATGCTGATCGGAGCCTTCGAGGTAGAGATCCACCGGCACGGGCCAACCCTCCCGGCGGACGCAGACGCTGTACCAACTGCACCCGGACTCGAACCAGACGTCGAAGATGTTCTCCTCCTTCTGGAGTTCATCGAGGTTGACGCCCTCGGGCAGCTTGAAGTCGTCGCCGAGGATCTGTCGCGGCGTATGCGTGAACCAACTGTCCGAGCCGTGCTTGGCGACGTGCGCCGCCACGGCCAGAACCGATTCCCTGCTCAGCAGGACCTGGCCATCGGGCATGACGAACACCGGGATCGGCAGTCCCCAACTCCGCTGGCGGCTGATGCACCAGTCGGGGCGCGATTCGAGCATGCCCGCGATTCGTTTCTGACCCCAGGCGGGGATCCACCGCACGCCGTCGAGGCCCTCCATTGCCATTTCGCGGAGCGTCTTGCCCGTGTCGGGCGACTCCCTGTCCACGCCGACGAACCACTGCTCGGTGGCGCGGAAGACCACGGGGTCCCGGCTTCGCCAGCAGTGGGGATAGCTGTGCTGGATCTGGCTTTGTGCGAAGAGCCAGCCGTGCTCCTGGAGCCAGCCGTTGACGTCCTTCTCCACGTTGAGGACGCTCTTGCCCTGAAGCCACTGGGGCACGGTGTCGTCGTATCGGCCGTCGTTCTTGACCGGCGAGTAGATCGCCAGGCCGTACATCTGGCCGGCCATGTAGTCTTCCTGGCCGTGCCCGGGGGCCGTGTGGACCAGGCCGGTGCCATCCTCGATGGTCACATAGTCCGCCAGGATCACCATGTAGGCGTCCTTGTCGGTGGGGTTGCTCTCGACGAACGGATGCCGGTATCGCAGATTGTCCAGCTCGCCGCCTTGCACGGTCTTGCCGGCAAGCTGGTACTGGCCTTCTTCGAGCCCGCCGGCCCGCACCACGGCACTGACGCGCTCCGCCGCGACCACCGACACGTATTGGTGACCATCTTTCTCGTAGCTGATCGTGGTATACTCGAGGTGCGGATGGACCGCCACCGCCAGATTGGCCGCCAGCGTCCAGGGCGTCGTCGTCCAGATCATGAAGCAGACGCGGGCCTGCCTGGCCTGATTCGTCGTGACCAGACCCAATTCGATCAACCGCCGCACGGCTTCATCCGTGGCCGGGAAGTTGACGAAGATGCTCGGCGAGGAAACGTCCTTGTACTCGAGCTCCGCCTCGGCCAAGGCCGTTTCGCAGCCGACGCACCAATGGATCGGCTTGAGTTGCTTGTAGACGAGGCCCTTGCCGACGAGCTCGCCGAATACTTCCAGGATGCCCGCTTCGTAGGCTGGCTTGAACGTCAGATACGGTTCTTCGAAGTTGCCGAAGACGCCCAGGTCCTGGAACTGCTTGCCCTGGATCTTGACGTACTTGCCGGCGTATTTCATGCAGTCCTTGCGGATCTCGGGCTTGGACATCTCCTTGGCCTTGGCGCCGAGGTCCGTCATCACCTTGGACTCGATGGGCAGCCCGTGGCAGTCCCAGCCGGGGATGTACGGGGCGTCGAACCCGGTCATCGTCTTGTACTTGATGACGAAGTCCTTGAGGACCTTGTTGATCACGTGGCCCATGTGGATATCGCCGTTGGCGTAGGGCGGTCCGTCGTGCAGGATGTACAGCGGGGCGCCCTTGCGGGCGGCGCGGATCTGCTCATAGATCTTCTGCTGGGCCCAGTGCTTGCGCATCTGGGGCTCGCGCTGCACCAGGTTGGCCTTCATGGCGAAGCTGGTTTCCGGCAAATTCAGTGTATCACGATAGCTGTGCTTATTCTCATCCGACATTCAAAGGTCCTCTAAAGGCTCAAAAGTGAATCCCGTATTATACGGACCCCGCACAGACCCCGTCAAGGCCGGATGCCAGTCACTCGCAGGACAGATAGTCGAGATCATTCCTGCAACTCCATGAACAGGGTCTGGAGGTAGGGCTTGAAACCCATCCGGGGCCAGAACCGGGCGGCGAGGTCGTTGAAGGTTGAGTGGCGGACCTCGATCCGGCGGATGCCCTCCTTGCGGAACCACTTGCACAGGGCCTCGAACATCTGGCGGCCGACGCCCGTGTGGCGGTGGTTTGCGGTCACCATGAAATCAAGCACTTGGCCATAGTCCGGCTCCGCCAGCGCCGGTGGATGGTGGTCCAGGAGGCCCTGGCAGTAGCCCACGACCTCTCCATCGACGAGCGCGACAAGAACGCAGGCGGCATCGTTGCCGACGTTCTGCTCGACGAATCGCCGGAACAGGTCCGCGCCATTGCGGGCCCGCATAAAGAACGGATCCAACTCTCGATGGAAGTCCATCAGTTCTTCCCAGAGTCGCACGATCTCGGGAATATCCCGCCGGGTTGCCGATCGTATCACTGCCGTCGTGTCTGCCATGTCCGCTCCGAATGCGAAAGATTCTTCTGACCTGCCACTTCGCAGGCCGCACCTGCGGCGCCATTGTATCCGAGGAGCGAACATGGGTATACTGCACACCTTGTGCCGGGACCGATGGGATTCGGCTTCAAGATCGTTGTTTGAGAGAGACTGTGGATGGACCTGTTTTTGGACATCTTCACGAAGGTGTTTTTCATTCTGTCGCCGTTCTTCTCGGTGTCGATGTTCCTGCTGCTTTCGGGAGACATGGACCGGCGTGCCCGCAATCACTGCGCTGTTCGCACGAGCCTGGCGATCCTGATCATCTGCTTCGTCGTGTACTTCTTCGGCAATGTGGTCTTCCGGGTCCTGGGCATCACGGTGCCGGCCTTCCAGGTCGGGGCCGGCACGCTGCTTTTCCTCACGGCGATCCAGATGGTCACCGGCAAGCGGGGCGAGATGGCAATGGACGAGGGCGAGGACTTCGCGGTGGTGCCGCTGGCGATTCCCATGATCGTCGGGCCCGGGACCATCGGTACGCTCCTGGTCCTGGGAATGGAGATCAGCAGCACCCGCGAAAAGGTCGTGGCCGGTTCGGCGGTGTTTCTGGCGGTCGTGATGATCTCGCTGTTTTTGTTCCTGGCGGTGCCGATTGGGCGGTTGTTGGGGCAGAAGGGTCTGCAGATGATGATGAAACTCACGGGCCTGATCCTGACCGCCATCGCTGCCCAGATCGTCTTCACCGGCGTCAGAGGCTTTCTCAGCGGCGTCCGCCTCTGAGAGCATGTGCAAGAAGCACACGCCACACGTCCTGTGAGAAGGAAAACCCCGACTTGCCTGGAGGGAGATCCGGCCCTATACTCCTCGAATCGGTTAGGAAAAGATGACGATAGAGTATCCGGTTTGAGGATGCAGGATGGCTGATCAACAGTCGAGCACGGCATGGCATGCCATGGCGGAGGACGAAGTACTCCGGCGGCTCACCACGTCCGCCGACGGACTGGAGATCTCCGGGGCACAGGAGCGACTCGGGCGGGTGGGCCCGAACGCCTTGGAAGCGGGCGAAGGGGTGCATCCGATGGTGCTGCTGGTCCGGCAGATCCATAATCCTTTGATCTACCTGTTGATCGGGGCGGCGGTGGTGTCGCTGCTTGGCGCCCACTACGTCGATGCGGCGGTGATTGCGGGGGTGGTGGTCCTCAATTCCGTGCTCGGGTTCGTTCAGGAGTGGCGGGCGGAGGGGGCGCTGGCGGCTCTGCGAAAGATGAGTGCGCCGCAGGCCAAGGTCCTGCGGGATGGCCAGGTCCGGCAGATGGAGGCCTCGGAGGTGGTGCCGGGCGATGTGCTTGCTCTGGAGACTGGCGATCGCGTGGCGGCCGATGCCCGCATGCTGTCGAGCGAGGATCTTCATGTCGATGAATCGGCGCTGACGGGCGAGTCACAGGCCGTGGCAAAGCAACCCGGCCAAGCGGAGGAATCGGCGCCGGTTGCCGACCGGCACAACATGGTCTGGATGTCCACGGGCATCACGGGCGGCCGCGGCAGGGCCGTCGTCGTCGAAACCGGCATGCAGACCCAGATCGGGAGAATCGCGCACGAGGTGCGGAGCACGGAGCGGGAGGAGACGCCTCTTCAGAAGCGAATGTCCAAACTTGGAATGATCCTCGGCTTCGGCGGTGTCGGCATGGCCGGGATCGTGTTCGTCCTGGGCCTGCTCCGCGGATACGAGCTTGTCGAAATGCTCCTGTTCTCCGTGGCGGTGGCGGTATCGGCCATTCCCGAGGGATTGCCCGCGGTTATCAGCGTGGTGCTGGCGCTGGGCGTGCAGCGGATGGCTCGCCGGCACGCGATCATTCGCAGGTTGCCGGCGGTGGAGACGCTCGGCTCGACCACCGTCATCTGCTCGGACAAGACCGGCACGATCACGGAGAACCAGATGACCGTCCGCAAGGTGTGGGCGGGGGGCCGGACCTTCGAGGTGACCGGCGAAGGCTACGATCCGAAGGGAACGGTGACGAACGGCCCGTCCGGCGGGTCGGCAGAGACCTTCCGGCGACTGCTGACGATCGGAGCCGTAGCCAACAACGCCAGACTCCGGGAAGTGGACGGCCGATGGCAGGTGGACGGCAATCCGAGCGAGGGTGGCCTGCTCGTCGTGGCGGGCAAGGCGGGTCTGGACCCGGACAGGCTGCGAGAGCAGATGCCCCGCATCGCCGAGCTTCCTTTCTCCAGCGACCGCAAGTACATGGCGACCCTGCACCGCTCACGGGGCGACGGGAGGGTGCTGTATGTCAAGGGCGCCCCGGAACGCATACTGCGGTTCTGCTCGCACATCTCGATGGATGGGCAGCCTGTCGAGCTGACGGAGCAGCAACGGCGGCAGGTCGAGCAGATCAACGAGGAACTGGCTTCGCAGGCCCTGCGGGTCCTGGCGGGGGCCTACCGCGAGCAATCGGCAGGGGGCGAGCAGTTGGCGCCGGAGGATGTTCAGGAAGGTCTGGTCCTTGCCGGACTGTGGGGGATGATCGATCCGGCCCGGAAAGAGAGCGTGCAGGCGGTGGTGGAGGCGAAGGAGGCGGGCATCCGGCCGATCATGATTACGGGCGATCATGCGACGACCGCCGTGGCGATTGCCCGGCACGTCGGGATTACGGAAGGGGACCGGGCACTGACCGGCGCCGACGTCGATCGGATGGAGAAACCCGAGCTGGCCGAGGCGGCTCTGGCTATCGGGGTGTTCGCCCGTGTCTCTCCCGCGAACAAGCTCAAGATTCTCGAGGCTCTAAAGGAGAAGGGGCACGTCGTCGCCATGACCGGTGACGGCGTGAACGATGCTCCCGCGCTCAAGGGCGCCGACATCGGCGTGGCGATGGGCCGGGCCGGCACGGAGGTGGCCAAGGAAGCCGCCGACATGGTCCTGACCGACGACAACTTCGCCACGATCGTCCATGCGGTCGAGGAAGGGCGGGTGATCTACAGCAACCTGCGTCGCGTCATCTTCTTCCTGCTGGCGACTAACCTGGGCGAGGTTCTCACGCTCGTCGGCGCGCTGCTGATCGGGCTG
>Ga0209347_1002355_pt1 | contig 25412 bp, 29 predicted proteins | sample AutmiccommuBRH23_FD_187382 | JGI IMG/M metagenome (GOLD analysis project Ga0209347, IMG submission 187382) | Deep subsurface microbial communities from Mt. Terri, Switzerland - Autotrophic microbial communities BRH/23 (SPAdes) (version 2) | ecosystem: Environmental > Aquatic > Deep subsurface >...
TACCTACAAAAATATTTTCCATACCTCTTCTCCCCTACTACTGTTTTCGCTAACAGTCCACTTCGCCCAGCACGATATCAATGCTGCCCAAAATGGCGATGACGTCGGCTATCTTCCAGCCCTCGCACAGCTTGGCCAGGTATCCCAGGTTGATAAAGGACGGGCGGCGGAAATGAACCCGGTAGGGCTTGGGGCTTCCGTCACTGACCAGGTAACACCCGTAGACACCCTTGGAGCTCTCCACCTCGGCATAGGCTTCACCCACCGGAGGCTTGATTACTTTGGGCACCTTGGCCTGTATGGGTCCCTCGGGAATTTGATCGAGGGCCTGCTGGATGATTTTCCCGCACTGACGCATTTCCTCAATTCTGATACGGAAGCGGTCAAAGCAGTCTCCATTTTTACCCAGGGGAACCTCGAAATTCAAGCGGTCATAAACACTGTACGGTCTTACCTTGCGCAGGTCATAGTTTACCCCGCTGCCCCGCAGAGTGGGACCGCTCAGGCTATAGTTAATACCCATTTCAGGGGTGATCACACCTACATGCTTGGTACGGGCCTGGAAAATCTCGTTCCCGGTAATCAGCCCGTCATACTCGTCGCACATTCCCGGAAGATCGGCCAGAAATTTCTTTGTCGCCGGGTAAAACTCCTCGGGAAAATCCTCGGCCACGCCACCCACTCGGAAGTAACTGAAGGTCATGCGGGACCCGGAAACCATTTCCAATAAGTCGAGACAATATTCCCTGTCCCGGAAGGTATACGTGAAAGCCGTCAGGGCGCCTATATCACCACCGTAAGCACCAGTGGCAATCATGTGGCTGGCAATCCTGGAGAGTTCCCCCACGATAACCCTGATATACTCCGCCCTTTCCGGAACCTCTATACCCATTAGCTTTTCAACGGCCTGTACATAGCCCCAGTTCATCAGCATCCCGGCAAGATAGTCCATCCGGTCGGTATAGGGAATGACCTGGGTATAGGTTCTGGCCTCGGCCAGCTTTTCAATCCCCCTGTGCAGGTAGCCCGGCACGGGGGTGGCCTTGACCACTGTCTCCCCATCCAGTTCCAGGATGATGCGAAACACGCCGTGGGTACTGGGGTGCTGGGGGCCGAGGTTCAGGGAATAAGTTTGAGTTTTCATTTACCACAACACCTCTTATCCCGTAAGTCGCAATTTTACGCTTCCCTGCCGCCTTCCCACTGAAAATCCTTGCGCAGGGGATGGCCCTTGAAATTATCATCAAGGAAAATCCGGGTGGGATGACCGGTATAGCCTGTGAAGACAATGCCCATCAGGTCGTATATCTCGCGCTCCTGCCAGTTGGCCCCCCCCCAAATGGGGCAGAGGGATGGGACTTCGGGCTTTTCCTTGTCCTCGATCTTCACCGTAACCATAAGGGTATAGCCGTGAGTCATTGAAACAAGATTGTAGACCATTTCAAAACGGTCCTTGTAATCAGCCCCCGTAAGATTGGTCAGGTAGTCCATGGCATAGTCCTGATTATCCTTTATTTCATTCATAAAGGCGATCAACTCTGTCGCAGGAACTACAACACCCAGATTTTCCTGTATTTCCATCCCGGGAAACTTACTCTTCAGCGCCTCCATCAAATCTGCGGGTATATTGTAATCAGCCACGGACCTTGCTCACCACCTTCGGGTTCATTATTTTTTCCTTGACCATAAGCCAGCCATCAATGACTGCCTCGGGCCTGGGCGGGCATCCGGGGATATAAGCGTCCACCGGTATCAGCTTATCCACACCGGGCACCACATGATATGAATCCACAAAGGGACCGCCGGAAATAGCGCAACTGCCCATGGCTATAACCCATTTTGGTTCGGACATCTGCTCGTAAAGCCTGACCACAAAAGGCGCGGCCTTGTGGGTTACCGTACCGCACACCAGCATAACATCAGCCTGGCGCGGGGATCCCCTCATAACCTCGTAGCCAAAACGTGACAGGTCGAAACGGGGCATGTTGGCGGCCATCAGACCCTCGATGGCGCAGCAGGCCAGCCCGAATCCGAAGGGCCAGAGTGAATGGGCCCGGGCGACATTAAGAAGCTTTTCCAGCGGAGCAATGTGAATGAGTCGCTTTACCTGATCAATAACCACCGGGTCGTTGGTCATTTCCTCCACCGGGTGCTTATCTTTTGTTACTTCCATTCTAGTGCTCCTTCCTTCCAGGCGTACCACAGTCCGATAATCAGTATAAATAGGAAGATAATCATTTCAATAAAGGCAAACAGTCCCAAACTCTGAAACTTAACGGCCCAGGGATACAGGTAGATTGTTTCCACATCGAATATAACAAACAATAAAGCGTAAAGAAAATAGCTGGTTTTAAACTGTACCCAGGTGGGTCCGATGGTATCCACGCCGCACTCATACGTGGTAAGCTTTGCGGCGGTGGACCGGCGAGGGTGTATAAGAAAGCTGGTAACAATACCCCCTGCCCCAAACGCCAGGGCAACAGCAAAAAAGATAAAAACAGCACCCCAGTCAGAAAGCAAAATTTCTCCCCCCTTTCTTTATAAAATAATCACACCATGAATAAAGGTCCTTTTGGAAAACCGGGACAGGTTACAGCTTCAACTTATGAAACCGGTTATTTCCAAAAGCCATTTCAAGGTCATTTATTAAAGAGACACCACGGTAAATTATATATTATGAATGTCAATTAGTTGAGCAGTAATAATTGACACCTGTCCCAAATTGAGATGTGGCAGGTGAGAGATGGGAAGTGAGAGTCTGGTTGGGATCGGCTTTCAGGCTGATTCCTTTTTTCCCGCCTCTCACTTCTCACCTCTCATTTCCCTTCTTACCGGTGCAAAGCCTTCCCGGTGCAACGGGCACGGGCCGTAACGGCGTAGCGCCTCAATATGATCGGCTGTGGCATACCCCTTATGACGGTTAAAACCGTACAAGGGATAAAGGTGGTGACAGAGTTCCATTAATTCATCCCTGGTTTCCTTGGCTATAATTGACGCAGCGGCAATGGAGGCGCTTTTTCCGTCACCCCCGATAATATTGGTCTGGGGCAATTCCAGTGCGGGAATAGCGTAACCGTCCACCAGAACATGTTCCGGGCGGGACTTAAGATACTTCAATGCCCTCCGCATTGCCAGCATGGAAGCGTGATATATGTTCAAATCAAGTATCTCGTTAACTGTAGACACACCTATAGCCCAGGCCCCAGAATTCTTTATCTGAAGAGCCAGGGCTTTCCTCTTAGCCGGTGAGAGCTGCTTTGAGTCATTCAGCTGGTGTATGCGCACCCGGGTCGGTAAAATGACTGCGGCCGCCACCACCGGGCCTGCCAGAGGACCCCGCCCGGCTTCGTCAACCCCGGCCACCAATTCAACACCGCCGGCCCAAAGCCTTTTTTCATACAGCAAAAGATCTTCAAGCCTTTTTTCTTCTTTTATCAGCTGCTGGCGCTTTTTGAGCATAACCTTATACAGTTCCCGAACACCAATCCTGCTGTCCCGGGACATTGACTGCAAAAAATTTAACCCCTGATCCCCCGACTGCTCCAAAGATATATATAATTGCTTAATCTCCGCTATAGTCATGGCAGAAAGATCCAAGGGCAGACCCCCGTGAAAAATTTTGGATTAATAGGTTTTTCGAGATGAAAGGACAAATCCCTGCCCCGAAAGTAAATATTTTTTACCTGAATGGTTTAACAACTAACTGGTGGAATCTAATCCATCAGAATTCAGAAGACAAAAGTCAGGATGAAAAGCCATTAGATCTCTGTGATTCTGTAGTAAGAAAGCTTATAGCGCTTACAGCTTATAGCTATTTTCCGGGTATTCCAGCGTATACCTGCCCAGTGTGCCATCACGGAATTCCTTTAATAGCAGCACCGCGGATTTGTAAATATCCACCTTCCTGCCCTGCTGAAAAAGACCCCTGCCTTCCCCCAACAGGGTCAGCAAATCCTGGGGCTCGCCTGAAATTGGAAAATCTACCCGATAGCGGGCCTTAAGGCTTTCTGAGTGGTTTTCGGCAAGCCAGAGAAGTAGTCTGCCGGCCACGGCCTCAATATCGTAAACCTGTTCTTTTATGGCTCCGGTAACTGCCAGCCGGTAGCCCACCTCCGGGTCATCGAACTTTGGCCAAAGTATACCCGGTGTGTCCATGAGGTCAATCTGTCCCCCCACCCTGATCCACTGTTGTCCTCTGGTAACCCCCGGCTTGTTACCTGTTCGGGCCGCCTTTTTCCCCACCAGGCGGTTGATCAGAAAGGATTTTCCCACATTGGGAATTCCCACAATCATGCAACGGGGAGGCCTGGGCAGGCGTCCCGAGGATCCCAGTGAAATGGTCTTATCCCCAGCCATCTGCTTAACCATGGCCGTTATTTTGCCCATCCCGATCCCCCGCAGGGAATCTACAGAAAGGGAGTACATCCCACAGCCCCTTAAATGTTCCTCCCAGCGGGCGGTAAGCCGTGGGTCCGCCAGATCGGATTTATTAAGCACCACCAGCAACGGCTTTTTGCCCACTGTTTGTTCCAGCATGGGATTACGGCTGCTGGATGGTATCCTGGCATCCACCACTTCAATAACGGCATCAACCAGCTTGAGATTTTCCTGTAAAAGTCTCCTGGCCTTGGCCATATGACCTGGAAACCACTGTATATCAATTGACAATGATTACACCTCGCCCCTTAAGGCATAAAAGAGGGAACCTTCCAGTTCCCCCTAATGATTTCTGCTGTTTTTACCAGGAGGCTGCTCCCTTCACAAACCGCCTGCAGACCGCTCTATGTTTTTGGCGTCAAGTGTATCCTGTCCAGCGGCCAGTATGTCAACACAGCCTTTCCAATGATCAAATCTCTGGGTAAAGGTCCCCAGACACGGCTGTCATCACTGCTGTTCCTGTTGTCTCCCAACATCAGGAAACTGTTTTCCGGCACCTTGACAGGACCGAAATCATTAAATTTGAGCCCTTCAGGAAGGTAATTCTCGGCAATAGGCTTACCGTCAATATAAAGCTGGCTATTCCTTATAACCACTTCTTCCCCGGGCTTTCCTATCAGCCTTTTGACAAAATCCCTTTTGGTGTCCCTGGGATATTTGAAAACCACTATGTCTCCACGCTGGGGCTCCCAGAATCTGTAGCTTAGTTTATTTACAATAATGTGGTCCTGAACCATGAGGCTGGGCTCCATCGAGCCAGAGGGTATATAAAAGGGCTGGAGTATAAATGTCCTGATCAGCAGCGCCAAAATAACTGCGATTATTATTGACTCCAAAATTTCCCGCAACACCGATTTTTCCCGCTGTTCTTTTACCTCATCAAAGATTCCTTCACCTTCAGACATAACGGTTATCCTCCATAGAGCAGCTCCAAAGGTTAAAAGGAGACTGTTCAACAGTCCCCTCTAAAACACACTATCGCCTTACCTTTTCTTTAATACGGGCAGCCTTGCCCCGCAGCTTGCGGAGATAATACAATCTGGCTCGCCGCACCTGGCCGCGCCTTGTAATCTCAATCTTTTCAATTTTTGGAGTGTTTACCGGGAAGGTTCTTTCCACTCCTACACCATAGGAAACCCTGCGAACGGTAAAGGTTTCACCCAGCCCGCCGCCCCTGCGCCTGATCACAACACCTTCAAACACCTGTATTCTTTCCCGGGTTCCTTCAATAACCTTTACGTGAACCTTTACAGTATCCCCGGGCCTGAAATCGGGAATGTCGTTTCTCACCTGTTCTTGTTCCAGAGATTGAATAAGACTCATAAATATGTACCTCCCTTCCCGCCCAGACGTTCATACTCCGGCATATTCCGGAAATAGCGGACCGCCCTTAATTTCAACAAGAAAAATTATACCATAAAGAGTACGAAGGCGCAACAAGAGTGTTCATAAAGCTATAAGCGGTAAACTTTAAGCTTTATTATAAAAAACCTTTTTTATACGTTCTTAACGGATACCGGTAAATTAAAGAAAAAGGGCAGTACCTTGCGACATGGGGCTTTGAATTATTTTGTTGGCCTGCAGCTTACAGCTTATGTTTAAAGCTTCCTCTTTTCCCTTCCTCACTCGGCAGGCCCAGTTTTTCCAAAGCAATAACGGCCTGCTTCAACAGCACCCTGTCTTCATCGGTAAGAGGGGCTTCGGACAGGAGTTCCGGGCGACTGGCCAGGGTTAACAGCAGCGACTGCCTTCTTCTCCAAAGCCGTATCTGCTCGTGGTGCCCGTTAAGCAGCACCTCTGGCACCTCCATTCCCCTGTAAGACCTGGGCCTGGTGTAATGAGGATACTCCAGCAGTCCGTCAGAAAAGGACTCCTCTTCGGCCGAGGCAGCTTCTCCCAGCACCCCGGGGATTAAACGGGCCACCGCGTCCACCAGAACCATGGCCGGAAGCTCACCGCCAGTCAGTACATAATCACCAATAGAAACCTCGTCGGTAACCAGACGGTCCCTGACCCTCTGATCAACCCCCTCGTAGTGCCCGCAAAGAATGATCAGATGGCTTTCCAGGGAAAAATCCCTTAACATTCCCTGATGCAAGGGAACCCCGGCCGGACTCATATAAATAAAGCGGTCAATGCTCCCCCGCCGGGATCTCAGCCAGTCCGCAGCCTCAAATATAGCATCGGCCCCCATCACCATACCCGCCCCTCCTCCGTAAGGGGTATCGTCAACGGTATGGTGTTTGTTGCGTGAAAAATCCCGTATGTTGATTAGATCCACAGATAGCAGAAATTTTTCCCGGGCCTTTTTAATTATACTGGTGTCAAAGGGGCCATTGAACATTTCCGGGAAAAGCGTAAGTACATCTATCTGCATGTGAAACCCACCTTCTCGAAGTTCGCATTCAAAACAATTTAAATCTCTTCCGGAAGATCAACCACCATTTTTCCGCCTTTTATGTCTATCTCCCTGACCACTTCTTTCAGAGCCGGCACCAGCAGCGGGGCTTGTTTGCCTGTATTTATAACATAAACATCGTTTGCCCCTGTCTGAATGATATCCTCCACAACGCCCAAATACTCTCCCACCGGGGTGTACGCCTTAATCCCCACAAGGTCAAATATATAATAACTGCCCTCCGGAAGGGGGGTTAATTCCTCCCGTCCAACCTTAATCAATGACCCCCTGAGGGCCTCGGCCCCGTTCATATCCGGAATCTCTTTCAATTTTAGAAGTATATGCTTTTTGTGACGGGAGGCCTCAACGATATCGTATACCTTTTGATTTCCGTTCAGTTCTATGGTTATACCGGCCATATCCAGGAAGCGATCCGGAAAATCGGTAAGGGGCAGCACTTTTAACAAGCCTTTGTTTCCGTGGGTACCCACTATCTTTCCGATGGTAATATCGCAATTTGTTTTCTGCATACCTTAATGTTGCCCTCCCGGCCTGATTTCAATAACTCTATTGTCCTCCAACACCAGTTCCACCGACATCACGGCATCCCAGCGGTCCCCCACCTTTATATCCACCAGGCTTTCCACCCGCCCGTGAACAACCTCCTGGCCGTCCTCAAGACGGCTTATTTCTTTAAGCCTTTCAGTAAGAAGTCTGCGCGACTCCAATACTTTTTGCCTTTCGGCCTCTATTTTCTGAAAATCTCCGGAAACACCCCGGGGATTCTTTTTTTCCAGCTCGGTTATTCTTTTATGCTGAAAGTCCAGATGGTTCATCTGAACATCCAACCTGGCCAGGGCCTCCCTCAATTCAGCGGCCGCAGCCTTCCTATAGCCGTCGGTTACCCGCGCCTTGACAATTACCGGCCGGGTTATGGTAATGGATTGAATAATAGTAAAGCACCTCTTTCTTCTTTAAAAAAAGGGGCTACCTCCCCTTTGGAAGTAACCACCTCCTCAAAATAATGGGAGATACCCCCCTGGATCCCCCGCCGTATAGGAAATTTATATTTGAGTAGGGGTTGCCCTCTGTATAAAATGGCCTTACACGTAGAAGCAAGGAATACCTATAAAAAATAGAGGGGGCAAAAACCCCCTCCGGCTGGGATTTCTGCTTTTCGCCTTAACCCCGTGAAAAATACCGATTATACAATGTCTACTATTACCTTTTTCTTGTATCTGGTAGCAGAGGCCTTAACCACCGTGCGAAGGGCCCTGGCAATACGGCCCTGTTTTCCAATTACCTTGCCCATATCCTCCGGGGCCACTCTTAATTCAATTATACAGGCCTTTTCTTTTTCCACCATGTTGACGCTAACCCTGTCCGGATTATCTACCAGGGCTTTAGCTAAAATCTCCACGAGTTCCTTCATGAGATAGGACCTCCTCAAGGGTCGATTAAACATTTTTCCGGCAAAAAGGCTTTGGAAAATCTAGTTTATTGGTCCTCTCCGGAAGGTTTGGCCAGTATTCCGGCCTTTTTGAATAAGGCGCGGGCGGTATCGGTGAGCTGCGCTCCCTTTTTCAGCCAATCAGAGGCCTTTACAGGGTCTATCTTTACTTCCGCAGGGTTCTTCAGCGGATCATAGTAGCCCAGTTCCTCTATAAAACGACCATCCCTCGGTGAACGGGAATCCGCCACCACAATACGGTAGAAGGGCTTCTTTTTTGCACCCATTCTTCTCAATCTGATTTTAACTGCCAACTTTATTGTCACCTCCTTATAAAAGCTGTAAGCGGTAAGCTTTAAGCTTTAAGCTTTTTTGTTATAGGTTATAGGTTATGGGTTATAGGTTGAATGACAAAATACTTACACTTACCATTACCTATTACTTATTACCTATTACTTATTACCTATTACTTATTACCAACTATATATTTCCCAACAGCTATAAGCTTAAAGCTTCTAGCTTAGAACAGGTCTTTTCTGCCAAAGGGAAGGAAAGATTTTTTTCCCTTTCCGCCCTTTTTAATATTTTTCTCCATATCGCTAAATTGTTTCATCATTTTCCTGGTCTGCTCAAACTGTTTAATGAGTCGGTTTACCTCCTGAATGCTGGTACCGCTCCCCAGGGCCACACGCTTGCGCCTGCTGCCGTTTATTTCATGGGGGTGGTTTCGCTCCCAGGGTGTCATTGATTTTACAATGGCCTCAACCATCACCAGATCTTTATCGTCTACCTCACCTATCTCTTTAAGTTTTTTCATGTTGCCCAAACCAGGAATCATACCCAGTATCTGGTTCAGAGGTCCCAGTTTTTTAACCTCTTGTATTTGCTCGAGGAAATCCTCCAGGGTGAAGTCCATACTCCTTATTCTCTTGTTGAGCTTCTCCATCTGACCGACATCAAAATTAGCCTGGGCTTTTTCAATGAGAGAAAGCACATCGCCCATCCCAAGAATTCTGTCAGCCATCCTGTCCGGGTGAAAGGGTTCCAGAGCATCCAACTTCTCACCTGTTCCCGCCAGCTTAACCGGACAGCCGGTGACCGCCTTGACCGAGAGGGCCGCCCCACCCCTGGTGTCGCCATCCAGTTTGGTGAGAACCACACCATCCAGCCCCAGCAAGCCGTTAAAGGACTGAGCCACCTCCACCGCCACCTGACCTGTCATGGCGTCAACCACCAGTAATATCTCATGGGGGTGGACTGTTTTTTTAATGGATTCCAGCTCTGTCATCAGTTCCTCATCAATGTGCAGCCGTCCTGCCGTGTCAATGATGATGACGTCCCTGTCGTTGGATAAAGCATATTCCCTGGCAGCCCTGGCTATATCCACCGGGCTGCTGCGGTCCCCCATGGTGAATACCGGAACATCCAGCTGCCCCCCCAGCACCTGCAGCTGCTTTATGGCAGCCGGGCGATACACATCGGCCGCCACCAGCATAGGCCGGCGGCCCTGTCTCTTCATCATGCCGGCAAGTTTTCCCGAGGTTGTGGTTTTACCTGCCCCATGCAGGCCAACCATCATTATAATGGTGGGCGGCTTGGAGGCTATATTTATTTTGCTCTGAACTCCCCCCATAAGGGTGGCAAGCTCATCGTGAACTATTTTTATAACCTGCTGTCCCGGTGTAAGGCTGTCCAGAACATCCTGTCCCACAGCCCTTTCCTTAACCTTGGCCTGGAAATCTTTGACCACCTTGAAATTTACATCGGCATCAAGCAGCGCCCGCCTGACTTCTTTCAGTGCCTCATCAACATCGGCCTCGGTGAGTCGTCCTTTTCCCTTCAGTTTACGGAAAGTCTCCTGGAGCCTTTCAGCCAGTCCGGAAAATACCACGGCGCCACCTCCTACCTTTCTTGTGCTTCAATAAGATCCGATAAAATTTGTTTTGCTTTCTGAATATCCGAGTCACTGCCGCTTTTTAAGTGGGCAAGAGCCCTTTGCAGGCAGTCCGTATCCTTCAGGGATTTGGCCATCAACCCCAGTTTATCCTCAAAGGCGCACAAAGATTGCTCAGATCGCTTGAGGGTATCGTAAACAGACTGTCTGCTGACTCCATACTGCTCGGAAATCTCCCCCAGGGAAAGATCTTGGCTGTAGTATAGCTCAATGAATTTCTTTTGCCTTTCGGTCAGCATCTGCCCGTAAAAATCAAAAAGCAGATTCATTCTTATCAGCTTTTCCATGAAAAGCTACCCCCGATTATCTGCCAAGGGAAAATACTTGACACTATGATTTTAATTAAAATAGTTCCCCCTGTCAAGTTAAATTGATTGACACAACAAAGGGCTACTTCCTCCTGTTCGGAATATCTCTATAAAATATTAAACCCCCGCCTCATAAGGCAGGGGTTAATACTTTATTAACTTCAAATCGACTCCTCCTCACGGTTGTTACATTCTACCGGCCCCATTCCCTGAAGGTGGCAAAATTTTGACTGAGTCGCCCGGTTATGGTTGCGGCCGACTTTTCTTCCTTATGCTGATCCGCCCAGCCGTTAAAGGTAAAATAATTGTCACAAACCGAAACCGCCAGAGACTCTGTATGGTTCACATCGTCCCGGTGGTCTTTTCCTTTATGGAAATAATGGGGTAAACTTAACGCCCTGCTCATGGTATCACCTCCCGCTTATCACTACCAAGCATTCCCCTATGCTGCTTTTATCATACTCCCGTCAGGTGTGATTATAAATGAATTATCTTTCAAAGAACTATTTAAACCGCCTCCGGCCCAATAAAATAGTCTACCGTTTCACATGGCCCTTAATGACAAATCAGGTAGGCGAATGTTTCACAAATAGTAGCTATCAGACTGTCACATTCAGCAATTAAAATTTGCAGGAATCTAAGAGCCCGACTGCTATAAAAAATCCACCGCAACCCCCTGGCTTAGGAGTGCGGTGGAATTCCTAAAATTTTTCTTATTTTACTACTATGTTTATTAACTTGCCAGGCACCGGTATAACCTTTACCACGTTGCGGCTTTCCAGCATCTGCTGTACATTGGGCTGAGACAGCACCAACTCACTCATTTTATCAGGGGTGATGTTGGCCGGAACCAGCATCCTGTCCTTTATTCTTCCGTTTATCTGGATAACAATGGTTACTTCTTCCTCGGCAACAGCCTCAGGCTTGTATCGTGGCCAGGGCTGCAGATGTATGCTCTGTCTATGTCCCATACCTTGCCACAGCTCATCGGCCACATGGGGGGCGAAGGGCGCCAGCAGGACCAGCAATGTTTCCACCGCCTCCTTTAGCACCGACGGGTCCCGGTCGGTTTCAGGAACCTCCCGGTACTGGTTGAGGCCGTTAACCATCTCCATGATGGCGCTGACGGCTGTATTGAAGTTAAATCTGTGGCCCACATCTTCGGTTACCCTTTTAATAGTAACGTGGGTCAAACGGTGCATCTCCCGGTCCACACCCACCATTTTCTCTGTTTCCGGCTGCCCGCCTTTAAGTTTACCGGCCATGGGTGCCACCAGCCTCCAGACTCTGTTCAGGAATCTGTAACAGCCCTCCACCCCCTGGTCGCTCCACTCCAAATCCCTCTCCGGGGGGGCGGCAAATAATATGAAAAGGCGGGCGGTATCCGCCCCGTAAGTGGCCACAATATCCTCGGGACTAACAACATTGCCCTTTGATTTGGACATCTTGGCCCCGTCCTTTAGCACCATGCCCTGGGTCAGAAGATTGGTAAAGGGCTCGTTATTGGGCACCAGATTTATATCGTTTAAAAACTTGGTGAAGAATCTGGAGTATAACAGATGCAGTATTGCGTGCTCCACTCCGCCGATATATTGGTCCACGGGCTGCCAGTAGTTGATTTCATTCTCCCCCCAAACTCTTTCGGTGTTACGGGGGCTGGTGTAGCGGAAATAATAGAAGGAAGAGCACATAAAGGTATCCATGGTGTCGGTCTCCCTCCGCCCGGGTCCGCCACAAACGGGGCAGTTAGCATTAACGAACTCCGGACTGTCGGCCAGAGGTGACCGGCCGGTGGGCTTGAACTCCACGTTCATGGGCAGTTCCACCGGGAGGTCAGCGTCGGTCACCGGAACTTCACCGCATTTTTCACAGTAAATAATGGGAATGGGGGCGCCCCAGTAGCGCTGGCGGGAAATAAGCCAGTCCCTTAGCCGGAAGTTTACCACCCCCTTGCCTACGACCTTTTCCTCACAGTACCTGATTACAGATTTGATTCCTTCTTTGTTGGGAAGACCGTTAAAGTGCTCTGAGTTAACCATTACCCCTTCGCCGGTATATGCCTCTGTCATTTGGTCCGGGTCCAGCGGGGTCCCTTCGGGCTGGATGACCACCTTAATGCGAAGGTTATACTTGCGGGCAAACTCGAAGTCCCTCTGGTCATGGGCCGGTACGCCCATTACGCAGCCGGTGCCATATTCCAGAAGAACGTAGTTGGCTACCAGAATGGGAACCTTTTCACCATTGAGAGGGTTTATGCAGTATGCCCCGGTAAAAAGTCCTGTTTTTTCGGCCTCGGTGGAGGTCCGGTCAATTTCACTGAGATTTCTTACTTTTTTAACGAATTCCCTTATCTCCTCAGCCTGGGGTTTGCCCTTGATGAGCATTTCCACCAGGGGGTGCTCAGGGGCCAGCACCATGTATGTTACCCCGAAAACCGTGTCCGGTCTGGTGGTGAACACCGTGATGGCATCCCCGCCCTCCACCGGAAAGACTATTTCCCCGCCCTCACTTCGGCCAATCCAGTTTTCCTGCATTATTTTTACCTTTTCAGGCCAGCCCTTCAGCAGGCTCAGGTCTTCCAGAAGCCTGTCGGCGTATTTGGTTATGCTGAAAAACCACTGGTCCAGCTCTCTTTTCTCAACTCCGGTTTTACAGCGCTCGCAGGTTCCTTCCTTTACCTGCTCATTGGCCAGTACGGTGGCGCAGGAGGGACACCAGTTAACGGCGGCTTTTTTCTTGTAGGCCAGCCCATGTTTGTATAGCTGCAGAAAAAGCCACTGGGTCCAGCGGTAGTAACCGGGATGGCAGGTGGCAATCTCCCGGCTCCAGTCGTAGCTGATACCCAGTTGTTTCAGCTGGACCCTCATGGTATTTATATTTTCATAGGTCCAAACCGCCGGGTGCATGTTACCGTGCTTGATGGCAGCATTTTCCGCCGGGAGGCCGAAGGCATCCCAGCCCATGGGATGCAAAACATTATATCCGTTCATGGTTAAATATCGGGCCAGCACATCCCCTATGGAATAATTACGTACGTGACCCATGTGGAGTTTACCCGACGGGTAGGGAAACATTTCCAGACAGTAGTATTTAGGCTTCCGGCTATTTTCTGCAACATGGTAAATGTCCTCCTCTGCCCACCTCTTCTGCCATTTTTGTTCAATTTCCCCAAAATAATACCGGTCCTTTAAAACTGCCATAAATTATATATCCTCCTACTGACGGGGCATCCAGCCACCCATTTTACTATTAAAATCAAGCTCTAAATCATAATTTTAACATAGTTCTCTGTTTGTGACAATTTTTGTGCCACTAGCAAATATTCGAGAGCAATTTAAAAAATGGGGCGGAGAACTTTACAGCTCAACCACCCCGGGGCAAACTATAAAATGAAAGCACAAAAACCCGCCCCATAAAGGGACGGGTTTCATTTTGCCCGCGTTACCACCCTAGTTGGTAAAGTTAATTGATGGTGGAGCTGGCGGGAATCGAACCCGCGGCCTCTTCCATGCCAAGGAAGCGCGCTCCCTCTGCGCCACAGCCCCATGTACTTTACCCTCTCAATGCGTATAACGGACGCCACCGTACCGGATTACTGGTCTCTTCAAGCTTTCTATGCTCTGGCTACGCTCTTACACACTTTCTTCCGGTAAACTCCGGGGTGAGTTCAGCAACACTGCCCTGCCGCCTTACACCTTCCGGCGGCTCTCTGCCAGGTCAGGACCGCTTACTTGTCCCCTTCAAAGTCTTTTCTTTAAGATTGACGAATTTCATTATACGATATGGACGAATATGTGTCAACTTTAAAAAGTTTGATTTACAAAGTTAATATTTACATATTGGCCGGCATCCTCACCACCTGGGCATCTCCCCACAGGCGCTCCAGGTTGTAAAATTTACGCTCTTCCTCCTGAAAAACGTGGACTACCACATCCCCATAGTCCAGCAGTATCCAACGTCCCTCCCTGACCCCTTCCTTGCGGGGGGCAAGACCGCCAAACTGCTCTTTGACCTTATCCACAATTTCCCCGGCAATTGCCTGGACATTTATTGACGAGCGGCCACTGCATATAACGAAAAAATCGGCTATGGTGGAAATATTGCTGATATCCAGCACCTTGAAGTCATAGGCCTTTTTATCTTCGGCAACCCTTACGGTCAGGTCGGCCAATTCCCGTGGATCAATCGTCAATCAGTACTCCTCCTTGTTATTAAGTGGTAATAATTATTATATTCTACTTTCCGGTCAAAGTTCCTTCTAAATAAAACATCTCGGACAGGCTAGTAATTTTTATATGTAAAAAAGAAAACCTCCCTCAGGAGGTTCCACCTTTTAATGCTTAACTGGGGCGTTCTTCCCTGGCCTTGGCTTCATTAACGGTTAGTACCCGCCCTTCCATTTCAGTGCCATTTAATGCAGCGATTATCTGTTCGGCGTCCTGATCCGCCACCTCTACAAAACCAAACCCCCGGGACCGGCCTGTCTCACGGTCGGTGATCACCCGGCTGCTTATCACCTCTCCATACTGTGCAAAAACTCTTTCTAAATCCTCTGCCTTTGTCGCCCAGGGTAAGTTGCCTACGTAAAGGGTCCTCACCACTTAATTCACCTCTTTCAATGGATGCTCATGCTTAATGTAAAAGTATTATTTGCAAAACAAAAAGTGCTGATGCAGAAATAGACGGTAAAGATTTTTCCATTTTTAACTTTAAATATATTTTTTTCCAGTGCCAGCAGCAAAATTCCCTTATCAGAAAAAATAATATATTATTTATGAAGTAATTTGATAGCTCCTCCGTCCAATTTTATAGACCGGTGAAAGGGGGATGTTGGTGTCGGAAACCGATGAACTCTTAATACACAGAATAATACAGGGAGACACCTCCTTCGAAAAACTGGTTGAGAGGTACCACCACCAGATTTACAATCTGGCCCTGAGAATGGTGAACCATCGGGAGGATGCCCGGGATATAACCCAGGAAACTTTCATCAAAGCATTTAATTCGCTGCCACTTTTCAGACACCAGTGCAGTTTTAAAACCTGGCTGTACCGGATAGCCTCAAACACCTGCCTGGACCATCTGCGCCGGCGGAACAGGGAAAGTTGCAGAAGAATTGAAAATCACCCTCAATCATTCCAGGACATGGTGGCAAGTATTCCTACCCAGAGACCAGGCCCGGAAGAAAGGCTGCTGCTGGACGAAAGGGAGGCCCGGGTGAAAAACGCCCTGGCAAAACTTCCAGACACATACAGGCTGCCGCTTGTTATGCAGCACTACCAGGAGATGAGCTACCATGACATAGCAATAGCCCTGGATATATCCGAAAAAACAGTGTCCACCCGGGTGTATAGGGCCAAAATGATGCTGAAACAGTTTCTGACAGGGGGTGAAAACGATGAAGTGCATGCAGAAAGAAAGACTGGCCGGGCTGATGGCCGGAGAGTGCACTTACTCTGAGGAAATAGAAATCCGCGACCACCTGGATAACTGCTCCCGGTGCGCCGGGCTGATGGAGGATCTTCAGGAGATTGATAGCTTTCTGGACCTACTTAAACCGGAACAGGCGCCACCCGACCTCCTGGACAGCATTATGGAAGCGGTAGAGACACATAACAATAAATGTCTCCCCCGAAAGATACCATTTGAAGAAAGGCCGGCAACTCACTCAGCATTCCGCATATTAAGTGACATGACAGCCGCCGCCGCTGTCGCTATTACGGTATTCTGGCTGGGGGCCGGGTGGTTCGGGAATCTGGCCTCATCAGCGGAATATGGTATTTCGGGGGCTGTAAAACAATACGTAAGCTATGTCGGAATGGCCATAAACCACACCCAGAGCTCCATGGCCTCAATAAACAATGATTTTTTCAACTCGGTGGATGAGTACAGTGTCTTTAAAAATTTAAAATCAGGGAAGTGATCGCATGAAATGTTCGAATCATCCGGAATCTGAGGCCGTTGACATCTGCACGGCCTGCCACGGAACTGTTTGCAAAGAGTGTATAGTGACAATTTCCGGCAAAAATTATTGCAAGGCCTGCCTGGAAGAAAAGATGAGCCGCCTTTCCGCCAAGCCCGCCAAAGGGAGCTACTTTTGGGCATTCCTATTCTCTTTAATGCCGGGGGGCGGATACCTGTACCTGGGGCTGATGAAGAGGGGCATTCAGACCATGGCCGTATTTTTTGGAATCATCTTTATTGGCAACATGGCCCAGCTCGATCCTCTGATGCTCTTTATTCCCTTACTTGTCTTCTATTCCATTTTCGATACCCGCCTGATACTGAGGAGAATGACCGATGGGCTGCCTGTGGAGGACAGAGAACTTTTTGACTGGGGCACCTGGGAAAGTAGAGGCGGTATCATCGGGGCGGCCCTTATAGCTCTGGGATTACTGGCACTGCTGAACAACCTTGCCCCTTTCCTCATCCCTTACCACATGATTAACAGGATAGTTCCTCCATTACTGATCATCTGCGCGGGAGTGTATATACTTTACAGAAACACCTCCTGGAAAGGGGGAAAAAGCGTTGGAAAAGACAAACCTGAGAATTAAAATCGGGCCAATAACCCTGGCACTGGGGCTTATTGCCCTTGGCACCGGAGCACTGGCCGGAAATTTTGGCCTGTCTGAGGCCGGATCATTGCTTAAACTCTGGCCCCTTCTATTGATCGGCCTTGGCCTGGAGTATTTTATACGAAAACTGACCTCGGGGGAGAAGGATGTGCAGTTCAGCATTCCGGTCGCCTTTCTGATAGGTATAATTGCTCTGGCCATGTGGTCGGTCAACACACTATACAAAATAGCGCCGGTAGATTTCATAGAACAGCTGTTCATCAATCAGGGAATAGAACATACCAGAAACTGGCAGGGTGATCCTCTGGTGTTGGCCGGATCCAACCTGGAAATTGAAAATAAAATTGGCAACATCGAAATTACTCCCAGCCCCGACCACAGGCTGCACCTGTCGGCAAGAATCACCGGCGGCGGAATCACCGGGGACAAAGCCAGGGCCTCGGCCGAATCGACAAAAATATATGTGGAGCCTGGCCCTGTCACCAGGGTATATACCAGTTCCCAGGACGGGCACAGCCGCGTAAGCTCAAATGTCAGGCTAAAGGTGGAAATTCCGGCGGGGCTGAATGTCACGGTATCCAACAAGATGGGAAACATAGTGCTACAAAAAACCTCCGCCAGGTATCTGTCACTGGAGGCCAACGCGGGGAAAATTGAGGTGTATGAATTTAATGGCGACCTTAGGGCCATAAACCACACGGGCGATATCAATCTTAAGGATATAAACGGAAATTCAGAGGTTGAGGGAATGGCAGGGAGAATAAGCATCATTAACCCCCGGGGGGAAGTCACGGCTGTTTCCCGAAACGGATCCATTGATCTGGCATCCTCCCTGCCCCTGGACAGTAAATATGTCTTGCGTGAAAGCAATGGAGAAATAACCTTCAGGCTGCCCCGAAGCTCCAACCTTAAGGCCCGGGCAACAACCTACAACGGAGGGATCAGCGGGATGAAGAACAATCCCAATGTCGGGGGGCAAACCACAGGTGAACTGGCACTGGGCGAAGGTAAGGGTTCAGCCATTCTGGAAACAAAGAACGGTCACATCAGGGTGACTGTGACGGACTAGAATTGCAGCCTTGCTTTTGAGTAAAAGCCGGAAGTAAAAGCCGGAAGACAGTAAAAATCCCGCCTGCGGACGGGTTTTTTATTGTGACTTTGTAGCTATGAAGCTTACAGCTTACAGCTTTTATAAAGACCCTTGCTGTATATGTATTCTTCCACCTTTTCGGGCAGTAGATACTTTATGGGTTTTCCCTTCCCCACCCTTTCCCTTATGTCAGTGGAGGATATGGCCAGGGCAGGAACCTCCATTACCGATATTCTATTAATTGATTGGGAGGGAATCCTTAATGTTCCCGAAAGATTCTCCAGTCGGTACCCTGGCCTGGTGGCGGCAATAAAGTGACATACTTCCAGAAGTTCTTGCACCCGGTGCCAGGTAAGTATCTCCAAGACAGCGTCGGCCCCGGTAATAAAATGCACCGAGGCGTCCGGACATGAGAGGCGGAACTGGTTTATCGTGTCAATGGTGTATGAAGGACCCCCGCGCTTCATTTCAATGTCTGAAACCTGAAAATTAATGTTACTTCCAGTGGCCAGCACCGTCATATTAAACCTGTCGGAAGGATGGCTGATACTACTGTTGCCCTTGTGGGGCGGCCTTGCTGCAGGCACAAAAACCACCGAGTCCAGGCCGAAATGATGGCGTGCTCCCTCTGCAGCCACCAGGTGTCCATAGTGTATAGGGTCAAATGTACCTCCCATTATCCCCAGTTTATGCTTTTTAATAACTCCACGACTCATAATTACAAAACCTCAGGTTAATTTTATAAGCAGGATGGGCAAAAAGCAATACAACTTATACACATATTAAGTGAACAGGTTATTTGATTATTTTCAGGAATATGTTAGACTTTAATGACATAGGCAAAATAGTATTATTTTATCCCTTTTAACATTTAAGAATTCTTATTGAAGGAAAAATATATTTCGGTATCGAAGTATCTAAAAAACCAATGACCTTGTTACATAATTTAAATTATATAAATGGTGCTATTTAAGGAGGATTGCCAATGTATAACATAGCTGTACAAAAAGCTGAAACCATGAAGAAAAGGCCTCTGGACAGTGAGTTGACCTTTGGGACCATTTTCACTGACCACATGTTCACCATGGACTACGTTGCCCCCGAGGGCTGGAAAGATCCCCGTATTGAGCCATATCAACCACTGGTTTTGGATCCCTCCACCATGGTACTGCATTACGGACAAGCTATTTTTGAGGGTATAAAGGCATACAGGAGAAGCAACGGCAAGATTGGTATTTTCCGCCCCAAGTCTTATATATCAAGACTTAACATATCAGCGGAAAGGCTCTGCATACCCAAAGTGGACGAAGACCTGTTCTATGAGGCACTGATTAAGCTGATTGACATGGAAAGCGACTGGGTCCCCGGCTCGAAGGAAACATCACTTTACATCAGACCCTTTATTATAGCCACCGACCCGTACATTGGAGTAAGGCCGTCAAACACCTACAAGTTTATGATTATACTTTCCCCGGTGGGGGCCTATTACCCGGAAGGTTTCCAGCCCGTCAAAATTTACGTTACCGACAAGTACGTGAGGGCCGTAAAGGGTGGACTGGGTTACGTAAAGACCCCGGCCAACTATGCCGCCAGCCTGCTGGCCGCCGAAGAGGCAAAAAAGGAGGGGTATACTCAGGTTCTCTGGCTGGATGGGTGCCAGTTCAAGTATATTGAAGAAGTTGGCACCATGAATATATTCTTTGTAATAAACGACGAGGTGATTACACCTCCCCTGGAAGGCAGCATACTGGGCGGCATGACCCGGGACTCTGTGCTGTATGCCACCAGGAACTGGGGTCTCCGGGTAAAGGAACAGCCCATTACCATCGACGAGGTTTACGAGGCCTACCAGAAAGGCACTCTGCAGGAAATTTTTGGTACTGGAACTGCCGCTGTAATATCTCCGGTTAATGAACTAAAGTGGAACGATAAGGTAATTATCCCCGGTGACGGTAAAGTGGGCAAAATATCCCAAAAGCTTTACGATTATATATCCGGTGTTCAATACGGCCTGCTGCCAGATGATTTCGGCTGGGTCACCGAGTTGTAAAAAATACTTAGCAGTTATAAACCGGAGCTTCTGGTAATTCCAGAAGCTCTTTTCTACTACAATTCTCTGCAGATGTTTGTTCCAAATGAATTTTTACAGAATAAAAAAATTTTTGAAAGCCAGGAAAAATACTACAACATGGACGGCTCCGCCTACAACACAGTGGGGAGCAGGCTCCTTTACAGTAATCCGAATTATACTCATTTCAGCCGGGTGCCTGGAGGACTATATACCCTCGGTACATCCGGCTTTATTAAAACTGCTATTAGTCGAATATGTCTTCGAACATGTCAAAAAATGATTTCTTTTTGTGTTTTTTATGTTGATAGTGGTTATGTTCATTGTGACGGGGAGCCTCCCTGGTGTATGTATCACCTAAATGGCGATTCTCCCTGTCACCATATATCTCATCATAATCCCTACGCTCAGTTCTCCCGGCCGCCAGTATTTTTTCCATCTCTCCCCGGTCCAGCCAGATACCCCTGCAACGGGAGCATACATCAATCAACACCCCCTGCTTGGTAACCTCTTGCATTTCAATTTCCTTGCATATGGGACAAAACATTTCTTAACCTCCTTCTGTTATTAATTCTGTCCTATTCTAAAGATGTTCAAAACACCTTTTCGGTATTTCCTGCTACATTCCTTCCTCCAAACTATTAATTGTTATTCCTGCACTTCAGTGATAAAATGTTTCCAGGATATACCGTCGAAAAGGGGGAAGCACCTTGAGTGAACAAGTATTAAAACAGATATTTGAAAAACTTGACGGCATGGAATCAGGCATATCCGGCCTCAAATCCGATGTGGCCGGACTTAAAACCGATATGGCAGAACTCAAAACCGATATGGCAGAACTCAAAACCGATGTGGCAGAACTCAAAACCGATGTGGCAGAACTCAAAACCGATGTAACCACCCTCAAGTCCGGTCAGCAGGAACATACAATGCTTTTGAAGGCCCTGGAACACCGGGTGGAAGAGAACACAGCCAGCCTGCACTCCATTCAGGAAACCATGGATAACATGTCCGGAAGGCTCTCCCACATTGAGAACAGGCAGTTTAACGTTGAAAACAGGTTAGTTAACGTGGAAACCGGCTTGGGCCAGCTCACCGGCAAGGTTGCCTCCCTGGAAAACAGTATCATTTATGTGGTGGACAAACTTCAGGATCATGACATGGAAATCCATCGGCTGCGGAAGGCAAGATAAAAAATAAAGAATAAGAAGACCTTCCGGTCAGCCACCGAAAGGTCTTCTTTATTCCGCTCATATTATTGCTTTAAAAGCTTTACCAGGAATGTAGCGGCATCCCCCCGGGCAATGACCTTTTCCGGAATGAAACTGCCATTTTCCGGTTCTATTAACCCCATGGCCAGGGCTGAGGCCGCGTAGCCCCTGTATTCCACTGGAATAGAGGCGGAATCGTAAACCTCAAGTTTGAAAATATCTGAAAACCCGGCCAGTTTGCCCCAGCCTCCGGCGTTTATGCCCAGCCGGGATAGCTGCAGCCTGTTCAGGCTGCCTTCGGGATTAATATTTAAATCTCCGTCCAGAATGCCCCTGGCCCTGGCGCTGTCAAAAATGGGCTTGTACCAGGGGTCTTTTCCGCTCTCGGCCATCGGAATGTAAGGTCCACCCTGACTGTATGCCTTAACCAGCATGGCCAGAAACTCGGCCCCGGTGACGGGATCGTCAGGCCGGAACAGCCCTCCGTTACCCATAATTATACCTTCTCCCAACAGAAGGCGTATATCGCCTTCAGCCGGGTGCCCGGATATGTCTGTAAAGGACTTATCCTTTTTAGCCACAGGTTTCCCCTGATGATCAATTTCCTGGCCGGTTACGGCATCCAACATCACTCCTGATCCCTCTTTGGGCCTGTAGATAAGGTAATAATCGGATTCCTTTCCGTTCTCCATACGCTGGAGGCCCCTGCTGTACTCCAGTGTCAGTGGGTGGGAGGCCAGGAATTTTTCATTGGCCAGGGTTTTTTCAATAATCCCCTGGACCGCAGGAAAATTGGCTTCCAGCCAGGTTATCTGGTAAGAGGTTACTTCCCCTGTGGTGCTGTCGACCCTTACTCTAAATCCATTTTCCGGGTAAACAACTCCGTTCACCATGCGGGCGAAATTAAGATTATAAGCCCCGGGCGTGTTCCTGCCCATTTTTACCCAGGGGCCAATTTCAGGTTCCGACTGCCTGAATACCACCTGTCCGAATTTGCCCGGCTGCAGTTTTTTAATCAGTTCTTCGGCGGTTTTTTGTGCCTGTTCAGCTGTCACCTTAACCTGGGGCTCTTTGTAGATATCCTCCGGATTATACTGCTGATCCTTACTGAAGGAAACCAATTCCCCGGATCGGGCCTCCAGGGAAACCCTGAACCATTTTTTCTTTTCAGAGCCGGAAAACTGAATATTCCATACCCTGCTACCCGGGACCGCATAGTAGTGCTGAAGATTTCTGCTGTCAACCGTGTAACCTTTGGGCAACTCCACCACTTTGGCGGCAATTTCCTGAGCCCTGTCTGCGCTGATTAAATCTGCAGTTTCTTTTACCGCCCTATTCTCGGCAGGAGTTAGCGACATTTCAACCTTTTTTTTTGAGCTATACATGAAGTCCCCGCCACGACCTCCGGCTCCCATTTCATCAAAGTAAAAATCCATAACGCGGCTGTCAATCACCTCTCCGGTAAGAGCGTTTAAGAAAAAACGACCCGGGGGCTTCAGGCGATATACAAGCTTTAATTCACCAGGAGTGTCGGCATCAGGCTGACTTGTCATAAAATATGTAAGCTCAAAGCCGGATTTATCCCTAAATATTTTCTTAGCCTCATCAAGTCCCACTTTACCCTCCTGGGAAGGGAGTTTGGCATCGGCGCTCCAGTTGGAGTCATACCTGATAAGCTCTCCGGTTTCGGCGTTAATACCCACATTTATCCCCTGGTCGGATACCGGAATCCCCCCGGAGGTTCTCCGGAAGTGGAAATCATAAATAACGGGATAGTCACGTTCTTTCAGCACCGAAGACATAGGCCAGTCCTCCCGGGGTGCAAGAACAGTATTGGGGAAATTATCAGGCTGCATCCTGAAGGCCTCCTCCCGGGCAATTTTTAGTGCCTGATCCCGGCTGTGAAGGGGCAGCCCCTTGTAGTGTGACGGAGTCACATGCCTGTATAGGTTTACATTTTCCACCTCTCCTGTACTGGCGTTAATGCTGACATGCATGCTGGATTCAGGGGTTTGGGGACTATACCAGCGTAGGCTCCACAGCGCTTTTCCGTTGTACTCATTGTAATCTGAACTGAATTTTTCCAATTCAGCCGGCACGGGCAATTTATCCCTGGCTATTCTTATGGCCTTTTCCAAAGACACAGGGATGCTGCCGGGAACAGGGGCCTCCTTCATGGCAGCGCCAGCCTCTCCCACCGCTTTGATCACCTGATTCTCTCCGGCCAGTGACGGCATAGGCGATCCCGCCAGGACCACCACCAGAAGACAGGCCGTAAGCCTAATTCCGACTGACTTTAGCATTGCAAAACCTCCCACGTATAATTCTCTCTGTTATAAAAAGACGAAGTAGTTAATAAAATGTTCCGTTACAGGATTATTTTTTCGATGTTATAATGATGGCAGTGGTAACAACATTCCTCTAGCCCAACTTTCGATTTTCCAGCTAAAAAATTGGTCAAAAAAAAGATTCTCCACACATGTTCTCTGGGTTGAAGGGGTATAAAAAATTAACATGGTAAATTATGGACTTGGTCCTTTTTTACCTTTTTTGGTAAACTAGATTTGTTCGACTGGAACCAAGCTTTGACTGATGAATGGGGGAATCCCCTTGCGGTGGGAAGTGATTGATTTCTTGGATCCGATGATAAGAAGATTCCTGCTGTCCTTTTTCTTAATCACTATTTTTTCTTTCGGATGCTCTAAACAGGATAACGGCAGCGTAGCACAGACGGTGGTAGCCGAGGAACCCCTTAAAATCCGCATAGCCATGGTTGGGGATTTCCTTATACACTCTCCGGTGTATGAAGCCGCCCATGATCCCCGCACTGGCAGTTATAACTTTAAGAATTTTTTTAAAGAGGTAGAAAAACATCTTTCCAGTCCGGATTTTACCGTGGCCAATCTGGAAACACGGCTGGCCGGGCCTGCAAAAGGCTACTGCGGATACCCCCTATTCAACTCTCCGGAAGAACTGGCCCGGGATATGAAGGATTTGGGCATTGATCTGGTTACTACGGCCAACAATCACAGCATGGACATGGGTAAGGAAGGAGTCCTCAATACCCTGGACGCCCTGGACAGGGCAGGACTATACCATGTGGGCACGCACCGAACCGTGGTTGAGAAAGAAAAAATTGCAATTTTTGATATAGGGGAAATACGGGTAGGGTTCATTAACTATGCCCAGGATACCAACGGCATCCCAGTCCCTTCCGGACACGATTACCTGGTTAACCTTATTAAAAGGGACTCAATGAAAAAGGATATTGACAGGCTAAAGGAAAAAGGATCGGATCTGATTATAGCTTATATACATTTTGGCACCGAGTACCAGAGACAGCCCAATGAATTCCAGCAGACCCTGACAGGAGAACTCTTTCAGTTCGGGGCCGATGTGGTGGCGGGCTCACACCCCCACGTTCTGCAGCCCATGGAATGGCGGATAATTACCAGAGACGGACTGGAAAAAAGAGTCCTGGCTGCATATTCCCTGGGTAATTTTATTTCCAACCAGCAGTGGAGGTACTCAGACTGCGGAATCATTCTGAACCTGGATATAATCAAGAATCCCAAAGGAGGCACCGCTGTAGCCTCGGCCAGCTACATACCGGTATGGGTACACCGGTATACCAGCGGCTTGTATAGATACCGTCTATTACCAGTAGAAAAGGCTATAGACGACTATGAAAACAAAAAGGACCCCCTGCTTACAGATTCTCATTACCGCCGCCTGAAGGAGGCCTGGCGGGATACCACACAGCTGCTGGAAGGATTTAGCCCACGGTAGCAGCTCTAAGCTCTAAGCGGTACGCTTTTTTGTCACTGAAGCACCGGCTTCTGGATATAAGCCCGCCTATTCATTCATACTTCCGGTGCGGTAGCCTGTGATATCCACGGCAACATACCTGTATCCCAG
>Ga0209347_1002357_pt1 | contig 25409 bp, 24 predicted proteins | sample AutmiccommuBRH23_FD_187382 | JGI IMG/M metagenome (GOLD analysis project Ga0209347, IMG submission 187382) | Deep subsurface microbial communities from Mt. Terri, Switzerland - Autotrophic microbial communities BRH/23 (SPAdes) (version 2) | ecosystem: Environmental > Aquatic > Deep subsurface >...
CCGCCGCAATCTTTGGGAAACATGACCTGCATCTGGAGCAGATCGAAAAGGCGCTGGAGGTCACCATCACCGCACGGGGCCAGGAAATGGTCATTGCGGGGATGATGGAACAGGTGGAGAGCGCGCGCGAGGTCGTCACCCAGTTGCAGGAATTTTTCCGGGCCGGGAATCAGTTGACGGTTCGGGAGGTGGTTTACGCCATCAAAGCGGCCAAGGGCGGGATCAAGAACGCCATGGGCAGCCTGGCCCGGGACGTTGTCCTGGTTACCCCGCGGGGGAAGCAGATTAAGCCGAAAACCATCGGGCAGAAAAACTACGTTGAGGCCATTAAAAATTTCGACATCGTTTTTGCCATCGGCCCGGCTGGCACGGGTAAAACCTACCTGGCGGTGGTTATGGCTATCAAAGCGTTGCGCGAAAAAGATGTGGGCCGGCTGGTCCTGACCCGTCCGGCCGTTGAGGCGGGAGAAAAGCTGGGCTTTTTGCCCGGCGACTTGCAGGATAAGATTGACCCTTACCTCAGGCCTCTTTACGACGGACTGTACGATGTCCTGGGCGTGGAAAATACGCAAAAGTACCTGGAAAGGCACATCATTGAGATCGCGCCGCTGGCCTACATGCGGGGCAGAACCCTGGAAGATTCCTTCATAATCCTGGACGAGGCGCAGAACACCACGCCCGCGCAGATGAAAATGTTCCTGACCCGGCTTGGGTTCGGCTCAAAGGCTGTGATCACGGGGGACATAACCCAGACGGACTTGCCCCGGGGACAGGTATCCGGTCTGATTCACGCACTCAACGCGCTGAAAGAAGTGCCCGGGATTGGCATTCACTATCTCACCGGTGAGGATATTGTCAGACATCCTCTGGTCGAGGAGATCATCCGCGCCTATGAAAAGGTGCACCAGGATGATCAAAAGAGGTGAAGAATATGCTCGCAATAGGCGGGATTCGAAGTAAGGCGGCGGCCGTGCTTTCCATGCTGATCGGGCAGCGCCTTGTGCGGCGGGGTAGCGCGGCGTTTTTATTTTTACTTGCCCTGACCTTTGTTATGGCGGTGGACTTTGTTCCGGAAAAAAACAATCTGCTGGTCGGCCAGCCCTCGCCCAAAAACTTTGACGCTCACCAGGACATCGTTTTCGAGGATAAGAACAAGACCGGCGAACTGCGCCGGCGGGCCGCCGAGATGGTCAAGGAGGTTTACGAAAAAGACCCCAAAGTCAACGCGGCTGTTAAAAACGACATCACCGAACTGGCTGAAAAGGTGCGCGAAATCCAGGGTGACAACGCAGCTGACGCCAGCGCCAGAACGGTCAGGCTGAAGGGGATTTTACCCTTCAACCTGGGAGATCCCGAACTGATGGCGCTCGCCCAGCCGACCCCCGACATAACCAGGCAGGTTGAGTCGGAAATCAATGAGCTGATTTCGCGGATGATGGAAGCGGAAGAGGGGATCAACCAGGAAAAACTGGAGGAAACAAAGAGATTTATCGACAGCCGGCTGGCGGACCGGATTGCCGCGGAGCGCCTGGGAAAGCATTATGAAGACTTTGCCAGGGGTGCGGTCGACCGCTACCTGCGGCCCAACGCCTTCGTAAACTACGAAAAAACCCGTCAAAAACAGGAAGAAGCGATGACTGCCGTGCTGCCGGTGATGATTACTGTTAAAGAAGGAGAAAAAATAATCGGCAAAGGGGAAATACTGACGGAAGGCCACATGGCCAAACTCCAGGCTCTCGGGTTGACCCGGCAAAAGGTACCCTTTGCCACCATTATGGGCATCTGCCTGCTGGTCGCCGTTTTGATGGCGGTTGTGCTTCTCTACATATACCAGCAAAACCGGGATATATACAACCACGCCGGTCATTTGTACCTTCTCGGCATTATCGTCCTCGTCGTTTTGGGGGTCGGGAAGTCCATCGTGTCCATCGACATCAACAACTGGCCTGAGTTCGGCGCCCAACTGGGCTACATGGCGCCGCTGGCGGCGGCCGGCATGTTGATCGCGATCCTGCTCGATTCACGCCTGGCCGTCCTGGTGGTGGCGGTTATGAGCCTGCTTATGGGGGTCATGACCGGCAACCAGCTCCGCTTCGCCCTGGTCGGGCTGATGGGCGGGATTACCGGCGTCTACAGCGTGTCCAAGCTGAGCCAGCGCGGCGACCTGGTCCGGGCCGGGATCTACACCAGCGCGGCAAATGTCGTGTCCATCTTGATCATCGGCATGGTCAACAGCGTGCCGCTCGGTCTTTTGATCACCTCCAGCCTGATCCTGGGACTGCTGGGGGGGATCCTGTCCTCCATCCTCACCAACGGCGCCCTGCCTTTTCTGGAAAGCACCTTTCGCCTCACCTCGCCGGTCAGGCTGCTGGAACTTTCCCACCCCAACAACGTGCTGCTGAAGAGGCTTCTGACGGAGGCGCCGGGGTCCTACCATCACAGCATTATTGTGGCCAACCTGGCCGAGGCGGCGGCCGACGCGGTGAGCGGAGAATCCCTCCTGGTCCGGGTGGGCGCGTACTATCACGACATCGGTAAGACCAAGCGCCCCTACTTTTTTATCGAAAACCAGATGGCCTGTGACAACCCGCATGATAAAATAGCGCCGACCTTAAGTACCCTGATCCTGACCTCCCACGTTAAGGACGGGGTGGAAATGGCCAAGGAGCACAGGCTGCCCCAGGGCATTATCGACATCATCGAGCAGCACCACGGCAGCAGCCTGGTCAGCTATTTCTACCATAAAGCGCTGGAGAACGACCGCACCGAGACCATTACGGAGGAAGAGTTCCGCTATGAGGGGCCGAAACCACAAAGCCGCGAGGCAGCCATCGTTATGCTGGCCGATTCGGTGGAGGCGGCCGTTCGCTCGATGCAAAACCGGACGGCCGGCCGGGTGGAAGGCCTGGTCCGGAAAATCATCAAGGACAGGCTGAACGATGGACAGCTTGACGAATGCGATCTCACCTTCAAGGATTTGAACGCCATCGCCAATTCTTTTGTCAGAATCCTGTCGGGCATTTTCCACAGCCGGATCGAGTATCCGGATATGTCCCAGGAAATAGAAAGGAGAAGAAAAAATGCCGGTTCTCGTAAGCAACTTACAGGAAAAAATACCGGTGGATGATGAATTTTCCGGTTTTTTGGCCGTGGCCGTCGATGAAGTGCTGAAAGAGGAGGGACGTGGTGAAGAAGTGGAGGTCAGCCTCGTCTTTGTCGACGACGACTACATCCACGGTCTGAACACGCAGTATCGCGGTGTGGACGCGCCCACCGACGTGCTCTCCTTCGCCATGCAGGAAGGGGAGCCGATGCCTGGTCCAGACGATGAAAACACCATTCTGGGTGATGTGGTCCTCTCCCTGCAGGCGGCCGAGCGCCAGGCCGGGGAATACGGTCACAGCTTCCGCCGGGAAGCGGCCTACCTGACGGTGCACGGCGTCCTCCACCTCATCGGTTACGACCACCAGAGCGAAGACGAACGCGCGATCATGCGCCGGAAGGAAGAAAGAGTTCTCTCCCTTCTCGGCCTGCCCAAAAGTAAGGACGAATGATGCTAAAGTTTATTAAGAGTTTGAGTTGCGCTGTTGCCGGCATCATCAATGCCGTCGAAACCGGGCGCAACATGCGCTTTCACGTTGTAGCCGCCTTTTCCGTGCTCGGGCTGGCTCTTTATCTGCGGGTCAACTCGCGGGAATTAATGTTTTTGTTTTTTGCCATAACCCTGGTGATCATGGCGGAGCTGTTCAACACGGCCATTGAGGCAGCCGTGGACCTGGTGACCAGGGAGATTCACCCGCTGGCGCGCACGGCCAAGAACGTGGCGGCGGGGGCCGTTCTGGCGGCTGCACTGAACGCCCTGGTCGTAGGCTATTTGGTGTTCTTCCCCCGCTTGGAGGGGCTCATCTTTTACAGTACGCCTCATTTCCGGCGGGCGCCTCTGCCGGTAACCATTACCGGCCTGTTGCTGGTCATTCTGGCCGTGGTGGCGGCAAAGTCGCTGGGCCGGCGGATGGAGCTCATGAAAAAGGGGCTCCCCAGCGGGCAAACCGCTTTCGCCTTTGCCGGGGCGACCGCCCTGCTGATTTTGACGGGCAACGCCACCGTGGCCACCGTCGCGGTGTTGATGGCCCTGGCCACGGCCTACAGCCGGCTGGCGGCAGGCGCCCATTCCGCCTTCGAGGTCGTCACCGGGGCGCTTTCAGGCATCTTGATCACGCTGGCAGCTTTTCAACTCGCAGGTTGGTGAGGTGACCGCAGATGGATTTTCCGGTCGAAAAACTGATTAACGCCGCCCTTGCCGCCCGGGAGCGGGCCTATGCCCCCTATTCGGGATTCCGGGTGGGAGCGGTCGTTTTAACCCGGGAAGGGCGCTGTTACACCGGGTGCAACGTGGAGAACGCTTCATACGGGCTGAGCTGCTGCGCCGAACGGGTCGCCCTTTTTAAGGCGGTTTCCAGCGGGGAAAGAGATTTTCAGGCCATCGCCGTCACGGCGGGAACGGAAGACTTTTGCGCCCCGTGCGGCGCCTGCCGGCAGGTCCTGGCCGAGTTCGGACCCCACATCGACGTCTACATGGCCAACGGCAGGGGGGAATACCGTCTCAAAACCGCGGCTGAACTCCTGCCCGAGGCTTTTGGCGGCGGGGCCATGGCCGCGAAGGAAGGCGGGCCTGCCGGGAAAGGCAACGTCAGCCGGCTGATTGAACCGGTCAACCGGTGATTTTTTATCCCCGGAAAGGAGACCATCCCATTGTCAGCAGAGAATGAATTTAAATCCGGTTTTGGCGCCATTGTCGGGAGAACCAACGTTGGCAAGTCCACCCTTTTGAACCGCATGCTGGGGCGGAAACTGGCCATCATGTCCGACAAGCCCCAGACCACCCGGAACAAAATCGTCGGTGTTTTCACAGGGGATAATTTCCAGATGGTCTTCCTTGACACCCCGGGCGTCCACAAGCCCAGGCACGAGTTGGGCGAGCATCTGGTGCAGGTGGCCCTGGGCGCCCTGAAAGAAGTGGACCTGGTGCTTTTCCTGGTCGAGGCCGGCCAGCCCCCTGGAATGGGGGACAAATTCTTGGTGAGCCGGATGGCCGGCCTGAAAACACCGGTTCTGCTCGTGCTCAATAAGATCGACCGGGTCCGGCGGGAAGAACTGCTGCCGGCCATTGAGGCTTACAACGCTCTTTATCCCTTCGCCGAAGTGGTGCCGGTTTCGGCCCTGACCGGCGAGAACGTCGACCGCCTGCTGGACGTAATCGTCGGCTACCTGCCGCCGGGCCCCCGGTATTACCCCGCAGACATGATTACCGACCGGCCCGAGGCCTTTATCATGTCCGAGCTGATCCGGGAGAAGGTTTTGCTCCTCACCGCCCAGGAAGTGCCCCACTCGGTGGCGGTGGTAATCGAAGATCTGGCGGAGAGGCCCAACGGCGTGGTGGCGGTGCGGGCGGTCATTTATACAGAGAAAGAGTCACAGAAAGGCATATTGATCGGAAAAGGCGGGCAGATGCTGAAAGAGATCGGCAGGCTGGCCCGGGAGGAGATGGAATCGCTTTTCGCTTCCCGTTTCTTCCTCGAATTATGGGTTAAAGTCAAGGCCGACTGGCGGAGAAAGAAGAACCATCTCGCCAACTTCGGCTACATAGAGGAACCGTGATCTTTCCAACGCCGGAGCAGGGGCTGCCCGGGTCTTGACACTGCAAGGGCAACGCTTTTAAAAAAGCATGGTGACAGGAATGACGAAGCTCTATAAAGTGGACGCAGTGGTGCTGCGCGCCCGGGATTGCGGCAGCGCGGACAAGCTCCTGACCTTATTCAGCCGGGAGCGGGGGAAAATAAAAGCGATGGCCCACGGCGCGGGCAAGTCGACCAGCCGCAAACGGGGCGCGGTGCAGCCCTTTACCCGCTCGCAATTTCTTCTGCGCGCGGGCCGGGAGATCGATTCGGTCAGCCAGTGCGAGGGGCTGGAAATGCACCTGCACCTGCGCGAGAACTTCACCAGGCTGGCCTGCGCAAGCTACCTGGCCGAACTGGTGGAGGCGCTGGCGCCGGAAGGCGAGCCCGGCGAACCCATCTTTTTCCTGCTGATGGAAACCCTGAAGCGGATGGCTGCCGTCGATCCGGAACTGCTGACCCTGGCCTTCCAACTGAAGGCCGCGGCCCTGTTCGGCTACCGGCCTGAACTGGAGGTTTGCGCCGGCTGCCGTTCGGAGATGGAGGGAAAAATTTATTTTTCCCCGGCCCAGGGCGGTATCGTCTGCGATCGGTGCAGCGACGCCGCACCCGGAACCGCAACGGCAATAAACCGGGGTGTGGTGGAAACGATGAAAGTCCTGGCCCGCTGGCATCCGTCCAGGCTGCACCAACTCAAGGTGGACGCGCCGCTGAAAGAAAGATTGCAGTTTCTCTTACGGGTGTTCCTTCGTTATCATCTGGAGAAGGACTTAAAATCTGCTGATTTTCTGAGCGGGTTGGAATAAAAAGCCCTTTCCCGGGGGTAAATAAGGTAATAAAGGAGGAGCGACCGATGAACAGCGATCTGGAAAAAATCGATCTGATCCGGGCCCGGATGGGCGTGAGTTATAAAGAAGCCAAAGACGCTCTGGAAGAGGCGGGGGGCGATGTCGTTTTAGCGCTGATCAACCTGGAGGAAAAAGGCCGCAACTTGGGCGAGCGCGTCCAGGCCAGGGGGAACGAACTGTTTGGCCAGATCCGGGGCTTGTTCAGCAAGGGGCAGGATTACCGGATTAAAATTAAAAAGGGGGAGCGGGTGGTTTATGAAGTACCCGCCTCCGTCGGCGCCATGGGTGTTCTGGCGGCCCTGGCCTCGAGTGAGATTGCCGTGCTGGGCGCCCTGGGAACCATGACGGCGATGGCCAACAAGTACACCCTTGAAATTGAACGGCCGGGAGAACAGGAGAGGGTTGATCAAACCAATACGGTGCGCGCTCCGGAAATTTAAATGATACCATTGACATGAAAGCCGAATTTTGATAAATTGAGTAAAAAATATGGGAGCAATGAGGAAAAGAGTAGCCGGTTGCTGTTTTGAAAGAGAGCCCGGGGGGGGGTGGAAACCGGGTAAAAAGCACCGGTCAAAGGGGTTTCTGAGCTGCAGGAGGAAAGCCGGGGGCACTGGCCGGCTCCATTCCGGGAGAAAGTCACCGGGTCGGAGCGTTTGCCGCCCGAGGTCAGTAAAGCCTGCGCCCTTATGAGGCGGGCCGCGCGGTAAAGGCGGTCAATCAGGGTGGAACCGCGGGATATACCTCCCGTCCCTGGTGAAAACCATGGACAGGGGGTTTTCATTTTGCCCTGCAAGGTCTCGCCTGCCGGGGGCTTTCCCCGGAACGCCGGTGGAGCGGACCGCTTATAAAAACATCTCTCACGAGGAGGTTGTCGATGAACTTTCAGGAAATGATTCTCGCCCTCAACCACTTCTGGTCGGGGCAGAACTGCATTATTCAGCAGCCGTACGACGTCGAAAAAGGAGCCGGCACCATGAATCCGGCCACTTTCCTGCGCGCCCTGGGGCCGGAACCCTGGCGGGTGGCCTTCGTGGAGCCGTCCCGCCGCCCCACCGACGGCCGCTACGGGGAAAACCCGAACCGCCTGCAGCACTATTACCAGTACCAGGTCATTTTAAAACCTTCCCCCGACGATGTGCTGGAAGTTTATCTGGACAGCCTGAAAGCCATCGGCATCGACCCCGGCGAACACGACATCCGTTTTGTGGAGGACAACTGGGAATCGCCCACCCTGGGCGCCTGGGGACTGGGCTGGGAAGTGTGGCTGGACGGTATGGAAGTGACCCAGTTCACCTACTTCCAGCAGTGCGGGGGGATCGACTGCCGGCCGGTCTGCGCTGAAATTACATACGGGCTGGAGCGATTGGCTATGTTCATTCAGAGGGTGGACAGCGTTTTCGACATCACCTGGGTTGACGGCGTCAGCTACGGTGATGTGCACCACCGGGGTGAGGTGGAGCACTCCCATTATAATTTTGAGCTGGCGGACGCGGATATGCTGTTCAAGTTGTTTGACCTGTACGAGCGGGAGGCGTTGAGCGTCATTGGAAAGAGCTTTGTCCTGCCCGCCTATGACTATGTCCTGAAGTGTTCCCATACCTTTAACCTCCTGGACGCCCGCGGCGCCATCAGCGTTACGGAGCGGACCGGTTTTATCAGCCGGGTCCGCCACCTGGCCCGCCTTTGCGCCCAGGTCTACGTGGAGCAGCGCGAGGCAATGGGCTTCCCGCTCTTAAAGACAAAGGAGGAAATGGGGAATGAATAAGGACTTCCTGCTGGAAATCGGCGTTGAGGAACTGCCGGCGCGTTTTTTGGACCCAGCCCTGGCGCAGCTGAAAGAGCTGGCTGAAAACGCGCTGGCCGAAAAAAGACTGCAGTGGAGAAAGATCAACACCTGCGGCACCCCGCGCCGGATCGCCCTTTATGTGGAAGAACTGGCGGAAAAACAAGCGCCCCTGGAGCAGGACGTGAAGGGGCCCGCGGCCAAAGTGGCTTTTGGGCCGGAAGGCAGGCCCACCAGGGCGGCCGAGGGCTTTGCCCGAAGCCAGGGGGTGGCGGTTTCGGAACTGGTGTTGAAAAAGGTCGGGCCGGTGGAGTACGTCTTTGCCCGGAAGCGGGAAGAAGGAAGGACCGCCGCGGCAGTGCTGGCTGAAATCGCGCCCGGTCTGATCACCGGAATCCACTTTCCCAAGCCGATGCGCTGGGGAGCCCTGGAAGTCCGCTTTGCCCGGCCCATCCGCTGGATCGTGGCGCTGTACGGCGCCGACTTGGTCGATTTCCATTTTGCCGGCCTCTCCGCCGGCAGGATCACTTATGGACACCGGTTTCTGGCCAAGGGCCCGCTGACGCTGGCCGAACCCCGGGACTATTTCGCCCGGATGCGTGACGGTTGGGTCATGCTTGACCCGGTCGGGCGAAGGGCGGAAACCTGGCGCCAGGTCCAGTCGCTGGCCGCCTCTGCCGGCGGGTTTGTTGAAGAAAACGAAGACCTCTTGAACGAGGTAACTAACCTGGTGGAGTACCCCACCGCGCTCATGGGCGGGTTTTCCCCGGATTACCTGAGGCTGCCCAAGGAAGTCCTGGTGACAGCCATGCGGGAACACCAGCGTTATTTCCCGGTCGTCAACAAGGACGGCGGTCTCCTGCCCCGGTTCATCGCCGTCAAGAACGGCGCGGCGGACCACCTGGATATCGTCCGGGCCGGCAACGAAAGGGTCCTGCGGGCCCGCCTGTCCGACGCCAACTTTTTCTACCAGGAGGACCGCAAGACTCCGCTGGCCGAAAAGGTGCCTGCTTTAAAGAAAATCGTCTTTCAAGAAAGCCTCGGCACCGTCTACGACAAAGTGGTCCGTGTAAGCCAGCTGGCCGAATACCTGGCCGGAATCTTGGGCGCAAGCGCCGCGGAGAAAAAGCAGGTCCTGCGGGCAGCCTACCTGGCTAAGGCGGATTTGGTCACCAGTATGGTCTACGAATTTCCCGAGCTCCAGGGGATCATGGGGAAAGAATACGCCCTCCAGTCCGGCGAGCAGCCGTCCGTGGCCGAGGCCATTATTGAACACTACCGGCCGCGCTTTGCCGGAGACGCGTTGCCGCTGACACTGCCGGGCCGGATTTTGAGCATGGCGGACAAGATGGACAACATCGCCGGCTGCTTTGCCATCGGCATCCAGCCCAGCGGTTCTCAGGACCCGTATGCCCTGCGGCGGCAGGCCCTGGGCGTGTGCCACATCCTGCTGGCGGGCGAGATCGAGATCTCCCTGTGGGAGTTAATCGCCCGGGCTTACAAAGGCTTTGCAGGCAAAGTGACCCTCAAGCTGGATCAAGACACTGTCCGGCAGGAAGTGGCGGAGTTTTTCCGGCTGCGCCTGCGCGGCATTTTCGGCGACTGCGATTTCTCCTACGACACGATTGACGCCGTTCTGGCCGCCGGCTGCGATAACCCGAATGATGCCCTGCTGCGGGCCGGGGCCCTGGCCGAATTCCGCCGGGAAACCACCTTTACCGCCCTGCACACGGCCTTTGTGCGGGCCAACAATCTTTCCAAAAACCTGAAGACGGACCTGCTTGACCGAAGATCAAATATAAGAACCGGAGCTGTGGAATTTTTACCCATTTATGCGGAGATCTTATCCGATCCGGCAGAAAAGGAACTCGATCGCGCCCTCGCCGCAGTGCGGAAAAAGGCGCCGGCCCTGCTTGGCAAGAAGGAGTACCGGGCACTCCTGACCGAAATCGCCGCTCTGCAGTCACCGCTGGAAACCTTCTTCAACGCGGTGCTGGTCATGGCCGAGGACGAAAAGGTGCGGTCAAACCGGCTGGCGCTGTTGAAAAACCTCGTGCTGCTGGTCAATAACGTGGCCGACCTGAGTAAAATCGTGATCGAAGCATAATGCGGGCCGGCTGCCCGAGATGTTTTGGGAATATGCTCAATGAAGCGGTTAATAAAATATTTTTTCCGCAAAAGGAGGAAATTTGCAAGCTATATAATATATTATATAGGAGAACAAGAGCAATAGTATGTCATAATATGCTCTTTGAGGGGCGATTTTCTTGGAACTGACCAGGCGGCAGGAGACAATCCTGGAAATTGTCAAGGATTCCGGTCCGATTACCGGTGAGCAGATCGCGGACAAGCTTTCGCTTACCCGCGCAACCCTGCGGCCCGACCTGGCCATTCTGACCATGGCCGGTCTTCTGGGGGCCCGGCCGCGAGTCGGCTATTTTTTCAGCGGCAAGTCGCCAAACCGGGTGGTGGCGGAAAAACTGCACAGCGTGCCGGTCAGCGCAATCAATTCAGTTCCCATTGTCGTCTCCGAGAACTGTTCAGTTTATGACGCCGTTGTAACCATGTTTATCGAGGATGTGGGCACTCTCTTTGTCGTCAGGGAGGGCGGCATTCTGGAAGGTGTCATTTCCCGCAAAGACCTCTTGAAGATCACCCTGGGCGGACAGGACATCCAAAAGTTCCCGGCCGGCGTGATTATGACGCGTATGCCGAATGTTATCACCACCACGCCGGACGAGTCGATCTGGCTGGCCGCAAGAAAGCTGATCACCCACGAAGTGGACTCTCTGCCGGTCACCCGCGGCTCAACCCAGCCCGGCGGCGAAGGCCTGGAAGTGGTCGGCCGCTTGAGCAAAACCAACATCACCCGGTTCTTTGTTGAGCTGGGCGAAGCTTAAGCCGAAAGGAGGCGAGTTTGCCATTACAGATAAAGACATCATTCCCGTAATCTACATTATCTCCGACTCCATCGGGGAAACCGCCGAGCTGGTGGCCCGCGCGGCCGCCAGTCAGTTCGACCACGGCGGCGTGGACATTCGCCGGGTGCCCTATGTCAACGACCCCCACGAGATCCCGGAGATCGTGGAGGAGGCCAGCGCGTTCAACAGCCTCATCGCCTATACCCTGGTCCTGCCGGAGCTGCGCAAAAAACTGGTCCAGGAGGCGGAGAAGTACGGCATCCCGACGGTGGATATCATGACGCCGATGATGGATGCCGTGGCCAGTGTGGTTAAACGGCTCCCGAAGCTTGAGCCCGGGCTGGTGCGCAAAATGGACGATGAGTATTTCCGCAAGGTGGAGGCCATCGAGTTTGCTGTTAAATACGACGACGGCAAGGACCCGCGCGGCATCCTGCGGGCCGATCTGGTTGTGGTCGGCGTATCCCGCACCTCAAAGACGCCGCTTTGCATGTACCTGGCCCACAAGCGGATCAAGGCCGCCAATGTCCCGCTGGTGCCGGAGGTGGCGCCGCCCGAAGAAATATACCGCACCCCCTCCCACAAGATGATCGGCCTGATCATCCGGCCGCAGCAGCTCAATGAAATCCGCCGGGAGCGTTTAAAGACCCTGGGGCTTACTTCAAACGCCGATTACGCCAGTATGGATCGCATTTTGAAAGAGCTTGAGTATGCCCAGGGAATCATGCGCAAAGCCGGCTGCTCGATCATCGACGTCACCAACAAAGCGGTGGAGGAAACGGCCAGTAAGGTTTTAGAGATATACTACAGGGGTGAGCGACTTGTCAAGTAAAAAGTATGTCTACCTTTTTGAAGAGGGAAACGCCGGCATGAAAAGCCTGTTGGGCGGTAAGGGAGCAAACCTGGCCGAGATGACCAACATCGGGCTGCCGGTACCGCCCGGACTGATTATCACCACGGACGCGTGCAAGGACTTTACCGCCCTGGGCCAGAAGTTCCCCGACGGCCTGGAGGAGGAAATCCGGGAAAAGGTTAAAGGCCTCGAAAAAAAGCTGAACAAAAAATTCGGCGATGAGAAGAACCCTTTGCTGGTCTCTGTCCGTTCCGGCGCTCCGGTGTCCATGCCTGGCATGATGGATACGGTGTTGAACCTCGGCCTGAACGACCACACCAGCGAGGTGCTGGCTGAGAGTACCGGCGACGGGCGTTTTGCCATGGACTGCTACCGCCGGTTCATCAACATGTTCGGTGATGTGGTCATGGGCGTGGAGCACCACAAGTTTGAGCGAATCCTGGACCGCCAGAAAGAAAAGGCCGGCGTGAACTTCGACAACGAACTGGCCGCCGCCGACTGGCGCGATGTCATCGCCGAGTATAAAAAGCTGATCAAGAAAGAAGTGGGTCGCCCCTTCCCGCAAGATCCCATGGAACAGCTTTTTATGGCCGTCTTCGCTGTTTTTAACTCCTGGAACAATGACCGGGCCAATGTGTACCGGAGAATCAATAAAATCCCCGACGACCTGGGCACCGCCGTCAACATTCAAACCATGGTCTTCGGCAACATGGGTTCCGGCAGCGGCACCGGCGTGGCCTTCACCCGCAACCCGTCCACCGGTGAGAGAAAGCTCTACGGCGAGTACCTGATCAACGCTCAGGGTGAAGACGTGGTGGCCGGGACCCGCACTCCCCAGCCGATCGCTTCCCTTGAGCGGGATATGCCTGCGGTTTACGGGCAGTTCGCCGAAGTTTGTCAACTGCTTGACAAACATTACCGCAATATGCAAGATATTGAGTTCACCATTGAGCGCGGCAAGCTCTGGATCCTCCAGACCCGGAACGGCAAGCGCACCGCCCAGGCGGCCATCAAGGTCGCGGTGGACATGGTCAATGAGGGTCTGATCAGCAAAGACGAGGCCGTCCTCCGCGTGGAGCCCGGCCAGCTCGACCAACTGCTGCACCGCCGCATCGACCCGGAGGCGAAACTGGACGTCATCGCCAAAGGCCTGCCGGCATCGCCCGGAGCCGCCTCGGGCCAGGTCGTCTTTGACGCCGACATGGCCGAAAGAATGGGACAGGAGGGCAAAAAAACGATCCTGGTACGCACGGAAACCACGCCCGATGACATTCACGGCATTGTGGCCGCCCAGGGCATTCTCACCTCCCGCGGCGGCATGACCAGTCACGCGGCGGTTGTGGCCCGGGGCATGGGCAAGCCCTGCGTCTGCGGCTGCGAGGCGATCCGGATCGACTACGGCCGCAATGAGTTCGCCGTGGGGGATATGCTGGTCAGACAGGGGGACATCATTTCCATCGACGGCGCCGCCGGCAGCGTGATCCTGGGGGAGGTGCCCATGATCGACCCGGACCTGTCCCCTGAATTTCTCGAACTCTTAGAGTGGGCTGACGAAATCCGCACCCTCGGCGTACGGGCCAACGCCGACACCCCCGAAGATGCGGCCAAGGCGCGCCAGTTCGGCGCCGCCGGGATTGGGCTGACCCGGACCGAGCATATGTTTATGGCTCAAGACCGCCTGCCCATCGTTCAGGAGATGATCATGGCCGATACCATGACTGCCCGCGAGACTGCGCTGAAAAAACTGCTGCCCATGCAGCAGGGTGATTTCTACGGCATCTTCAAGGCCATGGACGGGCTGCCGGTCACCATCCGCTTTTTAGATCCGCCGCTGCACGAGTTCCTGCCCAATCCCGAGGAACTGATGGTGGATATCACCAAACTGCGCCTGACCAACGGCGACCCGGCTGAGATCAGGGAAAAAGAGGATATTTTAAAGAAGGTGCGGGCCCTCCATGAATTCAACCCCATGCTCGGCCACCGGGGCTGCCGTCTGGGCATCACCTTCCCTGAAATTTACGCCATGCAGGCGCGTGCCATCTTCCAGGCCACTGCCCAACTGGTCAAAGAAGGCTGCAACCCTATTCCGGAAGTGGAGATCCCGCTGGTCATCGAAGTCAACGAGCTGGCATTTCTCCGGGAGCTGGTCACTCAGGTGGCCGGCAAAGTGATGGAGGAATCCGGCGTCCACTTCCATTACACGGTCGGCACCATGATCGAGGTGCCGCGGGCCGCTCTTTTGGCCGACGAAATCGCGCGGGAAGCCGAGTTCTTCTCCTTCGGCACCAACGACCTGACCCAGACCACCCTGGGCTTTTCCCGCGACGACGCCGAGGGCAAGTTCATGTACGCTTATATGGACAAGAAGATCCTGGCCGACAACCCCTTCGTGGTGCTGGACCGCAAGGGTGTCGGCAAACTGATGCGGATGACCGTCGAACTGGGCCGCAAGGTCAACCCGGACCTTCTGATCGGCATCTGCGGCGAGCACGGCGGAGAGCCGAGCTCCATCGAGTTCTGCCACATCATCGGGCTGGACTTCGTCAGTTGCTCACCCTTCCGGGTGCCCATCGCCCGGCTGGCCGCCGCCCAGGCCAAAGTCAACAACGATGGTGTCGTGAAGGCGGATTACGGGACCTTATAGAAAACAATACGCTTTTCAACCAGCTAAAGGATGAGGAAACGGGATTTACCTGCTCGGTAAACCAAGAACGGCATGTAATTGTACGGGTTTTTATCTGATTTTTTAAGGAACCCCCACTTCTAGAAGTGGGGGTTCCTATTTTTTACTTCAGATGGGGTAGAATTCCCATCCGAAGTCCCGATGTTCAGCTTAAGCTGAACGAGTTCACTTACTTTTTCGTAAATGTTGACAGGATGGTTTTGGCGCTTGAGGCGGCAAAGCCCAGAATACCCTTGTGGGTGGAGAAAATCTGCTCCAGGGCAGCCAGCAGGGTGTCCAGCTGGCTGCTGGTTATGGACAGGGGCGGCTCCAGGCGGATGACGTTGGGGTTGTTCAGGGTGTAGGCGGTGATAATCCGGTGCTTGTTTAGAAGTACGCCTGCCACCATGCCGCCCATGTACTCATCAGACAGCTTGTTGATAAGCCCCAGGGATGCCTTCGAGGCGATAGCGCCGGGCTGAATGAATTCAATGCCGATCAGAAGGCCTCGTCCCCGGACTTCCTTAATCAGGCGGTATTTTTCTTGCAAACGCCGCAGGCCGGCCAGAAGGTATGCCCCACTTTCCCGCGCCCGGGCCGGCAGGTCTTCATCGTAGAGCACTTCCAGCGACGCCAGGGCGGCCGCCGACGCCAGGGTGTTGCCGCCGAAGGTCGATGTGTGCAGGGCCGCCTTATCAATGCTGCCGTAAGCCCTTTTCCAAATTGGGTCTGTGGTGATGTAGGCGCCTATGGGCATTATTCCTCCGCCCAGTGACTTGGAAAGGCACATGACGTCCGGAACGACCCCTTCATGCTCGCAGGCGAACATGGTTCCGGTGCGGCCCAGGCCAGTCTGAATCTCGTCCAAAATGAACAGTGTGCCGTATTCCGAGCAGATTTTCCTGGCCTCTTCGAGGTAGCCGGCCGGGGGCACGACGACCCCTCCCTCGCCGAGAATCGGCTCAACGATGAAGGCGGCGGCGGTTTTCTCTTTTAAAACGGTCTCCAAGGGGGTGAGATCGCCGAATGGGACCTTGCGGCAGCCGGGGAGCAGGGGTAAAAAGGCCTTCTGGTATTTCTCCCGCCCGGTTACCGACAGCGCTCCCATAGTCTTGCCGTGAAAGGATCCCTCGCAGTAGACCAGATCCGGCCGGCCGGTGGCGGCCCGGGCCAGCTTCAGCGCCCCTTCAACGGCTTCGGCGCCGCTGTTGCCAAAAAAGGACCGGCACAGATTGCCAGGAGTCACGCTGGCCAGGCTCCTGGCCAGGGCGCCGGCCAGGGTGCCGGGCGAAACTTGCAGAAGATTGGGCATGTGCTTCACTTTTTCCAGCGCGGCAAGCACATTGGGGTGGTTATGGCCCAAATTGAGTGCTCCATAACCGCCAATGCAGTCCAGGTATTCGTGCCCTTCGGCGTCCCACACCGAAAATCCCTCCGCACGGACAAAATGCTTGTCAAATTTCAGAAGCTCCATCAGAGAGGTCAGGCTGGCGTTCAGGTAAGCGCGGTGGTTTTCTTTGATCTGGTCCCGGTTTTGTTTCAAGGCATCCGCCAGGGACATGAAGCCACTGGGTTTCGGCAACGCTTGTCCGTTGTTCAAGTTGACACCTCTTTTAGCAATGGTTTTGATCGGAAAATAGCGTTCAAACAGCTGTTTTCAGCATAGATTGTGCCCCGCAGGGGCAGGGGGGTTCAGGTTGACACCCCCCCTTTTTTATTTTCTACATATGGGTAAGATAACCTTCCGGGGGAAAAAAATTCCTTTACTTGACACGGGACTGCCAATCCAGTAAAATCTATCTGTAAAGTAAAACTACTTTATACCAGATTACAATCTGCCTTCGAGTCGGCTAAGGCTACAAGGGTGTGCGGCGATGCTGGAAAAAGTGGCCTGGATAAACATGCTCTACGATTTTTACGGACAGCTTTTGACCGGGCGCCAGCGAGCCTTCATTGAGCTGTATTACAGCCAGGACCTGTCCCTGGGTGAGATTGCCGGGGAGTACGGGGTCAGCCGGCAGGCCGTTTACGACGCCCTGAAGCGATCCGCCGGAACCCTTGAAAATTACGAAGCCAGGCTGGGTCTGGTGAAAAAGTTTGACCTGGAGAAAAAGAAGCTGACCGAGGTTGGCGCCCTGTTGGACGAGTACCGCGAGTCCGGGGAGGGAGCCAAGTTGGACACGGCCCGGCTGTTGCTCGCGGAAATCATCGACATGTCCTGATCGCCGCGGCGTTACGATCCGCCGCCACGCTTGGAGGGGTGATTATATGTTTGGCAGTCTCGTTGAAAGGCTGCAGGAGACCTTTAAAAAGCTGAAAGGCAAGGGGCGCCTCACGGAAGCAGACGTCAGCGAAGCCCTGCGGGAAGTACGGATGGCTCTTCTGGAAGCCGACGTCAACTTTAAAGTGGTGAAAGACTTCGTTGCCGGCGTGAAAGAAAAGGCGGTCGGCCAGGAGCTTTATGCCAGCCTTAATCCGGCCCAGCACGTGATTAAGATCGTCCACGAGCAGCTGACCGGGTTGATGGGCGGCGATAACAGCAAGATCAACATGGCCGCGAAGCCTCCCACCGTGATCATGATGGTTGGCCTTAACGGGGCCGGCAAGACGACAACCTCGGCAAAGCTGGCCGGACACCTGCGCAAACAGGGGAGAAAGCCTCTTCTGGTGGCGGCCGACGTCTACCGCCCGGCGGCGGTCAAACAGCTGCAGGTACTCGGCGGACAGCTGAACACGCCGGTTTTTACGATGGGAGACCGGGCGGGTCCGGTGGCCATCGGCCGGGCGTCCCTGGAAAACGCCGCCCGGGAAGGACACGACGTGGTCATCATCGACACGGCCGGGCGCCAGGAAGTAAACGAGGAACTGATGGCCGAGCTGGAGTCCATGAACCAGGTCATCAAACCCCATGAGACCTTGCTGGTGGTTGACGCCATGACCGGTCAGGCGGCCGTGAATGTCGCCGAAACCTTCAACCGGCGTCTGGGCATTGACGGGGTCGTGCTGACCAAGCTGGATGGCGACACCAGGGGCGGCGCGGCGCTGTCGGTGCGGGCCGTCACCGGCAAGCCGATTAAATTCGCCGGTGTCGGGGAGAAGCTGGACGCCATTGAACCGTTCCACCCCGCCCGGATGTCTGAACGGATTCTGGGCATGGGGGATGTCCTGACCCTGATTGAAAAGGCGCAGGAAAATTTTGACCTCGACCAGATGACGAAAATGCAGAAAAAAATCCGGAGTATGGAGTTTACCCTGGATGATTTTCTGGAACAAATATCGAGTGTCAAGAAACTCGGTCCCCTCGACCAGGTTTTAGGCATGCTGCCCGGGATGGGAAATCTTAAAAAGCTGAAGGATGTCCAGCTTGATGAAAAAGAGCTGGTTTACGTGGAGGCCATCATCCACTCGATGACCAGGGAAGAAAGGCGCTTGCCGGATAAGGTGCTCAATGGCAGCAGGAAAAGGCGCATTGCCGGGGGGAGCGGCACAACGGTTCAGGATGTCAACAGGCTTCTCAAGCAATTTGAACAGACGAAAAAGATGATGAAGCAATTTATGGACATGGAAAAGACCATCAAAAAAGGCGGAAAGATGCCCAAACTGCCCTTTTAAAACCAAAAATGTTTTATCTGATTAAATTAAGGAGGTGAAGAGTAAATGGCCGTCAGAATTCGTTTAAGAAGAATGGGAGCCAAGAAAAAACCATTTTATCGCATCGTTGTCGCAGATTCCCGCTCCCCGCGGGACGGCAGGTTCATAGAGGAGATCGGTTATTACGATCCCCTGAAAGATCCGGCAGTGATTAAGGTTGACGAAGAAAGAGCGTTGGACTGGCTGAATAAAGGAGCACAGTTGTCTGATACCGCCAGGGCCCTGTTCAAAAAAGCTGGTGTATTGAAGAAAACAGCGGTAGAGGGCCAGTAATTGAGGAGGCTACTGTATGAAGGAATTGGTGGAGATATTGGCCAAGGCCCTCGTTGATCAGCCGGAAAAAGTATCGGTCGATTTGATTGAAAAAGAAAAGTCAATCGTGATTGAGCTAAAGGTAGCCCCCGACGACATGGGAAAAGTGATCGGCAAGCAGGGCCGGATCGCCAGGGCCATCCGCACGGTGGTCAAAGCGGCGGCCGCAAAGCAGAAGAAGAAAGTACTGGTAGAAATCGTTTAATAATTTTACTCAGCTTTTGTGGGGGGTGACGCCCCCCACTAGAAATGGAAGGGATTCCGTCATGGAGAGCGTTACCCTGATCCGCCCGGTTCTGGTCAAGGTAGAGGTGACTGAAAGCTATAAAAAGGCGGCAGTTGTTGAATTGCAGGAGCATGTGCGCCGGCTTGAAACGGAAATCGCACACCTCGACTATCAGGAAAAGAGGCTGACAGCCGAACTGGAGAGAAAGAATCCAGGCGGTGGCGTCACAGCCAGGCGGCAACTGGATCAGGAGCGAGGCCGCAGGGTGGAAAGCCGTCAAAAACTACTTGGGCAATTGAAAGAAATCGGACAGCTGCCCCCGGGCAGCGAAGTGGTGTACGCGAAGATGGAAAGCCCGGTGGAAGTCAGGGTCGGGGATCACTGGCAGAATGTGCTCGGTTTGGAAATCGTCTTAAAGGACGGCATAGTCGCGGCCATCAGACAGGCTCCCGGGACGGGAGATACCGCCAATGACTGAAGACTATATCACCATCGGCAAAATCGTCAATACCCATGGCCGCCGCGGCGAGGTGCGGGTGTTGCCTCTGACCGATTTCCCCGAACGTTTCCGTGAAACGGCTCGGGTGCGGGCAGCGACGGCCGCGGGTCGGCTTACGCTGACTATCGAAAAAGCTTTCCCGCATCAAAAATATTTCGTCGTCAAGTTTAAAGAGGTGCCGGACATGAACGCCGCCCAAGCGTTGAAAGGAAGCCTCCTGCAGGTGACCCGCGACGAGCTGGTGCAATTGCCCGAGGGGTCATTTTACATTTTCGACATTATCGGCCTCTCTGTCTACGATTCTACCGGCGCCTTTCTGGGAGAAGTTGCCGATATCATCCGGACCGGGTCGAACGATGTCTATGTCGTTGAGACCGGCTCAAAACCAATCCTGGTACCGGCTTTAAAACAAGTGGTAAAAGAAGTGGCCCTTTCTGACCGGAGGATGGTGGTGGAGCTTCCCGAAGGCCTTTAATGGGCCCCGTCGCCACCGTATTTCCAGACGGTTTTACAGCAAATCAATCAGGACAGCACCAGTTGAAGGTGATCCGTTTGAAAGTAGATATTCTCACCCTTTTTCCGGAAATGTTTGCCGGGCCATTTTCCGTCAGCATCTTGAAAAGAGCGCAGGAAAAAGGTCTTTTAAGCATCAACCTGGTCAATATCCGCGATTTTTCCGCCAACAAGCACCGTACCGTCGACGACACTCCTTACGGCGGCGGGGCCGGAATGGTGATGGGGCCGGAAGCGGTCTTCTGCGCCGCCGAGCACGTGCGGGCGTCAAGTGGGATGAGCGGCCGGGTGGTCTTGATGTGCCCGCAGGGCCGTCCCCTTACCCAGGCTTATGCCCATGACCTGGCGTCGGAAGAACAGTTGATCCTGATTTGCGGGCACTACGAAGGGATTGACGAACGCGTCCGCGAAGCGCTGGTCGCCGATGAGGTCTCGATCGGGGACTACGTCCTGACGGGCGGCGAGCTGCCCGCCATGGTTGTTGTAGACGCCGTGGCCCGCCTGCTCCCCGGTGTGCTCGGTGAACCGTCGTCGGCCGTGGAAGAATCATTTTACGCCGGCCTGTTGGAATACCCACACTTCACCCGCCCCAGGGAATACCGGGGTCACGCGGTGCCGGAAGTCCTGTTGAGCGGTCATCACGAGGAAATCAGGCGCTGGCGGCGGCGGCAGTCGCTCCTGCGCACCCTGGAGCGCCGGCCCGATTTACTGGACGGAATCGAATTAACGCGGGAAGATAAAACAATATTAAAAGGCCTGTTGGATGAACTAAAAAAGTTTGACCTGGGCTAAGAACAAGTTTGAACCAACCTTCCACGGGAAAATTCTTGCAGCGCCATAAACTATGTGGTACAACAAACTTTATTGAGTGAAAAAGACCATTGAGCGAGAGGTTGTTTTTTAAAAATGCACATAGGGAAGGAGGAATTGCCTTTCATGAACCTTATTCATTCGCTGGAACAGGAACAAATAAAAAAAGAAATCGTCAAATTCCAGCCTGGCGATACAGTCAAGGTGCACTACAAGGTTGTCGAGGGCGGCCGTGAACGCATCCAGATATTTGAGGGCGTCGTGATCCGGCGCAGGGGCGGCGGCCTCGGTGAGACTTTCACCGTGCGGCGCGTTTCCTACGGAGTCGGCGTGGAAAGAACCTTTCCCATCCACACCCCGAAAATCGAGCGCATCGAAGTTATGAGACGGGGCCGGGTGCGCCGGGCCAGGCTTTACTATCTGCGCGGGCTGCGCGGTAAGGCCGCGCGGATCCAGGATAGACGGTAACAACAAAGGGACTGGACGCGGCAGTCCCTTTGTGCTTTCAACCGGCAATTGGGAGGCGGTGTAGTGGAGGAGAAGAACGCGGGGGATTCCGAATAAAAGCGGGAAAAGTCCCCCTGGGTGAAGCATTTGAGTCCATTATGGCGGAACCTTTTTACATTCCTTCCGGGAAATTCACTGGTGTTCTTGGTTTCCATCTCCCGGTACCAGGGAGCGAGACGTCGTGTTAAAAAAACCAGAAGGAGAATTAAATTATGATCACCGGTATTACAGCAGACCTTGTTTTATATAACGCCAGGGTAATAACCCTGGATCAAAGGCGGCCCGGGGCAGGAGTGGTTGCCGTTAAAGACGGTGCGATCCTGGAGGTCGGTGAAAGGGACTGTCTTGAGCGGTTCAAAGGAACGAAAACCAGGCTTATCGACTGTGACGGCGGGACGGTGGTTCCCGGTTTCAACGATGCCCACTGCCATCCTCTTTCTTATGCGGCTACGCTGCTGCAAGCTGATTGTTCACCTTCCTCGGCAAAAAATATTGCTGAGATTCAGGCGCGCGTCAGCCGGGAGGCGGAGCAGGTTCCTGAGGGTAGGTGGGTGAGGGCGGCCCAATATAACGAAGTCTATCTTGAGGAAAACCGGCACCCCAACCGCTGGGAGCTGGACAAAGCAGCCCCCCGTCACCCGGTGATCCTGCTCCATTGCTCCGGGGGTATGTGTGTGTTAAACAGCCTGGCCTTGCAGCTGGTGGGCATCACCCGGGAAACGCCGGAGCCGCAAGGTGGGCGCATCGGCCGGGATCCGGAAACAGGGGAACCGGACGGGCTTATCGTTGGAAGGAACAAGCTTGTGGAGAACGGGTTGCCGCCCCTGAATGAGGAGGAGCTGGCCCGTGGAGCAAGGCTCGCCTTTCGGGAATACATTTCCCACGGGATTACATCTATTCAAGACACCGGCTGGACCAACGGCCTGCACCACTGGCGAACACTGCAGAGGCTGAAAGAACAGGGGAAATTGCCGGTGCGTTTCTCAATGATGCTGGGGAGCGACGCCATGGCGGAATTCAGAGACAGCGGCCTGTTTATGGGTAGTGGAGACAGCCGTTTGCGTGTGGGCGGAGTGAAGATAGCCCTTGATGAAAGCACCGGCTGCCCGCATCCACCGCAGGAGATGCTGGACGATCATGCCCTCAGGGCACACCGGGCAGGCTTCCAGCTTGCATTCCATGTTAATGATATCTATTCTCTGGAAGCAGCGCTGGCCTCACTGGAACTGGTCCTGAAGCAGGCGCCCAGGTCGGATCACCGCCACCGTCTGGAGCATTGTGCGGTTTGTCCTTCCGGTTTAATGCGCCCGCTGAAGGAGACCGGCGCAATGGTAGTCACCCAGCCGCCGTTCCTTTACTGCTTCGGGGACAGGTTCCTTAGTGATGTCCCCTCTGACCGGATGAGCTGGATTTACCCCATCAGGTCATTGCAAAAAAGTGGCTTGAAGATAGCCGCGAGTTCGGATTCACCGGTAGCGCCGGCTAATCCCTTGCTGGGCATGTATGCAGCTGTGGTCAGGAGAACCGGGACGGGGCAAACTATTTCAGCATGGGAGGGCATCGCCCCGCTGGAGGCGCTGAAGATGTACACCCACTGGGCTGCCTACGCCACATTCGAAGAAGATGTAAAAGGCTCAATCAGCCCGGGTAAGCTTGCCGACCTGGTGGTTCTGAGCGGCGATCCGCTGCAAGTGGAACGGGAAGAGATAAAGGAAATTAAAGTCATGATGACTGTGATCGACGGGAAGGTCGTTTGGGAGAGATAGTGAATAAATAAAATCAGCGTCCGTGACGCTGTTTACATGTTGATGCACCGGTTAATAATAGATATTATTTAATCATGCCTGGTGCTACAGCGTAAACTAAAAAATAGTGGACAATGGCAACCAGATTACGATGTGCCGCCGCATTTTCACAGTAAACGATAAAGGTGATGTGTTATGCATTTTGAAAGGCCTGAAATTATCCGTCCGCCCAGCGAATGGAAGAGCTATTTTCTGCCGCTGACAGCAGGTTGCTCCAACAATACCTGCGGTTTTTGCAATTATTACGGTTCGAAATTGAGGCTCCGGAGCGAAGAAGAGGTCAAGGAGGAAATTGATGCCCTGGCCCGGTACCTGGATAGCGGCATCCAGTTGCCGGCTATGCACTATTTGGTGTATGCGATAGCCAGGGGCTGGGATCAAAAAAAGGTGTTTTTGCAAGACGGTGACGCCCTGGTCTATCCTTTTCCAAAACTGGCTGCGGCGCTCGCTTATTTAACTGAAAAAATTCCGGCGGTGGAACGCGTCGGCACTTATGCCACAGCCCTGGATATCTTGCGCAAAAGCCCGGCGGAGTTGAAAATTTTACAGGGATTGAAGTTAGGTATTATCTACATGGGCATGGAAAGCGGTGACGATGATGTGCTCCGGGAAATCAACAAGGGGGTCGACAGCCGCAAGATGATTGAGGCGTCAAAGAAGGTCAAAGAGGCGGGGATCATTCTTTCTGTCACTGTGATCCTTGGACTGGGCGGTGTCGAGGGCAGCGAGAAACATGCTCTTGAAACGGCAAGGGTGCTCAGCGAGATTGACCCGGATTACGCCGGAGCGCTGACCCTTACCCTGGTCCCGGACACCCCGCTTTATGAGCGGGCTAAAGAAGGCTCTTTCCGCCCCGTTACGCCTTTACGGTCTCTTGAAGAATTGAAAATAATCATCGAAAACTCAAGTTTCAGCAATTGTTTCTTCAGCTCCATGCATGCTTCCAATTATTTTTCGGTGCGGGGCAGGTTGCCTGACGACAGGGAAAAAATGCTTGGCGAACTGGGCTATATCCTGGCCAGGAAAGACCCGTCCCTGCTGCGTCCGGATTTTCTCAGGGGGTTATAGTAGGTAGTCAACAAACTGTCATAAATGATTTTTTCTTCAAGGGTGAGCTTTTAGAAGGACAGGGGACGGTTTTTATCCCCTGCGCGGAAAGTTACAGCCGAGGGTGGCAGGAAAAAAATTTTTTTAAAATAAAGGAATTATAAAAAAAGCCGTAGAATATAGCCTTATAAACAAAAGCAAAAAAATATTTTTTATAACCACGGAGGTTAATCGGCTTGTAGAAACAGGCATTCCGTGGTTTTGTATTTTTTAGGAAAAATTAATTATGAATGATAATAAAAACCATGAAGGTTTTTCAGTTGATAAGCCGCCATGGTTTTGTTTTTTTACGGAATTCAAATGGGTTAAAAGCTTCCTTGGCAGGGCTTTTAACTTCCTTAAGCACCTCAAGCACCTCCATTTCTAAATGTGGGCGTGGGTTAAGAATTACTCACCGCGCCCACCCCTTTTTTTTGCAAGATACCTCGGGCCGGCCGTCAATTGAAATAAAAAAGTTGAAAATTTTATTTTCAGGACAGGAAAACAGGAGGGATAGCCGTGGATACCAGGGGGATTATGTCAAAAATACATTGCGAGCACATTACCATCATTCAGGAAGAAGTACCGGTTCAGTTCGACAACCGTCAGCAGACCCCGCTTGGATTTACATGGCGCAACAGGCATTATGAGGTGCTGGATCCGATATAGATTGTGTGTTCCTTTACCTTTATTAAATATTGTGCAATATCACGGTCACCTGTGTCCTGAACTGGCAATAGGGTACCGGGTGGGGCTGGCTGCTCAAAAAGAACTGGGCCTGACCAGGGATAACGGCCGAGATTTTTTTATCCTGGCCGAAAACATGTCCTCCGCCATAGACGCCCTGCAGCACATGACCGGTTGCACCGTGGGCAACCAGTGCTTTTACGCTTATGATTCAGGCAAGCACGTTTATTATTTCGGCCGTTTTCAAGGTGGGCCCGGCTCCCCGCCGGCCCTGCGGGTGGCCTTGATTAACCCTCTCATTGACTTAAGCCATGTGAGTGATATTGAAAAGAAAATTATGGCCGGCCAGGCCGTTTCCGCCGAAGCAGGGGCGTATCACCGGGCGATTGATAAAGCCGTGTCGGAGATTTTAAACATGCCTGAAGAAAGCTTGTTTGCCAAATCAAAGGTTTCCTTGCGCCCTCCGCAGGTAATTGCCGGTTGTGACTATGTCAAATGCTCCGGTTGTGGGGAAGTGGTGATGACAAGGAAAGCCGTTCCGGGGAAAAAAGGATTGTTGTGCCAGGTA
>Ga0209347_1002358_pt1 | contig 25387 bp, 24 predicted proteins | sample AutmiccommuBRH23_FD_187382 | JGI IMG/M metagenome (GOLD analysis project Ga0209347, IMG submission 187382) | Deep subsurface microbial communities from Mt. Terri, Switzerland - Autotrophic microbial communities BRH/23 (SPAdes) (version 2) | ecosystem: Environmental > Aquatic > Deep subsurface >...
CCGATCTCATGTAGGGAAATATAACGAACACCAGTAATGATAAAAATAGAACAGGCACTGATACCGGTATTATTGCCGGCATCATGGCTGCAGCAGCAGCCGGCATCAGAGAATAGGCAAGGTTTTGAAGGCCAGTGGCGGAAGATAGAGGATGTAACATGCCGGCTGCAAAAAAAGCCAGCCACATTATCCACACAATAGAGTACATCTGAAATATATATCCACTCGTTCCCCGGGCTTTATTCAGCAGGGAATAAGAAAGGGAGCAAATAAGGTCACCGTAAATTCCGGACAGTTTCATTTAATCACTGCTTGATCTGAGTAAGCGGGATCAGGCCTGCTTATATAAATATATTACTTACAATATATTATATCTTATTGTCGGTTACAAGGACACGAGAGCAGAAATGTAGCAGGAAAGAAGATGAAAACGAAGATAAAAAGAGAAATAATAGAAAGGGCTATCAGAGCAGCTTCTTTCCGGCGTCCGGGCCGCTTTTGCACTCAAATACATCTGTTATCTTCATTTTTATAAGATACCTGGCAGGGAAGCGGTCACTCTTTGCTTTTACCATCTTGCGCATTTCATCATATTCCTCACCGCGGTCTATGATCTTTATATTGCCTTTTATCTGGTAACATCCACTGATCTCAGGTCCCCATACGTATATAGCGCCCCTCGGGTTTTCCCTGAGGTTCTCCATTGTTTTAAGGAAGAAATTGTCAACGATCCATAAAGTTTCCGCATCTTCCTGAAGATAACACATTCCGATAGGGATAACGTTTGGCACACCATCCTTTGAGGCTGTTGCGAATGGGAATATCTTCATCTTTGCAAATTCTGCTTTCATTTCATCGTTCAGTTTTACCATATATGTCACCTTCTCATCATCATCCCGGCTTACCCGGTTAAGAACCTGTTAATACAGATTGCATCCTATCGACTTTAAAGGTTTTCATTACCTGATGTCCCTGAGCAGTAAAAGGAAAGGAAAAAGGAAGAATGAGAATGAAAAACTCTCAAATGAACTTATCCAGGAAATACTGATGTACCCTCGTATCGAGTGTAAGTTCCGGATGAAAAGCCAGTGCCAGGACGTTTCCCTGTTCTGCAGCCACCACCATTCCATCCAGCTGTGTCAGGATGGTTACATCCTTCCCGCATTCAACAATTCCGGGCGCCCTGATGAAAACGGCATTATAGGGCGAATCCAGGAAAGGAAGGTCAATCCCCGTCTCAAAGGACTCGCGCTGCCTTCCAAATGCGTTTCGGTTCACCTTTGTGTTCATGATGCCCAGAAGATGCTGGTTGGTTTTTTTCACCTGCTCGTCACCTTCCTTTGCAAGCAGGATAAGGCCCGCACAAGTGCCCAGGATAGGTTTCCCGGCAAGGTGCATTTGCCTTATCTCGCCCGCTATGCCTTCGCGTATCAGCAGGCGGCCAAGGGTGGTACTTTCCCCTCCGGGGAGAACAAGCGCATCACACTCGGGGACAATGCCTTTGTGCTTGATGGTAACGATGTCGGCAGAGCTGCCGCGCTCCTCAAGGGCTCTCGCTAATGCATCCACATGTTCGGAAATGTCTCCCTGAATAGCTATTACACCAATACGCATAAAAGCTCCGTTATTAAAAAGAGTTAAAGGATGGGTATTTACCATCCACGTGTCTGAAGAACCTGGTCCTGAGGGATAGTGTCAACACTTATGCCCTTCATGCCTGCACCGATACCCTTTGAGATATCAGCAAGCACTCCGGGGTTGTCATAGTTGTTCACTGCCTCGACTATGGCCACTGCCATTTTCTCAGGTATCTCGGCCTTGAATATGCCGGAGCCCACAAAGACACCGTCAGCGCCCAGACGCATCATCAGGGCTGCATCGGCAGGTGTTGCAACTCCTCCTGCTGCAAAGTTAACTACCGGCAAGCGCTGCATCTGTGCAGTTTCGAGCACAAGCTCAACAGGAGCTTCGATCTCGCGGGCGATACGGGTCATCTCTTCCCTGCTCATACCTTTAAGTGCACGTACTTCACCCAGGATCTGCTTCATATGCTTGACAGCCTCGCTGACATCACCGGTTCCGGCTTCACCCTTTGTACGTATCATGGCTGCACCCTCGTTGATACGGCGGAGAGCCTCCCCGAGATTCCTGGCACCGCACACGAAAGGAACGGTGAAATCGGTCTTATCGATGTGATATTTGTTGTCAGCAGGTGTGAGCACCTCAGACTCATCGACCATGTCAACACCAAGGGCCTGCAGTATCTCGGCCTCTACAAAGTGCCCGATACGTGCTTTTGCCATTACCGGGATGGTTACCGTGTCTATTATGTCGGCGATTATCTGCGGGTCTGCCATCCTCGCGACGCCACCCGCCTTCCTGATATCTGCAGGAACTGCCTGCAGGGCCATTACGGCAACTGCTCCTGCCTCCTCTGCAATACGTGCCTGATCAGGAGTAGTAACATCCATGATAACGCCGCCTTTCTGCATTTTTGCAAAGCCGCGCTTGATAAGTTCGGTACCGTGTCTTAATTTCTCAAGTTCCATAATATCATCCTTATAATTTTTTTTTGATAGCTATGCGTGTATAGACTATTAAACATGGTCAATACTTAAAAGCATTTACCTTACTCACCATCTGCCCTTATCCTAGCCACAGCGACCACTTTGTCGTTCTGACGCACGTCCATGATCTTGACACCCTGAGTGTTCCTGCCCTGGACACGTATGTCCTTTACAGGTATCCGGATAATAATACCTTCGGAACTCGTGAGCATTATCTCATCTGTATCCTTTACGGCTTTAACGTTGATGACAGGACCATTCCTGAAGTTGGTCATTATAGTGATAACACCCTGTCCTCCTCTGTGTAACGTGCGATATTCACCGAACTCGGTACGCTTACCAAAGCCATTCTCAGTGACAGTGAGAAGGGAAGCACTCTCATCGACAATATCCAGGCTGACGACAAGGTCCCCTGGTTCCAGTTTCATTCCGCGGACACCCCTTGCAGCCCTGCCCATAGGACGCACATCAGCCTCAGAGAACCTGATAGCCTTCCCGTGCCTTGAGACCATTACCATTTCCTTTGAGCCGTCTGTCAGTGCCACATTCACCAGTTCATCACCGTCGTCAAGGCTCAGCGCTATTATGCCTGCCTTGCGGGGATTGTCGAAATCGGAGAGATAGCTCTTCTTAACAGTTCCCATGCGGGTACCCATGAAAAGATAGCTGTCTTCTGAGAATTCGCTCACCGGTATCATCGCGGTGATGGACTCGCCTTCCCCAAGTTCCAGCAGATTCACTATGGCTTTGCCTCTGGACTGCCTGCTGCCTTCAGGCACCTCGTACACCTTCTGCCAGTAGACCCTTCCCTTGCTTGTGAAGAAAAGGATATAATTATGAGTAGATGCCACGAATATATCGGTGACGAAGTCCTCGTCCTTGGTATCCATGCCTATGATACCCTTGCCACCCCTGTGCTGCTGGGAATAGGTATCCAGTGGAAGCCGCTTAATGTAGCCACTGTTGGTTATGGTGACAACCACTTCCTCATCAGGTATCAGGTCCTCATCCTCGAAGTCCATGACAGACCCTATTATCTTGGTCCTTCTTTCATCACCGAAGCGTTCCCGCAGGTCTGTAAGTTCGAACCTGATGATGTTATACTTCCTCTCATCGCTATTGATGATATCAGTCAGCTCGGCAATGAGCCGGAGAACCTCGTTATATTCATCCTCCACCTTCTGCCTTTCAAGCCCTGTCAGCCTCTGCAGGCGCATTTCAAGAATGGCTTTTGCCTGGATCTCATCCAGCCCGAAATTACTTATAAGGCCTTCACGTGCAGTTTCCACATCATTTGAAGACCGGATCAGGCTTATGACCGCATCCAGATGGTCCAGGGCTATCTTCAGGCCCCTCAATATGTGGGCCCTATCCTCTGCTTTCCTGAGCTGGAACAGCGTCCGCTTCTGGATGATATCCATGCGGTGCTCTATATAGATGCGCAGCAGGTCCTTAAGGCGTAATTCCCGGGGCACATTGTCCACCAGGGCCAGGTTGATGATACCAAAAGTAGTCTGCATCTGAGTGTGCTTATACAGCTGGTTCAACACCACGTGGGGATTGGTGCCGCGTGAGAGTTCGATAACAACACGTATACCGTCACGGTCGGACTCATCACGCAGGTCTGAAATGCCGATGATCTTTTTATCCCTTACAAGCTCGGCTATAGACTCTATGAGCTTGGCCTTATTGACCTGATAGGGGAGTTCTGTCACGATAATGGCATTCTTGTCTTTCTTCATCTCCTCGATCTCAGCCACAGCCCGAAGCTGCACTCTGCCGCGCCCTGTTTCATAGGCGTCCCTTATGCCCTGAGATCCGAGGATGGTAGCTGCTGTCGGGAAATCCGGACCCTTGATAACCTTCATGAGATCACTGACGCTGACCTCCGGGTTATCCATCTGCATCAGCGTAGCATCAATGACCTCGGTCAGATTGTGAGGTGCCATGTTGGTAGCCATACCCACTGCAATACCGGTGGAACCATTGACAAGCAGGTTCGGCAGCTTTGCAGGGAGCACTGTGGGCTCCTGAAGCGAACCGTCGTAGTTGGGCCGGGTGGACACGGTCTCCTTATCGATATCCAACAGCATCTCATCCGCGATCTTGTCCATGCGTGCCTCAGTGTAACGCATAGCTGCTGCAGAGTCACCGTCAATCGAACCGAAGTTTCCCTGGCCGTCGATCAGCGGGTAGCGCAGGGAGAAATCCTGTACCATCCGTACCAGAGAATCGTAAACTGCGACATCTCCGTGAGGGTGGTACTTACCAAGCACATCTCCCACTACACGGGCGGACTTCTTGTAAGGCTTGTCAGCAGTGATGCCGGCTTCCTTCATTGCGTAAAGGATCCTGCGGTGCACGGGCTTGAGACCGTCCCTTGCATCGGGCAGTGCACGCCCCACGATGACACTCATCGAGTAATCGATGTATGAGTTTCTCATCTCGTCTTCAATGAGAATGGGAATGATCTTCTCTCCAGTAGCTGTAGGCTCGATGTCCAAAGGCATCTCATCCACAGGGCCTGGAGCGGAAGCGTTGTTCTGGTTATTATCGTTATCTGTATTATCTGCCATTCATCTCACCTCATACATCCAGATTGACGACATCCCTGGCATGCGTCAGGATGAAGTTCTTGCGGGGCTCCACCTCATCCCCCATAAGGACAGAGAACATCTCATCCGCTGCGATAGCATCTTCCATCGTCACCTTCAGCAGTGTTCTTGTTTCCGGGTTCATTGTGGTTTCCCATAACTGATCGGGATTCATTTCTCCAAGACCCTTGTAACGCTGTATGCCAACGTTCTTGTCGCCTAGTTCCTTCAGTTTGGCTTGCAGTTCCTTGTCTGAATACACGTAATATTCAGCCTTCCCCTTGGCCACACGATACAGAGGCGGCTGGGCAATGTAGATATAACCTGCATCTATCAGTGGCTTCATGTGCCTGAAGAACAGGGTAAGGATGAGCGTGCGGATGTGCGCTCCGTCAACATCAGCATCGGTCATTATGATAACCTTATGGTAACGTGCCTTGTCAAGGTTATAATCGTCACCTATGCCGGTTCCCATGGCGGTGATCAGGGAGAGCACTTCATTGTTCTTCAGCACTTTTGCAAGGCGTGCCTTTTCGACATTGAGGATCTTACCCCTGAAGGGCAGTATAGCCTGGAACCTGCGGTTGCGTCCCTGCTTTGCGGAGCCGCCTGCAGAGTCTCCCTCCACGAGGTACACCTCACACAGAGAGGCGTCCTTTTCCGAACAATCGGCCAGTTTACCGGGCAGTGTGCTTATGTCCAGGGCATTCTTTCTCCTGGTGAGCTCCCTGGCTTTCTTTGCAGCTTCCCTTGCACGCTGTGCATCAAGCGCTTTCTGCAGGATGGCGTTGGCAACCTTGGGCTTCTCTTCCAGGTATTCGGAAAGCCCTTCCGACACCATGGACTCGACGATACCCTTCACATCACTGTTTCCCAGTTTGGTCTTGGTCTGCCCCTCGAACTGAGGCTCAGTAATCTTGACATTGATGATAGCTGTCAGGCCTTCACGGATATCCTCGCCGGATAGTTTATCTTCGCCCTTTGAAAGCTTGTTCTTCCTGATGTAGTCGTTAGCTACCCTTGTCAGGGCTGCCTTGAAACCTACAAGATGAGTGCCTCCTTCATGGGTGTTGATATTGTTGGCGAAAGAATACACATATTCTGCATAATTGTCAGTGTACTGCATGGATATCTCGACAACGGTACCCTCCTTCTCGCGCTCGAAGTAGATGGGTGGATCATGGAGCACATTGCGGCTGTGATTAAGATACTGCACAAAAGAGACTATGCCGCCTTCATACTGGAAAACTTCCTGCTGGGGCTCCTCAGCCCTGAGATCGGATATGGTTATCCTTATTCCCTTGTTAAGGAAAGCAAGCTCACGAAGCCTGATCGCAAGTGTTTCGTAGACAAATTTAGTAGTCTCTAAAATGAGAGCATCCGGCTTGAAAGTTATTTTTGTGCCCGTACCTTCACTTTCGCCTATTTCCATTACATCATCATGGGGCTTTCCACGTTCATAGCGCTGGTAGTATGTCTTGCCATCATGCTTGACCTCCGCTTCCAGCCACTCTGAAAGGGCATTGACCACGGAAACACCCACACCGTGAAGGCCGCCGGAAACCTTGTAAGTGCTCTTGTCGAATTTTCCTCCTGCATGCAGGATGGTCATTACAACTTCAAGAGCGGATTTCTTATATTTGGGAAGGTTCCCGACAGGGATACCCCTGCCATTATCCTGTACAGTGACGGTCCCATCAGCGTTTATAGTCACATCTATCTCGGTACAAAACCCGGCAAGTGCCTCGTCGATACTGTTGTCCACCACTTCATATACCAGGTGATGAAGTCCCCGGCCGTCGATACTGCCGATATACATACTGGGTCTTTTGCGTACAGCTTCAAGTCCTTCAAGGACCTGAATATTGCTTGCATCATAACCCTGTTTTTCTGTCATGTTTAGTAAGTCTCCCTTGAAAATAATTTAACATAAAATATGCTATTCGCGTTCAAAATGTACACTCGTCCATTCCCTCAGATTCAGTTAAAGAAAGATTTGTTTCGATTCGCTAGCGTGTCTTTTTCCTTGAGAAATGTTATGCTATCTTATATGCGTTCATGCTTATTAAAGGTTTATATAAATTACTTTAAAAAAAACATTCTTCGCCATTGATTGAGAAATATGGCCGATCCTCTGTATGAAATATGGCCGGAACAGCAAATACCTGCACTTAAATAGATGGGAATAATATGAGACATCTTTCCTGACAGCAGGAGGCACAGTTCACTATTAGAACATCTCCAGCTTCCTGCCGATCCCCTTCTTCAGAGCCATTCCATAGACCATGTTCGCAGTCACCAGGTCCTGGATCGCAAGGCCGGTCGAGTCGAATATGGTTATCTCTTCATCAGATTCCCTTCCGGGCCTGATGCCTGCGACCAGCTCTCCAAGCTCGGCATGGATGTCGGCTTCTGAGAAAACACCTGTCGAGATCGGCACGTTCACCTCACCGGAATGGGATGCCTGGACAATATCATCTACAATTACCTTTGACCTTTTGAGCAGGGAAGATTCCAGTTCCTGCTTCCCGGCAGCATCGGCACCGATGGCATTGATGTGAGTGCCTTTGCGGATCCATTCTGACTTCACGAGAGGGCTCCTGACAGGAGTGGTCGTTACGAGGATATCGCAATCGCACACATCCCTGATGCTATCAGTGAGGATGATATCGCAATTCAAAGATTGCCGCATTTCGTTCACAAACGCATCACAACTGCCCGGCTTCCTGCATGTGGTCTTCACCTGTCCGATATCAAAGGACTGCGAAAGCGCCAGCAACTGAGTGCGTGCCTGGTCGCCCGTGCCCACCATGCCTATTACTGTTGAATCGGGGCGTGCCAGATACTTTGCAGCAACACCGCCGGCCGCGCCTGTGCGCATGTCGGTCAGGTAGGTCCCGTCCATTATGGCAAGAGGTGCACCTGTCTCTGTGGAATTGAGCACAACGACGGCCATGACGGTGGGAAGGCCCTTTTCCCTGTTATCGGGATGTACGTTCACGATCTTGACCCCGGCTATATCCTGCTCTTCCATGAACGACGGCATGGTGCGCAGATCACCGTTGTGTTCTTTGAAATAGAGATAGGACTTTGGAGGCATCTACACCTTCCTGAGGCCATGCTCCCTGAATCCTGACTCTACGGCCAGCATTGCTGAAGGCATTTCAAGTAAGCTTTTCACATCGGATTGGTTCAGCCACAATATATCCATAAAAATACTCCGTACAACAGGTTGCATGGATTTGAGCACCAACGCATAAGATTATTGTGCATCCAAAATGATAAGTAGTAAAGATTTATAATAGGTACTGGGGTTAGAATGAACATACTATACATATTTGCACATCCTGAACCGAAGTCCTTCAACTCAGCAATGAAAGAAGCAGCCTTGAGAACACTTAACGAACTGGGACATAAGGTTAAGCTCTCGGACCTGTTCGCTATGCGATTCAAACCCGTGCTGGACAGGAGCGATTTCCTGCAGCCTAAAGGGACAGATGTATTCAACCCTTTCATGGAGCAGATGAATGCCAGCAAGAACGGCACCTTTTCCCGGGATATTATGGATGAGATGGAAAAGGTCAGGTGGGCTGACATGCTGATATTCCAGTTCCCGATATATTTCACAGGCTTCCCTGCAATGATGAAAGGATGGATAGACAGGATATTTGCTGCAGGCTTTGCCTTTAACCCTGCGACCCAGAGCGCATATGGCACCGGCCTGCTCAAAGGGAAGAAGGCCATGCTTGTTATGACAGCTGGCGCCGAAGAATCATTATATTCAAAGGGAGGCATGCACGGGGACATACATGAACTGCTCAGGTACATAACCCACTGCACGCTTGAGTACACCGGCCTTGAAGTACTGCCCTCGCACATCGTCTTTGGGGCGGGGAAGATGTCAGAGGAAAGAGTGATCCGGGAAATGCACTCCTACACTGCTAAACTGAGATCAGCGGTGCCGCCGGATAGAGAGTAAACTGATCCATGCAGGTCCCTGTTTAAATAACACCATCAGAAGATATGGAATACTTCGGTCGTGTTCGCAGTTTAAGCAAATAATTTATACACTGATGTCAGTAGTATTATTACTAAAGACAGAGGGAGAAATATGAAAAGCAACGGGAACACAATGATGGGGATCATGGTCTTGATCGTGATAGTTATAGTTGCGGTCACTACGCTTTCTATGGGATGTTCCGAGAACATCGATAATAATGACGGCGTAAATAATACAAACGACAGCATCGCCCAGGATGATAAATATATATACGGCAGCGCCACGGTCGAAGAGATCGACATAAGAATACTTGAATCATTCCCTGTACAGGTACATGTAACTGCCAGTGGATATCTTCCTGATGGCTGTACCGTTATAAATGAGAACGCTACCACTGTGCAAAGAGAAGGGAACACTTTCAACGTATACGTTGAGACGATGCGTCCAAAAGAGGCAATATGCACAGAGGCTCTTGTACCCTTTGAACAGAACATCCCCCTGGATGTTTATGGGCTTGGGAAGGGTACTTACATAGTCAATGTAAATGGCGTTGAAGGGACTTTTGAGCTGTCAATGGATAATATCATGCAGGAGTGAATGATCCCCCTTATTTTCAGACATCTTACAATGCAGATCTGTTTACATAATATTGTATCTTGTTCCAGAAGCTCTTAATGTCGATGGGCTTGGAGATATAATCGGTGCATCCGGCCTCTATAAAGCGCTCGTGGTCACCCCTCATGGAATGGGCTGTTAAAGCTATCACAGGGATATCTTTTGTGACATCATCTTCCTTAAGGTAGGAAAGCAGTTCAAGCCCATCCATTTTCGGCAGCTGCATATCAAGCAGGATGAGGCTGAATTGTCCCTTTTTGACCTTCTCAAGTGCAGCGAACCCGTCTTCGGCCTGCACCACACTGTAGCCGCGTGCCTCCAGCAGGTCAACCGTCAGTTCCATATTTACAGGATTATCTTCAATTACTAGTATCTGCGCCATTTTTCCTCATTCTGCAGATGTTGATCTTACTGATATGATCTGAAGTATGTATGGTTATTTAATAAATACTAATATATAACTATCTCCTTAATATAAAAAAAACCTTTGGTATCTGCTTTACTCTTTATATGCGGATCCATCCGCCAGAAACAGTCCGGTCACGGATATGATATGCTTAACTAAAAAGCATCACATATCATTCATACAGGATTGCAGGTGTTCCGATGGAAAATAACAGCGGCATTACAGAAAATGATGTTTCGGTCATGATAGAACGCATACATGCATCTCCTTACATGATGGTACTTTCCATCACCGGCGGAGGAACCGGAGCTATCGGGGAGATCCTCAGGCACGGGAGGGGGTCAGCAACTTTGATCGAAGCCATCGTGCCATATCATGAAAACGCGCTAAAGGATCTTATCGGGAAGGAGCCTGATAAATACTGTTCAGTGGAAACGGCAAGGGCAATGGCAATGGTTGCTTTCAGAAGAGCTCTGGAAATAACCGAGACCCTAAAAGGCATCAGGACCGAAGATGTGATCGGCATAGGGGCTACCTGCAAGCTGGCCAGAGCGGGCGAGCGGGGAGATAGAAGACATGAGATCCATTTTGCTTCACAGTCCCTCTTAAGGACAACAGCTTTGAGCCTGACGTTGGTGCAGGACAGGGCCAGGGAAGAGGAAGAGGATATGGCATCCAAGCTCCTACTCTGCAGCATAGCAAAGCTCTGCGAAGTGGAAGATATAAAGCCTGATGCTTTTATTTCAATACCCGAACGGCAGCTGCTGAAAGAGGAAAACGCCTCTGCCGGCCGTGAGGTAGGACAGATGCTTTCAGGCATTCTTATGAATAAAGACAGAATCTATAAAAAAAGCAGTATAGTCATTCAAAAAGAAAAAGGCATACCTGCAGGCCCTCGTATAATCTTTGCAGGCTCATTTAACCCTTTCCACAAGAATCATGCAGACATGGCAAAGATAGCTTATGAGAAATATGGATCACCCGTGGCCTTTGAGATATCACTTGCAAATGTAGACAAGCCGCCAATTGACTTCATTTCCCTGGAGAGCAGGATCCATTCCCTGAGGACATATATGAATGAGGATTTCTTCGGAAGTATCTGCCTGACAGACGCGCCTCTCTTTGCAGAGAAGGCCGTACTGTTCCCGGATTCCCGCTTCCTGGTCGGCTATGATACTCTGAACCGCATTTTCAACGAAAGATATTATCGAGAGGGAGAGAACAGGTCCTCACTGCTGGAACATTTCAGGAGATGTAATATAAGGTTCCTCATATTTCACAGGCAGGACGTCGAACTTTCTATCGAGGAAGATGTCCTTGGGATATGTGACATAATACCACCTGATACATACACGGATGACGGCACATCATCAACCGAGCTGAGGAGATCAGGGAGCTTAAAGGGTGCCTGTTGAGAGATCAGACATACCTTACGCCGCATACCTTATAAAAAGAAGGATTGCCTCTTGACTCATAGGTTTGCATAATATCGCTGTCCACGGCCTTACCCAGCTTGTGCAGTACCTGCTGTGCCTCAAGAATCCTTTCCAGTCCCATCTTTTCCCATTCTTCGCATGAAATGATATCAAGGGTTGTTTTAAGCAGGCCGAACTCTTCAGGAGACATGCATGAGTCAAAACTTGCGCAGTAAGAGAGATCTTTGTATTCATCGCTTCCCCGGGAGATCATATCCCCGAGTATGCTGCCGTTCATCTCACATGCGAACTTGTGGTGCGAAGGAACAACGTCCTCTTTATGATAATGAACTTCGGCAAGGAACAGGAACCTTTCACATTCATATATCCATTCCCTTAAACTATAGAGAGTATTCATACCATTGCCCAAAAGAACATAGTGCCTCCAAATATAAAAGTGTAACTAATACAAAGCAGGAGCAACTATATTTGTATTTTATGCAGATATAAGAAAGAGCAGACACTGGTTAAGCACAGCACATACATGTATGACCTTTCTGTATGAGCATTCTTAAAGGTCATACAACTTGCAAAAACCAGAAGCTGTAGCCGCACACATGCAAAAGAGGATCATATTATGAATATATGCATATATGTATATTAAGACATATACAACAACATACGCTTTTTCAAAAGAGAACGATGATCAATGACCGGAATATGATTGCCAGAATTGTCTCCCCTACCTGACCCGTAAGCCAGATGATATAGCCGCCCCCAGCTCTTCAGGCTTTTGTGAACCTACCATCAATTTACCGCCATCCATGAACCCGATCAAAACTCCCCTGTCACCACTTACATTATAAGCCGTTCCTTTCAAGCCATAGCGTATGCCCCAGCCACCATAGTCCCTTATAGGCCGGTATATAAGTATATCGTATGACCGGATGCTGTCAAATGAAAAACTCCTCCATGACCTGTGCAGCGGATAGAAGCGGACATACAGGCCATCGCTGCGAACTTCTGTTACCAGGCGCAGAGATGCCATGAACAGGGGAAGCAGTACGCCAACAAAGATCCAGATCAGCAACACTCCGTTATCTGAGGCCGGGTTACTGCCAAATGGTCTTTTAAATACCAGTTGCCCTATCAGAGAATACCAGGCTGCTGCAGCCGGAAGGAGAACAAGTATCCATATCCATAACTGGTTGAATTTCTGCTCCTCCCTGAAAAGAGTATAGCTGCCCGAACTCATGTAATGCCATTGAGAAGTTCTATTATATAATTCCTCCTTTATAGTGATCCCTGCCAGCAGGTCCATCCAATGGGTTTATAACCGGAACAGAAGAAAGATCACTGATAATATGTACATTGAGATCCACACGACAGCAAAGGACATGGAAGAGGCAAGGAAGATAGCAGGCGCACTTGTGGAAAAGAGGCTTGCTGCCTGCGTTAACATGTACCCTGTAACTTCGGTCTACAGATGGGAAGGAAAGATAGAGGAAGACGTAGAGATAGCACTTTCCATAAAGAGCACTTCGGAGAAATTCGAAGATATAAGGAGAGCTATCAGGGCACTGCACAGTTATGACCTGCCGGCCATTACTATGTGGGAGATCAAAGGAGACAGGGACTATCTCGCATGGATAACCGATTCCACTAACTGATCATCTCCTATAGAAAAAGAAGCCCACTATCTGGCCCAGTACAACCCACACCAGATACAATAGCATTCCCAGGAATGCCAGGAACATGAAGAGGACAAAGAAGTTCAGCACCAGCCAGAGAACCAGCAGTATGGCTATCACTTTCAGAGCAAAGCGAAGCAGCTCTCCTGAGAAACCTCCGGAGTCTGTGGATCCCTGTTTATCCGGGGCCTGATATGTGTAAGATCTGTAACTGTGATTACCATAAGAATAGGAGCTATAACTGCTGCTGGCGCTGCTGCCGCCTGCACTGCTATGAGTGCTGTTCCTGCTGCCTTTAAAAGCACTTGCATACCCTGGATAATGAAGAGTGCGGTCATACCTGGCTCGCTTCTCAGGATCCGAGAGCACCCCATAGGCCTCGTTTATCCTCTTGGATCGTTCCTCAGCTCCAGGACCATGGTTCCGGTCAGGATGGTATTTTGCTATCAAAGTACGATATCTCTTCTTGAGCTCGTCCTGTGAAGCTCCCGGAGGCATTCCCAGAACAGAGTAATAATCATGTACACTCATATCCATTCAAAGCCCCTGTTTACTCCTACTACCCATATATAAGATATGGGTTCATGTATAAGCAATTTCTTAATGGACACCCTCAGCAAAAAATATCTTTAAAATAGCGAAGGTCATTTCGCCATTATCAGAGTGCGTGTAGGGAAAGGTATCTCGATGCTTTCTTCCCTGAACCTCTTGTCGATCAGTGTGTTTACCATGTCGATCACAGTGAACTTCTCACCCGGGTACTTTGTCCACACTATAAGAGCAAGATCAAGGCTGAAATCGGAGTGATTCTCAAATCTTGCATAGGGTGCAGGAGAATCCAGTATGAGGTCTATGCTCTGTGCTATCCCACACAGGACCCTTTTTACTTTCTCAACATCAGAACCATACGCAACCCCAATTGATATTTTCACCATCATCGTGGGTTCGGGGGACGTGTAATTAACTATCCTGCTGTTTGCCATAATGCTATTGGGGATCACTATCATGTTATTATACATGTTGATGAGCCTGGTACTTCTGACACCTATATCCTGTACAATGCCAATCTCCCCACCATCGATCTCTATCCTGTCACCTATTTTAAAAGGCTGATCGAAATAAAGAGAAACACCGCCAAATAACTGGGCAATAGAATCCTGCGCCGCAAAGGCCAGTGCAAGACCCGCCAGGCCGGCTGATGCAAACAGGGGAGTGACGTTCAGGTCCCAGATTCCCCTCAATATGGCAAGGAACCCGAAGAATATAATCAGCACATTTATCAGGTTCTTGAAAAGGGGAAGCAACTCATCATCCATTGTAGTGTCTGTACGTTTCACCAGATGGGGAAAAACATACTTGAACAGGGTCTTGTTGATCTGAAGCAAAGCGATAACCCACACAATTCCCAGGAAGGTGAAAAAGATACCTGAGACAAACTCTATTACCGCATTGCCAGAATACACAACTTCTGCTGCAATGAAAAAACCGAATACAATAAAGGTGTAAAAGATTGGCTTTCTGAAGATCGAGACAATGAGGTCATCACATTCGTATCGCGTTTTGCGAGTGTAGTGCATTAGCACTTTCTCAAAAATGAGGTCAGCTATGAAAGAGAGTACAACCGCAGCAACAATGATTGTTATTGCCGCGCTTAGGTCCGATCCGAAGATACCCATCTGATAGCCGGTGATTTCACCGATATAGTGAGGAATGGTTTCATTCAGGAACATAAGCCGGAATTCTATTCCTAAATATATAAACATATTTATTTAAACGGTGCAAAAAGATGAAATAATATTTTATGGATACAGCCAGCAATGAGCAAGGAAGAAAAGTCGGCCTCAAGAAGATGGACTGTCCAGGGTATCAGCGAAACAGACCCGCAGAGAAAAATGCATTACTTCACCCTGGCACTCGAACTTAACCCTTATGAAGCTGTAGCGCTGAACCAGAAGGGAATGCTTCACCACAAAAAAGGGGAATTCGAACAGGCGATCAGATGCTACGACAGGTTATTGAACACTGCAGACATGGCAGCAGGGAATGGGGAGACGGCGAGACCGGATCCTGCAGCCGTGCTGTACAACAAGAGCCTTGCACTGAAGTGCATGGGAAACAACGAGGCTGCCCTTAATTTCATTAAGAAGGGTCTAAAGCATGATCCTGAAAGTGAGAAACTGAAAAGGCTGGAAGAGCAGCTCATGCAGATGGAGACAAGCGGAAGGACCTCATCAAAGAGAACACCTGCAGCCTCCGGAAAGATCCCTGTAAACGCTATATATACTGACTGGCAGCCCCCGGGTGTCATGACCCTCCTGGCTCATGCAATGAAGTGCAGCCCAGGTGATATCAACTATCATAAAGGCTTCGGAGAGGATCTGATAAAAGAAAAGGCAATACAGGACAAGCTGAACCGTCACGTGTACTGCTGTGCAGTGTGCGCACTCCGGAATAAGAACGTTTGCAGCCATATCGGAACAAAAGGAATGGCAGTCTCAGCAACTGCCATTTGCAGGCACTTCAAGCCGAATAAAGGTGTTTGAGAGAAGTTTCCGATCAGATGATCCCGAGCTCTGTGAGCCTGTTGGGCAGGTATGTATCGGTCACGAAGTCCAGGCCCTTGCCGGCGAAAGCCTGCTGCTCAGCCTTCTTATTTATATCGAGCTGCAGGTGGATCTGTTCCTTCCAGTAATCACTCTCGAAGCGGGGATCCGTAAGCTCACTTCTGAGCGCGCCAACATCCTTTTCAGTAAGTTTGTCAGTTGAAAGCTCGTATTCCACAATATCCGACGGCTGGACCCCTACAAAGTGTGCGCCTGGCGTGACCATGTGCTCGGACAGGTGGGCGCTCTTGATAGACCCGTAGGCAACTGACGCAAAGATGCGGTACGACCACGGATCGCCATCTGTGAAAACCACGACAGGTAGGTTGAGTTCATCGTTCATCCGTTTGATGATGCGCCTTGTAGACCGGGCAGGCTGGCCTTTGAGATGGACAAGTATAGCGTCGTACTTCTCATCAAAACCGTTCTCAATAAGCCGTGCATACATACCACCGGTCTCGATCGCAATTATGAATTTAGCATCATGTTCGAGGAAATCGATATTCTCCACATTGAACGGTATCTGGTAGCCGCTTTCCCCAATATCCTCCTGGCAGTGGATGACCCTGTTGCCCCGCTTAGTTTCCTCCCTTATGCGTACAGGGCCAAACATGGTAGCGCCGTCTTCTTCCGGACGCATGTGGAAGTATTCCCTCTGCAGGCCGGATATGATCTCAAGATCTTCGATGAGCCTGTCACTCTCAGGCTGCTCGCGGAACTTGGCTATGTCCCAGTTCTCAGAGATATAATACAATTCTCTTAATGTGGAGCCGCGGTTCTGGCCCAGGTGGTTCTTTACCAGGAAGTCCACGACATGAGTGGTCTTTAAAAGCTGGAAAGCCCCTTTTACGGTCTTGGCGCTCCTTTCGGTCTCGCGGTCGCCGTATATCCATACTTCGCTCTCGTCGCTGTACTCGATGTTCTTTTTCGTACGGGTCGGGAGGTTCACATTGGGGATGATCTCGTCCGTGAACTGGTTGTACAGTTCCTCGGCCAGCCCAAGCAGGCGGTTACTGGCTATAGCGTCATGTTCCTTTCTTTGCAAGGATGGTTCTTCGGTCATTCAGTTCACCCCTCTTATGGCTTTGGAGCCCGTCACAAGTTCCTCGTCAAGGCCTTCCACTATCAGTGCAGGCAGCCCCGACCTCTCTTTATCGCTGATTGTTGCCACGGAGTACATGATGACCTTGGACGCTCCGGGAGAGATGCTCATATCCCATATGTAGTCGTAATCATTGCCCATTGTTATCACTTTAGGTTGAGGTACCGGGCCTTCTATCTGGAAAGGCAGCATGTCATGCACTTTAAAATCATATTTCCTTGCGGAGAAATTCTTCACTTTGATCGCAACATTGACTCCCCCGTTGCCATCGCTTTGCACTACCCTGTGGACAAGCAGGTTACCCATTACCTTTGCAACCACAGGACTTATGTCAGGGATCTCCCTGTCAAGGGTCTGTGCCAGTTTCTGTGCCATCTTCGGAAGGACCTTTGTGATTATTATCTCTTTCTCACGGCGCTTTTTAAGCGTATCCTGTTTATTCAGATACCTGCTGAGCTTTCTTGATACTTCTTTTACCGCAAGTTCGATCTCATCCTTGATCTCCGGTATGTCAGCTATCGCATCCTTTGATTCGGATGTGAAAGGAACGTTTGTAGATGCTACATGGATAAGAATGACGATCGGTCCGCTGGGCAGACCCCCGCCTGGCTGGTTCAGGCCGTACTGCTTCCATTTAATGGACTCGATCGCATGCGTGGTTACACAGCCGCCCTGCTGGTACAAAAGAGGCACCCGGTTGGCAAAACGCATCATTTCTATGCGATCGTCTTTATGAAGGTCGCCACCGTATGCGATACCTACCTCCACGACAAAAGGGTTACCAGAGAATACTGCCGGTGCACGGGTGGTCGTGGCAATAAAATCCACTTTGAACTCTTTTTCAAGCCCTTTGTAAATAAGATCCTCACCTATCGGAGAGAGGCAGTCCGTTGGGGGCGCCATTATCTTCACTTTTGTGAATGCATCAAGCAGCTTCTTTGCCTGGTCACGGTTAAGTTCATGTGGGCCCATATCCGGATCAAGTCCTGCGGCCTTACACATTTCTTCTGCCGTAAGGAGACCTATCTTTGAAAAGGAATAACGCAGGAAAGGAGACAGCTTCTGGCGTTCGGTATAGCGCAGCATCTTCATCAGCGTCCCGAGCTCGATACCATGCGGATGAGGAAGTATTTCTTTTGCAAGCGCAGGCACTTTGTCAGTGGCTCTCTCGAAAACGACCTCATTGCCATCAGGCTCGAAAAGGGTTATCCTTGCGTGTGGATTTACAATGGCCGTGGCCTTGAGATATTCATAGATAGACTGGCGTCTGCCTTTTACATAAGCAGCTTCCATTTCCAGTTCTATGCGGGTGCCGTGGGGGCGGTCCCATTCCACCACCCTGTCGTGCAGGATCTCAGGCTCGTTGGTGCTGGTATTTATCATCAGTTCATAGTAATGTGCAGGTTTATCCGGCCCTATCTTGGAGATGATCTTTGTAGGATGGCCGGACGTGAGCTGTGCATAAAGGACGGATGCAGAAATACCTATACCCTGCTGTCCGCGGCTTTGCTTGAGTGCATGGAACCTTGAGCCATAGAGGAGCTTTGCAAACACTTTGGGGATCTGCTCCTTCACGATACCTGGCCCGTTGTCCTCGACAATGACAACAACATTGTCTTTCCCTGAGCGCTCGAGGTGGAGCAGGATATCAGGCAGTATCTGGGATTCTTCACATGCATCCAGAGAGTTGTCTACCGCCTCCTTTACAGTTGTTATCAGGCTGCGGGGAGCGGAATCAAAACCAAGTATCTGCCGGTTCTTCTCAAAGAATTCTGCAACGCTGATAGATTTTTGATTCTTCGCGAGTTCTTCTGCAATGGGTGTTGCCATAAAAATGTCTTCCTTTTCAGTTTGGTAAGAACATCAGAGTAATATGATAAATAAATAGCGTAGAAAATATAAATAACAGGCAATTTTTTTAAAATGTGTCACTGCTCAAGCATTAAAGGATATAAAGCTCAAATGATCATTTGAGCTCAGCACCAACGATAGTCTGAGTCGCAGTAACATCGTCGGTCTCACGTATCATGTCCACGATGTAGTTCAGGTGGCCAAGGTCCTCCACTTCAATGATGACTACAAAATCATGCTCCCCGAAGACATGGTATATATCCTTTATACCTTCTATCCGGTTAAGTTCGTTATAGGCAGCTCGCTCCTTTCCAGGCAGCACATTCACCATCGTTACGCCGATTACCATTTGATCACCACACATGAGTAGATTGCATGATATTTAGCAGTTTTCTTTCCGTCGGAGGATAACATGAACAAGTCATATTTTGAACAAATGTAAGACAGAAGGACAGCATAAGGCTTCTATACCTCTGAACCATGTACTCTGAAAAAGAAGTGATAATCATCATTATGATGATGAATACCACTACATATAAATACATACGCCACCATACAAAGAAAGTAGATGAGCGGGTTATCTTATTCTTGACAATAACCCCCACTCCCCAACCCGCTCATACTCCACTTTAATTCTGTCTTCTTCCTGATTATCCTGAAAAGTTTTAAAAGGCATTTTGGATCACCCGAAGACAGGCCAGTTATATTGGTGAAAGCTTAGACCATTCTTCTGCATGCTCCATTTTTATATACATAGATTTCTCCAGAAAATATACATGCAGATATCTATAGTTATGTGTATATATTCAAATCAATATTATATTATATAATTATTATAAGCCATACGTTTTAAAATGCATATTGAATTAGCGAAGACCTATGCATACCCATATACTGACAGAATAAAAAAGAAGTTCTAGAAATCAAAAAGCGTCTTCTGCGGCTTCCTTTGAACAGATTTCCTGCTGGAATTACCTTCGGTGACATAGGAAGTGTCCTGTGAAGAAGGCTCTGCAACCAGCAAAGAGTCCAGGCTTGTCTGATCCGGCCCTTTTCTCACATCTTTTACCTTTTCAGCCGGGGGAGTGAAAAAGGCAGGAGTCGTATCCGTCCCCGAACGAAGTTCCCGTGAACGCTCATAAACACTCTCCAGCCTCTTGGTCAGTTTCTTGTTTCCCGTCAGCTGGACCAGTTCGTCCGGATCAAGGTCAAGGTTTGCAACCACATCAGCTGCATAATCGTCATGTTCCAGCAGGCGTGAATATACAAATGCAAGTTCGCTGCGGGAGTAGCGCATGGACTCATGGTTGTGCGCCCCGATCTTGGAGGCAATATTGTCCCTGGTGTTACGGCGCGAACGGATCTGCCCCATCTTCCTCCACAAAGAGGGAGGCTGGTATTTTTCAAAGCCGCCCCTTATACGCGATTTTGACACTACGGTACCGCCGGTCATAAGCACGCTTGCATACCTCCACAAACGATAGTTCTGTCTTCTGCGCACCCTCCCAAGGTACCGGTCGGCCCGGGAAAGATATGCATAGGCCTGTATAATATCCGGGGTCAGTTTTTGTTCATCCTTGCCTGTATACTGGTAAGGAAGGTTCTCGTCGATCCACTGGATAAGATCCTCCGGAGTTTCATCCAGACTGTAGCTGGCCTCCAGGGCAGACTTAACATTCTTACCCTTGAATATCTTTCCGACCACTTTGAAGACAGACTCTTTATTGTCGCGCGGGGAAGTTGAAATATCCTCAAGGTGGATCTCAGTACGACCCATAGCCACAGCCTGCAGGTCGTTGACAGCGCTCCTCATATCCCCGTCAGCGCTCTCGGCGATCTTCTCCAGGACACCGATACCAACACTGAGCCCTTCCGCCCTGGAGATCTCTTTAAGCGCAGGGATCATGGAACGTGCCTGCAGGGCAGGGAATTTGATCTCAAGGCACAGCGCACGCACCGATGAAGAAATGCCATACAGGTCGTTGGCTATAAGAATAATGGGCTGGCTGGTGCTCTTTATAACATTGATTATTGCACGCGCACCCCCTCTGTCACTGGTGCCGTGCAGATTGTCAGCCTCATCGAGAATAATGAGCCTCTTTCCGGATACGCCTGTTAGCGTGCGCATCTGAGAAGCTGAACCTGCGATCTTTTCTATCACGCCTGCTGTCCTCTGGTCGCTCGCATTAAGCTCAATGACCTCCCAGTCATAATCTGCTGCCATGGCATGGGCTGCAGAGGTCTTACCGATACCTGCCTGTCCGTGAAGGATCACAGCCTTCATATCAGGCATACCGTGGACCCAGCTGTCACCCCATTTGCGCATTTCTTCGATCGATCTCTTATGGCCCACAACATCAGCAAGTGCCCTTGGCCGGTATTTTTCTGCCCATTCCATCCGCACAGTCATAAATGATCATTACCCGATATCCAGAAAAGTAATTAAGGTTTGCACATCTTTGTCTGTTCTGATTGATATCATTAATGGTAGGTTTAGACATGGGACAAAAAAAGACTGAAGACCTGCTGGGGATCATAGAGCAGCGAGCATTAAAGAACAGATCTCGTGTTGCCATAGGCGTCAGAGACCCAACCTCAAAAATGTTAAAGAGCGCAAAGGATGCCCACGATACAGGATATGCCCATGTGGTCCTTGTGGGGAACAAGAAAGAGATAGAAGCAATAGGCACAGACCTTGAGGTCATAGACACGAACGAGCCGGAGAAAGTACTGGGAGACCTTTTAAGATCAGGATACGTCGACGCTGCAGTGAGAGGCACTGCAAAAGCCTCCGGAACTCTTGCCCATATAAAGAAGATACTGAACCAGGATAAACTGCACCGCATAGCTCTTCTCAAGACAAGCACCGGGAAGCCTTTCTTTCTGGCGCCTGTCGGGATAGATGAAGGAAATGACCTGGCGGACAAGATAGCCTTTATCCATCTCGGTGTTGAACACATACGCAGGTTTGGAATTGAACCCGCCGTAGGCGTACTTTCCGGAGGCAGAATGGGAGACCTGGGGAGAGACCCGCGTGTTGACCAGACCCTGGCAGAAGGCGACTTCATCGTGAACAGGATAACGGAAGCAGGCATAAATGCAAAACACTATACTATTCTTATTGAAGATGCCATAAAGGAATCGAATTTTATCCTTGCACCGGACGGCATATCAGGGAACCTCATATTCAGGACACTGACATTCCTCGGAGGAGGGGACGGCATGGGAGCACCAGTACTTATGGATAAGCATGTGTTTGTGGACACTTCCAGAGTAGGAGGGCACTACACGAAAGCGATTATGCTTGCCAGCGCACTCGTGAACAGGAATGAGATGGCCCTGAAACAGGATGAAGCACGCGATACCCGCTATGATGATATCATCAAGAAATGATCTGTGATCCGATCAGTGAGATAGTATGGTGATAATTATATACCCGGACACTATTTCTCACTTGATAATCATATTTTACAATAACCTCAGGTTCTGCACTGCATGGCAAACCCGCATACAGGGATGATGAAAATGGAAGCTGTACTGATAAAGGCAAAAAGCATTTCTTCTGCATGGTCGCAACTCATATACGAGATATACAGGAAAGGAGAGGAACATAAGCCCGACTACAAAACGATGACAAAAAGGGTTCATGCAACCATATATATCCAGGATGTCAACAAGAATCAGGTGAATCAGGCGGTCCCCTTCGGCGAGAATCTCATCAATAAATATAAGGAAGAGCTAACTGAAGAGTATGCCGAATGGTACGTTTCACTCCCTGATGACGACAAAAGAAAATTCGATTACTGTTACGCAAAACAGCTCTTCAGGTACGGAGAAACAGCTTATGATACCCTGAGTGCCAACGTTTCGAACCTGCGCCCCGGCTCCAGGAGGCATGTGGGAGTGCTGTGGGAGAACGAGGTCCATATCTCGAAGTTCGAGGACCAGCCCTGCTGGATAGCCTATAAGATAGAGCTCCTTGATGAAAAACAGGTCCGCCTGTATATATTGTACCGTTCATGGGATGCTTTTGGAGGATTTCCCGCAAATATACCCGCAATTGTGGAAGGGTTTAAAAAAGTGTTCCGGGAGCATGACCTGCCATATGAGATAGGATCCCTTATCGCTACCGGATGGGACACGCATATCTATGAGGCAGATCTTCAGGCAGTAGAGAAGATATTCAAGACCAATGAATTGTGCCCGCTATGCAGCTGCATCGCCCCTAAGCATTCTTTCATCCAGACAACAAGGGGGAAGGCATGCGCCATGTGCAAAAAGGACATGTGAGCATCTGGTTTTTCTTGAAAGATATCTATTTTTGAATATACATAAATGAATGCATGCTTTCATTTATATTGTTTTTAATATGTGCTTTATAGCAGATACTTGTTACACATATTGATTCATATTAAATATATTTCCATTAATTATATATCTATGATGTTTGCATACATAAGTATGACCCTGCATACAAGTAACACCAATGGGAGATTGAAATGAAACGCCTGACGATTAGCATATCTGATAACCTTTTCGAAAAACTGGACAGGATAGAGAACAAAAGCCTGTTCATCCGGAAACTGGTCGAAAGAGAATTGGAAATGCTTGAAGATGTACCTGAGAATGGTAATCAGCCGTGGACACAGGACATCACACTTCTCAAAGGAAGCGTGGAGGAGTTATTTTCAAAAATGAACGAGTTTGAAAGGCATTTCATGGAAAAAGTCATCTCCACCCCCGATTCGGAATCTACTTCAGGCTCAGTGATACTATATAAGGACCGGTTACACATAAATGCAATGGGAAACGGCGACAAGCCAGTCATACTTCCTGTTGGCGGGGAAACTGTTACTGCGCAGGCATCCGGATCCTCCTACAGAGGAATGGAATTGCATGCATCTGAAGAAATGCCATCCGAAGAGACATTTGGCGGAATGGTAATTCCTGCATGCGGGCAAAACCCTGTCATTGTGTCGGCGTTCAACCTGCCGGAGATCCCTGAGGATATGGAAGTACCGCGATTAACATCCCCGGTTGAAGGGAAAATGCCTGAAAAGATGACAGGGAGCGGGGCAAAATACCTCTGTGACAAGGATGAACAAGACACACCATCTGCACCTGCGAGAGAGTTGCAGCTTATGCCAGCGGGCAAGTCCACCTTAGCAACCCTTGGCCTCAGCCGAAAAGTTAATTCTGTAAGTGAACAGGTCCCGGTAATTCCCGTGTTCGAGCAGCAGGTTCCTCAGGCCAGTGAAAAGGCTCCGCTAACGCCTGCTTTTAATCAGCACTTAAGTCCTGCAGGCGAACAGCCCATTGTTATGCCGCAATTCAAGCTGCCTTTTGCAGAAGGGAAAGAAAAGCCATTGTTCATGCCTGATATGAAAGGAATGGAAAGTAAGACAGAGAGCTGCGGGATCAAAACATCAGGCAGCCCGGAACATATGATACCGTTCATGCCAATCCCTGACACCATACAGGCTTCAGGCCCGGAAAAGTTAAAAGAACCTCTTTTTAAGCTTCACGGGATCCCGGAGCCTCAGAGAACCGAGACAATGCCCCCGTTTATTGCACCTTCAATGCCTGAGACGCAGGAAAATGTGCAACTTCCATCTTTCATGGCCCCGAAACCCCCGGCTATGCCACCAACGCAACAGCAACCAAAGCCTTTATTGGCGGACAGTCCCGCAGGCCATTCTGCAACCGGTACGAATAAACAGGGTAAGCTCGAGGGCAACATACTCATGTATATGCCACGCGGGGCAAAGGTAAAGAAAGAGATAATAAAGAGCCTGGTATCAAAGCAGTTCTCCGACAGGGACATAGAAGCAAAGATCAGTGAACTGGTGACAACAGGCGTGTTGGTGCTTAACGCAGATAATGGGGAGCACTATATTATACGCCCCTGAGTTCTAGAGTGTCCTTTCTGCGAATTCCTGATCAGAGGCGGTCATCATAAGACACCTCACACAAACTTTTCGCGAGTTGTCATAGCATTTAGCACAAGCTAACCTCCCGCAAAGCATGCACGTATGCATCCATGAAGGCCTGCCGCAGATAGAGCATAAACCTGTCTGTTCCATGAAACTGATTTTGTATATCTACTGTAAAATACTTTTTGCATATGGTCGGCAAATGGAAGCTTGAGATACCCCTGCCGAATAAAGTCTGAGAATGTAAAAATAGAAACAAAAGAATAAATGAAAGGACCGCTATGGCCTTTCATCTCATCCTGGCTCACTCTATTATTGCGCCTTTGCTTGCAGAACTTACAGCTTTCCGGTATCTTGCAAGATAACCCTTCACATGCTTTTCCAGAGGAACGAACGAGGCTTTGCGCCGGGCAAGCTCTTCGGGGGACACGTTCAGGTCAAGCCTTCGTGCGGGGATATCTATCTCAATTATGTCCCCTTCCTATACAAGACCTATGGGCCCTCCTTCCTGCGCCTCAGGGGAAACATGCCCTATACAGGGCCCCCTTGTGCCTCCCGAGAACCTGCCGTCGGTCACCAGGGCAACTGAATCGATCAGACCCATGCCTGC
>Ga0209347_1002362_pt1 | contig 25357 bp, 25 predicted proteins | sample AutmiccommuBRH23_FD_187382 | JGI IMG/M metagenome (GOLD analysis project Ga0209347, IMG submission 187382) | Deep subsurface microbial communities from Mt. Terri, Switzerland - Autotrophic microbial communities BRH/23 (SPAdes) (version 2) | ecosystem: Environmental > Aquatic > Deep subsurface >...
CAAATTGTAAACCGCAAACTACGATCCCCAGCCAGATCGCCCGGCTAACCTTTTCGGAGTCTTTGACAAAGGGGTAGATCATGGCCAGCCATGTGAACTCTGAATATCTGGCGGCGGTGCTAAAGCTTCCGTCCAGAACGGGCAGGATTCCTTCCTCTAACATGGGGGTCAGTTTGTACAAATCCATATCCTTGGTTACCAGGATAAAGATCAGCAAAAATGATCCCAGGATTAGCGGAAAAAGCATTTCATTAACCCGGCTGATCACTTCCACCCCGTTGCGGGAAGCGTAAGCCGCCATGATGGCAAGCCCGATGAGAAAAACAACCAAAGGCGTATCGGGCATCAGCGCCGTGACAACGAGTTCCCCGAATTGCCGCAACGCGATCGCCCCTTCATGGAGAAAGAACCAGATATATAAAACACCCAGAACTTTTCCGGCAAACTTACCGGTAATTGTCCGGCTGTACTGGATAATGGTTTGATGCGGATATTTTGCCGCCAAAGCCATTACAGGAACAGCCAGCAATATTGTTACCGGTATCGAAACGATCATGGCCAGCCACAAATCCTGATTGGCCGGCGGCGCTTTTGAGGCCGGGAAATAGGTTATTGCGAGAATAATCCTGCTGGTTATGAATAACAAAACCAATTGACGAATATTGATCCTGCCGTTTTCAAGCATTTCCTGCATTCTCCCTAACAACAAATTCGCTCCGGCAGCTCTGGTGGCACCACGTTACTTCAACAACTCCGATACGGGCTTGAACAGCGCCTCAATAGCATTGTTCGGATTGGGCAATTTTACCCCCAGCGCCTGCGGAATGGTCAAGGCCATACCGATCCCCAGGTATACTGAAAAGGCAGCCAGTTCCCGCCACATCTTCCTCTTTACCAACCCCGGCACCTCGAACAGGATAATACCGATGAATAATACTATCATCAAGGCGATCACGTTTCTTCATCCTCATCTTTAAAATTATGGGTTATTGAGCGTAGTTATTTTTCCGGCGTACCGGCCCGCTTGGTTAAAAGACCGATCTCCCGCACGCGCGCTTCCACGTTGATGTTAACCTCGGCCCGGGCAAATTCCTCGTCCCATCTGTCCTTTAATTCCTGCCAGTCTTTTTTGTACTTCCTGTGGAAAGCGTCGCCGAAACCGAATATGTCCACGCCGTACTCAATTTGTGCTTTCTCTAAAGCGACGGTGGCTCTTTTGGTGATCTCCCCGGCTATTGCACTTTCCAGGGCTTTGATCTTTTCGGGCTTGGCCAGATCCTCGCGACTTTGCTGTTCCACCATATCCCCTTCCACCCTCACCATTACGTCAAACCGCAGGTTTTCCCCGTCGTATTCCGGTATGACCTTCGTACTTCCCCGCCGGATCTTGATGGATACCTCTTTATCCGGCTCGCCCGGGCTGGGCACAGTGATTGTTCCCTTTTCAGACTCGCCCTTCAGCCAGAGCAGCCCCCTGGTTTCGGAAGCGTTCAGCCACCCGATCAGTTTATCTTCCTTAAATACCCCCACGCCGGAAAGCTCTACATGTTTGTGGCGCGAGGGCTTCTCTTCCTGTTCCGGCACCGGGGTAACCCCCGCTTCTTTTACCTCAACCCGGGTGACCACCGGCTGTACCCCCTTGCTGGCCAGCATCTCGGCATATTCCCTGAGCTGAACGGAATAGCCGGTTTTCATCCTGGTCAAAAAGCCGGCGGCCTGCGCCGAAGTCTTCCCCAGATCCGTTTCGGTTTCCAGGATATCCTTCGCCTCTCCTTTGGCCACCATCAGCCACATTATCTCCCGGGGCTCCCTGTCCCGCTGGAAGAAATTAGTAACCATTCCTGTCCCCTTTTTGGCCATTTCTTCTCCGATGACCAGGATAATGCTGTGACCCCAGTAAATATCGCGGGGAACTTTCATGGCCAGGTATCTTTCAGCGTCCTCAACGGTTTTGCCTTCCGCGGAAACCACCCAGCTGGCGGCCTCTTTTCCCCCGCCTCCCTCGGCGGCAAAAGCGCTAGGTCTGGCGATCTGCACGGTCAACCTGATCCGGCCGTCGTTTGTCCAGTCAACTCCCGTTCCCAGCACAATGGCCACTTCGGTTATTTCCTTGCGGCTCCAGCAGCCTCCCAGGAGGCCGGTTAACAGTACCAGCAAAAGCAGGACAGCAATTTTTTTAATCAACCGCTTTCCCTCCTTTTCCCCTGGCCATGGCGACAACCAGCAACAGCAGCGGAAGCCCCGCCTCAAAGACAATTATGGCGTAGGGCGGCCAGCCGCTGGCTATAAAATGAAGCAGATTGACGATATTCGGGCAAAGAAAGGCTAAACCCACCAGGATCAACCCCACCGGCGCTACCAGAGGCCGGTAATCCTTAAGACCCAGCCACTGGGCGCTGCCTAAAACGGCAGCATAGTAAAACACTCCCAATTTGGCAAACCCCCCGAACATCCATGCAGCTATCAAAACTGACTCCAGCCGTTCCAGAAAATTGGCGATTGAAATCACCCGAATCGCGTTGAAGGTTGGAAAAACCCAGTGGCCTGTTAAGTTGGGGCCAAAAACAGCCAGTGCCACAAGAATGCTGACCATTAAAAAGGATCCGGTGAACAAGGTGGCCAGCGCGGCCACCCTTATAGCTTGCTTTGGCTTATTCAAGTAAGGAATGATCATGGTAAAGATGACGATTTCCCCCAGCCAACTGGCCGGCACGGCGGATCCCTTAACAATGGGGATCAGGCCGGCGTCGAATACCGGCAGCAGCCTGGCCGCTTTCATATCTTTTGCGGCCAAGAGGAAAACGACAAACAGTAATCCCAGGATAAAGGGTAAAAAAAGCTGGTTGTACCGGCTTAAAACCTCCAGGCCGTTTCTGACCGCGTAGCCTGCCACAATAGCCCCCACAAGGAAAAAAATTATATGCGGGGTGTCCGGCATAATGGCCACACAAAGAAAACCCCCAAATTCATCCATAATCAGGGCATTGGTGTGCAAAAACCACCAGATATACAAAAGGCCGATAACCTTCCCGGGTACTTTGCCTAAAATTTCCTCCGTCAATTCAAACAGGTTTTTTCCCGGGAAACGGAGGCTTAAGCTCGCCACCAGCCAGGCGATCAGCAACCCCGCCAGGGTGGCCAGAACGACCGACAGCCAGGCATCCTGTCTGGCGTACTGAACGGTAATGGCGGGAACGGTGAGGATGGCTGTGGGCAGAACCATACTGACCATCAACATAATAGCCTGTTTGGCGTCAATTTTACCTTGCTCCAACATCCAGTTCCCTCACTTTTTCGGCCGGGTTTCCGGAGGGGCTGGTTTTAACCCCTGTTCCTGCCTTTTTTGATCCTTTCTTACGATCAGCCGGGGGCGGGAAAGCATGGCCCACCAGGGCGCACGGAAGATCACGTCTTTTAAATCAACGCCGGTGGTGGGGGCTATTGGAGACAGGTAGGGAACTCCAAAGGATCGCAGCGTGCAAAGGTGGATGCCGATGATGGCCAGCCCGCTGATCAGCCCGAACAGGCCAAAGGCGGCCGACAGTATGGTCAGGGCAAATCGCAGCAGGCGAAAGGCAATGCTGGCGCTGTAAGCAAATGTAAAAGAGGCTATGCCGGTCATGGCCACCACAATGACGGTGGAGGCGGCTACCAGTCCGGCACGTATGGCAGCCTCCCCGATGACCAAAGCGCCCACAATGCTTACCGCCTGACCGATGGGACGCGGCAGGCGGATCCCGGCCTCCCTTAAAATTTCAAAAGTGATTTCCATGATCATTACCCCGACGAACACCGGGAAGGGAACCGCCTCCCGCTGAGCGGCGATACTCAAAAGAAGCGTGGTGGGGAGCAGTTCAAAGTGAAAGCTGGTCACGGCAACATACAGCCCGGGTAGCGTAAGCGATATGATCATGGCCAGAAACCGGGTCAATCGGACAGCCGAAGTGAACAGGAACCGCTCGTAATAGTCCTCGGGAGCTTGGAGATATTCGACGAACAGGTTTGGTACGGTCAGGGCGAAGGGCGTCCCGTCCACAATGATCCCCACCCGCCCTTCCAGCAGCATGGCCACCAGCCTATCCGGCTTTTCGGTATGGTTGACCGTGGGAAAAGGGCTCCAGGGGTTGTCCTCGATCAATTCCTCGATGTAGCCGCTTTCCAGGATGGCGTCAACCTTGATTCTTTCCAGCCGGCTTTTCACTTCCGCCACCAGCTTGTCGTTGACGATGCCTTCAATATAAGCTATGACCACCTCGGTATCGGTAACCTCGCCCAATTTCAAGGCCTCAATTTTCAGATTGGGGCTTTTTATTCTCCGCCGGATGAGCGATGTATTGACCCGTATAGTTTCCACAAAGGATTCCCGCGACCCCCGCACCGTCGGTTCCGATTCCGGGTCGGTAATGGAACGCGCCTCCCAGCCCCTGGCTCCGTTGATGATGGCGGTGGCGTGCCCGTCCACCAGCAAAACGGTATCTCCCGACAGAATGGCCTGGATGGTATCCTGTAGCTTACCAGTTTCATTGATCTGGTGTATGCACAGTCCGCGCTGTTTGATAAACTCCATGGCCCGGGCTTTGGTGATCTCCTGGCAGGATACAACCATCGGTACTTCCAGAGATAGCGCCCGCATGATCTGATCGCTGATCTGCCCTTTGCTCGCCAGGCCGTCTGTATAGATCAGAGCCAACCGGATCTGCTCATTCTGGGCAAAGACAAATTCCCGGTAAATCACGTCGCTGCAATTATTCAGGATGGCTTTAATTTGCCTGAGGTTGGTTTCCAGGTTCGGGCTTAATACCTGGTCTTTCCATGCCGGACTTAATAGGCCAACATCTTCAGGCTTGCTCGCCGCCGGGGGGTTGCTGCCCCGTCCTTTACCTTTGCCCCGGCCCAGTAACACAGCCCTAAGCGGTTTTATGAAGTTGATCATTGTATACCTCTATCCAAATAACAGGTTGGTTTGTCTGTGTTGGTAGTTATAACCGATTATGCCATATTATAGCCATTTGATTGCCTGGGCATAGATGCTTGCCCGGATATTTCCACTGGACTGGTGGGAGTTCAGTCCGTTATACTGTTCCGTTCCCGGCGTTAACGACCAGGAGAGATCTATTCGGCTTTTTCTTGCCCTGACTCTCTATCCGGAGTACCCTGGACGAGATTTTTCCTGCAATGGAAGCCCTAAAAAAAAGAAGCCGATTTTTACCCAAAATCAGCTATTCAGTCGATCATGCAGTCATCAGGTTTGGCTCCAGATTAAAACAATCAGGGAAAGGTAGGTAAAGCGCAAAAGCGGGTGGCTTCTGGTGGGTTATATCAGATGTTAACCCCCGGGATGGGTTTAACTTCACCAGCATCCAGGCTGATGTCCATGGATTTCACCGAGTGGGTGAGACTCCCCACCGAAATAAAGTCCACACCGGTTTTGGCTACAGCCTGTATTGTTTCCTCGTTTATCCCCCCGGATGCTTCCAGTAATGCCCTGCCGCCCACCTGTTCTACAGCCTTTCTCATTGCCGCCAGGTCCATGTTGTCCAGCATAATTATATTGGCGCCTGCCCTGATGGCCTCTTCCACACCTTCCAGGCTTTCCACCTCCACTTCCACACCCATGCAGAATGGAGCCAAGGTTCTCGCCCTGGCAATAGCCCCAGTGATGCCGCCGGCCACCTTGATATGATTGTCCTTGATTAAAACCGCGTCATACAGCCCGAATCTGTGGTTTTGGCCGCCACCGACCCTGACCGCGTACTTTTCCAGCACCCTGAGCCCAGGAGTGGTTTTCCGGGTGTCCACCAGCTTTGCCTTCTCACCGGCTATCAGCCCTGCCAGGTAGGCCGTCCGGGTAGCAATGCCGGACAACCGCTGAAGAAAATTAAGAGCCACGCGCTCACCGGTCAGTATTGCCCTGGCGTCCCCTTCTACCTTGGCCAGAAGCTGCCCGGCAACAAGCCTTTCACCGTCCTTTACCCTGGCCTGATAGGAAATATCCGGGCATAGTTGTAAGAAAACCTCTCTGGCGACATCCAGGCCGGCCACCACACCGGGTTCTTTGGCCCTAATGAACCCGGTGGTGGCATGATTTTCCGAAACAATGCTTAAGGTTGTAATATCTCCGGTTCCTATATCCTCTCTTAAAGAACGATTAATTATATCCTCTAATAGCACGGGATCGAGACTCATCAGCTAAAACCTCCCGATAAATAAACTGTCACCGTAAAACTCAAAGGATCTTTCCGTTCCAAATACCTGAATATTTATTATACTTCCCACTGACAAGAACGTGCAATTCCGGCAGATTGCACTTACTTTTTCAGTATTACATGTTTTAGCCATCTATCCTGTGACTGGGGGTAATCCAGCCGGTAGTGGCCTCCCCTGCTCTCGGTACGTACCAGGGCGGATAGAGTTATCAGGCCACCCACTTCCAGCATATTTCTGACTTCCATGTCCGAAGGCCCGCAAGCCTGGATTTTTTTTACACGGTCGTGTTGCTCGATAAAGTCCAGTGCCTTTGTCAGACCCTGAGCGGTCCTGACCGGTCCCACATACTGGTTCATGGTGGTTCTGAGTTCTGCGCGAATTTTATTATGATCAACAGTTTTGCAGCCAAGCCAATCGCAGGTGAACTCCACATTCTTTGCCTGGCGCCCCAACCTGTATTTCTTTACGCATTCTACAATCCTGTAGCCGAAGACCAGCCCGTCCAGCAGTGAATTGCTGGCCAGGCGGTTGGCGCCGTGTACTCCGGGACAGGCCGCCTCACCGCTGGCATAAAGACCCCGGATGCTTGTCTCCCCGTTCAGATTGGTCTTGACCCCTCCCATCATGTAGTGGGCCGCCGGGGCCACCGGCACGGGATCACGGGTAATGTCCAGCCCGTAATTTGCACACGTCCTCCCTATGGTGGGAAACCTTTCCATGACAAGGTCAGGTGACATGTGCGACAGGTCCAGGAACACTTTTTCTGAAGCGGTATTCGCCAGTTCGGAGAGTATGGCGCGGACCACAATATCCCGGGGGGCAAGTTCGGCAAGATCATGGTACCTGGGCATGAAACGCTCCCCGTAACGGTTGCGCAGATACGCTCCTTCACCCCGCACCGCCTCGGATATGAGAAACCTCGGGGCACCGGTAAGACTCAGCACGGTGGGATGAAACTGGATGAATTCCATGTCCATAACCTCGGCGCCAGCCCTGTAAGCCATGGCAATACCGTCTCCGGTGGCCACTTCAGGATTGGTGTTGTGATCATAGAGCATACCTGATCCGCCGGCGGCAAGAATAACGGCGGCGCCGCGGTGAACCTCCAATTTTCCGGTAACCCGGTCATAAACCAGCATACCGTGGCAGACATTTTCATGAACCAGCAGGTCAACAGCCAAATGGTTTTCCAGCACCATGACATTACCGTCTTCCCTGATCCGGCCGGTAAGCGCTCTCTGTATTTCGGCCCCAGTCGCGTCGCCGCTGGCATGCAGAATACGGCGCCGGCTGTGGGCGCCCTCCTTGGTAAGGGCCAGTTCCCCGTCCTTGTAGTCAAACCGGGCTCCTAACTCCATTAAGTCCCTTACCCTGTCCGGTCCTTCATTGACAAGAATTTTTACTGCGTTGTGATCGCAAAGGCCTGCTCCGGCCATAAGTGTATCAGTGAAATGCAGTTCGGGAGAATCGGACGTACTCAGGGCCGCCGCGATTCCTCCCTGGGCCTTGTCCGTGTTGCTGTTATCCATGTCCTTCTTGGTTATCACGACAACACTTTTGCCAAGCTTGCTGGCTGTATAGGCAGTATATAACCCGGCGATGCCACTCCCTATTATCACGTAATCCCAATATTCCTGGGGTAGCTGCCGGGTATCGAAGTTTACCAGATAATCAGGTGTCACAAGAAATTTCCTCCTGCAAGGAATCGTTTCAGTTGTCAGACGACTGCCGGCTACTTTATGGCCAGCATCCGCTCAAGGGATTTTAGCGCCTTTTTCCTGACCTCGGCAGGCACCGTAATCCTCGGCTCCATAGTAACCAGCGCCCGGTATACCTTGTCCAGGGTAGTCGCCTTCATATTCGGGCAGGACAGCTTACTAGAAGCTAGATAAAACCTTTTGCCCGGACACCTTTTATTAAACTGGTGAAGTATCCCTGTTTCGGTACAGACAATAAACTCTTGTGCCGGACTTTCCTCGGCAAACTTAAGCATACCCGTGGTGCTGGCCACGGCGTCGGCAAGATCGACCACCTCCGGCCGGCATTCGGGGTGCACCAGAACCAGGGCTCCGGGGTGATCCGCCTTAACCTTCAGCACATCGCTCCGGGTTAATTTATCGTGGGTGTTGCAAAAACCTTCCCAGACCGTAAGATTGTTTCGGGAGGCCTTGCCGGCAACATATCTGCCCAAGTTTTTATCAGGTATGAACAGGATGGGGTGATCCTTTGAAATTGAATTTACCACGCTGACGGCGTTTGCGGACGTGCAGGCAATATCACTTTCAGCCTTTACCTTGGCGCTGGTATTTACGTAACAAACCACCACGGCTTCAGGCATCTGGCTTTTTTTAGCTCTAAGGGACTCGACATCCACCATGTCGGCCATGGGGCAGCCAGCATTCTTTTCAGGCAGCAGGACCGTCTTTTGGGGCGAAAGAATAGCAGCGCTCTCCGCCATAAAATGAACACCGCAGAAAACAATGACTTCTGCATCGGTCCCGGCGGCCTTCCGGGAAAGCTCCAGAGAGTCTCCCACAAAATCCGCAATTTCCTGGATTTCCGCCCTCTGGTATACATGGCTCAGGATCACGGCCTTCCTCTGTTCCTTGAGTAATTTTATTTCCTCGGAGAGCTTGTTTATTTTATCCATTTTGTGCGCCGTTTCATCTCCTTCTTATACCGTTCAATTAAAATTTGTTTTTTGACCGAAAAATCCTTGAATCATTCTAACCACGCATGTTTCATATTGTCAAGGTTTAGGTTTAACCCGTTCTACACCGGTCTACACCGCAACGGTATGCTGGCCGTATAAAACTCAGACTGGCCCCGTTACAGTAGCCTGATACTGCCGAATCTCACCGCCAGGGGCCATTAGCGATAAAATATAAACTGAAGTTGCTATGACTGAACACATAATTTGCCCAATAAATAAAACAGATAACAGACTTCTTATATATAAATATGTTTTATTAGGCAAATAAAAGGTTTATATGAATCAAGAGCTAATATATTTTAACTAAGTGGGGAGAATGGGGATGGTTCCCCCCGCAGGCTGCAAACCTGTTGGCCGACCTGTGATCCAGGTTGGAGTCCGGTTCGATTCCGACTTCTCCCCTCCAGATTATAAAATATCTTCAGGGGGTTGATGTATGAAAAGTAAAAAATTTTTAGTGGCAGTTACAGGAGGGGTTCTTGGTGTACTGGCAATACTTCTCGTTAAGTTGGGAAACCCTGCCAATATGGGTTATTGTATAGCCTGTTTTTTACGGGATATAAGCGGTGGTATGGGTTTTCACAGGACTGACACGGTTCAATACATAAGACCGGAAATATTTGGACTTGTCACAGGAGCTTTTTTAGCTGCATTTTTTACTAAAGAATATAAAGCTATCGGAGGATCAGGCCCTTTTGCCCGGTTCTTTCTGGCATTTATCGCCATGGTTGGCATGCTGGTGTTTTTGGGGTGCCCAGTCCGCGCAGTGTTGCGTTTAGCAGGCGGAGATTTAAATGCCGGCGTTGGCATTTTAGGTTTAATTGTTGGTGTCTATATAGGTATCCAATTTTTAAATAAAGGTTTTAGCTTCGGAAAAGCAATTAACCAACACAGTGTTAATGGTTATATATTTCCTGCCGCAGCCATCATTTTAATGATATTGTTGATTTCAGGAGTATCTTTCTTTTTTACCAGCAAAAGCGGCCCTGGATCAATGCACGCACCGGTAGTAGTTTCAGGCGCTGCCGGACTGATTATAGGGATTTTGGCGCAGCGGTCCCGTTTTTGTATGATTGGTGGTATCAGAGATTTTTTCCTGTTCAGGGATACACATCTTTTGATCGGATTCTTTTCACTCTTGATATTTGCTTTTTTAGGAAATATAACCATTGGAGCGTTTAAACTTGGTTTCGCGGGACAGCCCATAGCACATACGGACGGGGTTTGGAATTTCCTGGGCATGGTACTGACAGGAACCGCAGCTACTTTGCTTGGTGGTTGTCCATTACGACAGATAATCGCTGCCAGTGAGGGAAACACAGATTGTGCAATAACAGTTATTGGTTTTATTGCGGGAGCTGCTTTCGCACATAATTTTGGTTTGGCTGCCAGCCCAAAAGGTGTTCCCATGACCGGTCAGATTGCAACAGTAATTGGTTTAGCAGTTGTATTCTTAATCGGTCTGTTGGGAACATATCGATCCAGTTCAGTTGTCGGAGGTGTCAGTTGTGGCCGAAACGGTTGATGCACGCGGATTGCTTTGCCCGGAACCTGTATTGTTAACCAAAAAAACAATTGAAAAGGACCTGAACGGAACTGTTAAAGTCTTAGTCGATAATAATGCTGCCAAAGAAAATGTCACCCGGCTCGCCAAAAATATGGGATGGAATGTAGATGTCACTTCTCAAGGGAACGAATATTTACTAACACTTACCAAGTAAATAAATCTTTTTAATAGAACAGGAAAGCCAAGGTTTTTCGAGAAGTTAACACTTTTTATAATTAAGAAAAATGCCGGGGCTTTAGTAGTAACCGGCATTTTTCTGTTTAATTTTTTGGCCAGACTATTTTTATGATGGCAGGGGGCTGTTGTCCAGTTCAAAGGTCCAGGCCACGATGCCGCCTTCCATAAACTTCACGTTAATATGCCCAGGAAAATGAATACTGTGTTCTTGTAGGGCAGGCGTACTTCTGGAATTCCTTAAGCGTTCGGACATCCAGAAGGATGAAGTCGTCTCCTCGGTCAAGTTTTTCTTTTACTTCCATGGGGTTAATACCCTTGGCCCTGCCGTCAAGCTTGTTACGCGGGGAGTTGGCCGCGTGGGCCAACGGCGGTGGAGTAGGGCGGGGCGTAGGCCAAGTTGAAAACGCAAAAAATCTCTTTGCCCCCTTGACTTGTCTTTTGTTAAAGCAGTTTGTCCTCGCTTGGGAGTAAATCCGGCATTTCTTCAGTTATTGGAAAGGTTCTATTACATCCTTCGCAAGCAAGGTCATTCTCCCCTATTCTCTTAATACTATAATGACATTTTGGACAAATAAGAATCCTTAAAAACTCATTTTCTCCCCACTCTTTAGTTTTAAAATCGGAAACATGGCTGAGTATATTTGGTTTTGTACCTTTAATCAAAGAATATTTAAATTCATAGTTAAATACCTTTGCGAATACGGTACCATATTCTTCCTCTTCTGTTCTTTCAACGTCCTTTAAACCTTGTTGCTCAAATATCTGAACATATTTATCCAAAGAGTACATTGGAAGCTTACCTTTTGTTTTCTCCCAAAATTTCTTTGTTCTAACAAAGGAAGCTCCCGTTAACAAGGTTATATAAATAGAATGAAGTTGATTTAATAACTTTTTCGACGTAAGTCTTTCTTCCTTATTACCATAACTACTCGATTCAAACGTTATAATTTTCCCTCCCGGCTTAGTAACTCTAATCATTTCCTTTACCGCCCGCTCCGGATCGGGCATCACCCAAAGAACCCATCTACTTACAACGACATCTACAGAATTATCTTTGAGCGGAAGGCTTAGGCCGTCACCGCGCACTAACATTGCCGGACAACCTGATAACTTTTTCTTCGCTTGCAAAAGCATATGTTCGTTTATATCCAATCCTATAATCCTTTTATAGCCTGATTCAGCTAAAATTGTTGCTAAAAAACCGGTCCCCGTCCCAAAGTCAAGTATGGTGCAATCTTTATCTGGATTCAGGTGACTCAGCAAGGCGTTCTTAAGCTTGTTTTTGTTTATATAGATAAGGGAATATTCCGAATAGACTGGTTTTTTTATATCACCCATTATCTTATGCCATAGCTTTTGCTCTTCGCCGTTCCCCTCTCCTGTTCCCGCAGTAATGCAACAATAGCCTTTTGACGCTCGTTCCATTCTTTTTAGCTGTTCCCATACATCTTCGAACATCCATAAAACAATGGAGGAAATAACGAGGTCATACTTTGGTGCAAGCCCAGAGATTTCGACTTCTTGCCATACCTTGCTAATGATTTCAAAGTTTTTAACCCCTTCCTCCTGTGCATTTTTTCTTATTTTTTCGGCCATCTCTTTTGAGGGTTCCACGGCAGTAACTTTTTTAACATTTTTTGCAAATGGTATCACAAAGGTTCCCGGCCCTGCTCCAATATCCAGCACCTCAGAATTGTAATTTAATATTTGATGAAGAGCTTTAATCACTGTCCTTCCGTATTCATAATCATTCGTCTTCCTGCTCTCGGAAAAGTCTTTAGCCCTCTTGTCCCAGTACTCTATTCCAGGATCCCTGTATTCAATCTTTTTTCTTTCTTCATAGCTTTTCTTCCATAGGTCGTCCCAATCCACTTTTTGCATAGCAAACTACCTCCCAATTGTTTTATTCACATTAATTATCCGAAGCAGCAGCCTTCCAATAAATTACCGCCATTTTGCTTTTTCTTTCGTATATGCCATTATCGGAATTGCCGCACACATGTTTCCTGATGATTTCCTTATCCCTGTCAGCCGGCTCTCTGTATTTATTCAGAAGAAGTTCCCACATGCTTATTGCTGAGTTAACCGACCTCCTCATAACGACATCAAATATACTGACATTAGCCAAAATACCCCTTTGATAGAGAATATTAAACAAATAAATGAAACGGTCCAAGTTTTCCGGGTTTATTTCCAACTTGCTGTGCATTTCTCCGTATTCATCATTACTATTAACACCGTCTGCAAAACAGCAAATTCCCCTGGATACTCTGTTCATCCTTATTAATTGCTCTCCTATGTCCGGGAACTGCCATGAAGCGTGTGAACAAACTACCAGATCGAATTTTTTCTCAAATTCCGCGTCATTGACTTCCTCCCATTTTTTGTTTATTATTTCAATATTTTTGAGTCCTTTTTCCTTAGCGTTTTTTATTAAATGTTTAACCATCTCCTTTGCCGGCTCTATTGCAGTTACCTTCTTGACCGCCTCTGCGAATGGAATGGATATAGAACCAGGTCCGGCTGCAATGTCCAGGACTTCAAAGTCTGGTTTTAATATGTCTTCATTTTCAAATATCGTTCTTATCTTTCTTCCATGGTCATAGTCGCTTGTTTTTATGTAATTGACATAGTCTTCGGCTCTCTTGTTCCAATAATTGGTATCACTAACCCTGCTGGTTTCTATCATTTTTTCTTCCCATTCTTTTTCCCAATTTAGTATAGATTGCATAACCGGCATCTCCCCTCTTCTTTGTATTTAAGCCAGGCACATATTCCTGACAGAACTGATCGGAGTTATCTGCGGTATTCCGTCATCATCAATATTAACTCTCGCATTAACCCCGTAAACGGATCTTACCGTCTCTGAAGTCAAAACAGACTCCGGTTTTCCTGAGGCATAGACTTCTCCATTGTTCAGTACAACCAGCTTATCGGCATATCTGGCTGCCAGATTAAGATGGTGTAATGTTACGAGGGTGGTAATCTTCCTTTTTACTGTTAAATCCCTTATTAGATAAAGAATTTCTAGTTGCCGTTGAAGATCCAGATTGCTTGTCGGCTCATCCAGGAGAAGAACTTTCGGTTCCCGGACAAGTGCCTGAGCTATGGAGACCATTTGCCTTTGCCCGCCGCTAAGCTCGTTAAGATATCTTGAGGCCAGTTCATGAATTCCCATATCTTTTAATATCTCCCATACAACCTCAAGTTCATCATCGCCAACTTTCCAGGATAAAGAATGTATTCTCCCGAGTAGAACCACTTCAAAAACACTTAGAACAGCCCGGGCAGGGTTTTCCTGGGAAAGGTAGCTCACAATTCTTGTGATACTCTCTTTCTCAAAATTGTTTATTTCTTTTCCATCAAGTAAAATGCTTCCCTCCGGTTTTAGTATTCTGACTATGCACTTGAGAAGCGTCGACTTTCCGGCAGCATTTGGGCCAATGACAGCGGTAATCTTTCCTGGTGACACCTCCATATTTATATTTTTCAAAACCGGCTTGGAATTGTAGCCAAACTTTAAGTTCTTAATCTCCAACCTCACCAATATCCCCTTCTCTTTGTTAAAATTAAGGAAAAAAAGAAAGGCACACCTATTAGAGAAGTGACAATTCCTATCGGAAAAATAGCTCCCGGAATGATCACTTTGCCGCCTATTGACGCAACCGAAAGCAAGGCAGCGCCTCCCAGAGCCGACATGGGCAGGAAGAACCGCTGATCCTCTCCTACAAGCATTCTGGCTATGTGGGGGCCTACAAGACCTATGAAACCTATCGTGCCGACAAAACATACGGCGGCAGCCGTAAGAAGAGAAATCAGCATGAATGCTTTTAATCTCAGCTTTTCAACATCAATTCCCAAACTTTTGGCCTTTTCATCTCCCAGTTTTAAGGCAGTTAGTTTCCAGGCGTCCTTAGCAATCAATGGGACAACGATAATCAAAACCGCAGCGACAACTGCTAACTTTGGCCAGGTGGTCTTCAAGAGGCTGCCAAACAGCCAAAAGACTATTACCTGCAAAGCTTCTTCTGAAGCAATGTATTGCAGCAATGCTAATAAGGATTGAAACAGGAACAGCAAAGCTATTCCGGCTAGTACCATGGTCTCTGCTGTTACCCTCCTTGCTTTGCCAATGAAATATATCAGAAGACAGGTAAGTAAGGAGAAAAAAAAGGCGTTTATGGAAACGAGATATTCCCCTGCGTAAGGGACTATACCCACCCCGAGAACTATGGCCAGGGCGGCGCCAAATCCGGCCCCTGCCGATACGCCAAGCGTATAGGGGCTCGCCAGGGGATTATCAAGTATCGTTTGCATTTCCGCCCCTGCAATGCCCAGGGCTGCGCCGACTGCTATGGCCATCAAAGCAGTCGGTAATCTTATTGTCCAGACAATAACGTTTGTTGTAGGATCGCTGGAATTTGCCAGGAAAATGGCTGAAAAGACTTCCTGAATTGACAGCCACGCCGGCCCCACCAAGATATCTATGATCAGGGCAAGAACGCACGCGGCCGCGAATAGGAACAGAAGGGCATACTTTCGTCCCGTTATTTCGTCGTATATCTCTTTAGCCTTGATGTCAGCCTTTTTTTCCACTCTTCAAATCCTTTCTTTAAGACTCATCATCCACACACCGCTATACTCCACTGGCAGGAATCTTTTGTGGAATTCTTTAAAGCTTTCTAGCGGATCTAAATCCTTGAATTCGTCAGGATAGAAGGTCTTGGCAAGGTATTGAATTGGTACAAAATCCCATATATCTCTTGAAAGCCCATGATTTATGGAATAAACCCTGTTGTTTTTTACCGCGTTTAGATTTTCCCAGCCGGGACGCTTTGTAAAATTCATGAGGAGATCTTTTGATTCTTCCGGGTTAGCAATATAGCCAAGTCTCATCGAATCGGGCTTTTTTGGCCAGTATGAACCCGTTATAATTATCACATCAGGGTTTGTCTTCAAAACATACTCCGGATTTAGCGAACCATAATTTTCTATTTTCCCTTTGGCTATATTTGTTCCGCCACACTGTTCTGTTAATGCGCCCCACATATAATTGCCATAAGAATTGCTGTAAGTGGATGGTCCATTATTACCACATTCTACGTAAACCACTGGCTTCGATTTGTCTATTTTTTCCAGACGAGAGTATACTTTGTTAACCTGCATTTTGTAAAAATCTGCGATTTCCTGGGCTCTCTTCTCTTTTCCCAAAATTTTGCCCAACAACATAATACTTTTCGTGTGGTTTTCAACGGTTTCTGAATGATAATCTATTACTACAGTAGGTATGCCTGCATTTTCCAATTTGCTAACAACTTCTTTAGCGTTTTTGTATAGATCTAAAGGTAGGATAAGTACATCAGGTTTTAAAGAAATAACCTTTTCTATACTAAATGTTTCTTTACCTATGTCCCTCACATCTGGTATGTCTTTTAGTCCTGGAATTCCTTCTGAAAACTTTTGCATCATATCGTACCGGTATTCTTTTAACCCGGGATCCCAACCTGCTATTTTTTTAGGAGCTTCTTTTCCCTCTAAGGCAAGCAAGGTAATAAAACCGCCACCACTACCACTATACTGAAGTATCACTTTATCAACCGGCGCCTTCAGCGTTACTTCCCGCCCAGCGAGGTCTGTGACCGTGATTTGTTGTTCTTTTCCTACTTCCTCTTTCTGCCCACAACCCGTAAAAGCTGTAACTACAATGAGCAAAATAACTACAATCATTGCTTTGAACGGTACTCTAAACTTCACCATAACATACATCCCCTTTTTCTAAAATTATCCTTACAAATTTTCTTCTCAAAACATTTTAAAGAGCCTGGTATGCGGGGTGACCAATCCCCGCATACCGTTTAAAAAGGAGATACTTACCGGCGCCGCGGGTCTGAGCAGCCGCAGCACCGGTTTAAGGAGGTTAAAAGCCCTGCCAAGGAAGCTTTTAACGCAAAACAATATTAAGTTGTAATATGGGATGAACATAAAAGGTTTTTATGAACCTCTTATGCGGGAGGCAGATTAAGATTGAGTTTTATGTATTTATTTTCCTCAAACGAGGCCGATTTACAAAAAAATCCCGCACGACAACATGACATTGACCACCTTAAAGAACACATTGCAGAAGGCGAAGCCCTTTTACAGCAGATTAAATCAATGAAGCTGCATTAAAACAAGAAAGACCATGAGGGTGCCCGATTTCTTACCGGACAGGACCTTCATGGTCTTGTTGTTGTATATTCACTTTAATTAACCCTGGTAGGGATTTTTTCCTATTTATATCCAGTTTTCCATAGCATTCTCTATTAATCCCTCTTTCTTATTTCCTCAACTCTTTTAACCATCATCTCAACTAAATGCGGCAAGGGCTCATTATATAGACCAACAATAGTTATCTTAGACTTATTTAATGGAATCAATATTTTTTCCGCATCGGCCTCGGCGATTGCCCGGGCCATTGCCGGGGTAATCTCCCCCAGCATTGAATTTGCTACAATTATTGCTATTGGCCCCAAAATAACATCAACTTTTTTTACGGTTACACAGATGGCATTTTCACCGCTGGCCCCCTGACTGGCCCCAGCCTTTAACATAAGAGCGGCGGCTAGGGCATTGGTGCCAAGGGCTGTGATTTCCACCTGTTCTCCCAGCACCTTCCTTAGCTTCTCCGTGATCAGTTTTCCTATGCCGCCTCCCTGACCGTCTACAACTGCAACTCTCATGTACCACTCTCCTGTTAAAAATAAAAACCACGAGGAGCACCCGCTTCGTACGGAGCTATACCTTCGTGGTATTAGTCAGTAAAATAAACTGGTTGACCTGAACGATTCCCGATCGTTCGTTGTATAGTAACTTTATTCTATACAGTTTTCAATATCCCTTCTATGAAGATCAAATTTTGATAAGAAAATTACTCGCCTTTACCATGTCTGCTTGCCAAAGTCCTCAGTAAAAGATCGTAATCCACCCGTTTAAATAAAATTTCATCAGGAATGTTTAAAATCTCCGACACGGCTTAATCAACTGCCCGGCGATACTCATCCACTTCGATAAGCGTAAAACCTCTGGTTGTCTACGGTACAGCCCGTCATGCACTGCTGCGTCAATGGCGGAGGTCATGTTTTCGGCCATGATGGGGTAGTACCAGCGTAGCTGTCACCACCTGCAAAGTAGTTACCAATATAAGGTAACTACTTTCTATCTTGGCGGCGGTGATTTTATTAAATCTCTAAATCTCGTATCCACAAAAGGGCCTGTCCGACTGCTTCTTCGTAAGTAGAGTCTTCAAAGTTTTCAAGAAACCATATCCCCGTGGAATGACTTCCACACAGCGTTTACCCAATAACGGCTTACGAAGGTTTATATTCCACTGTTAGGACATTTAATTCTGACAGGAGCTGATCCAGGCGGGGCAGCCAAACGTCATCCGGGTCCGGTATTCTATTCCCATCGCTGACGAAGATCCCTTCCGCATTCCCCGAATTGAAAAAATCTCCGGGCTGAGGAGTCCAAGCTATTCCAAACTTTTTCAACTTTTGTGCAGGTTCTATACTTATCATAATCAATTCACAGCCTAGAAATAACTAATAGGTTAACTGTTCGATTCCTCCGGAAACATAAAGGGCAATGCCTGTAATGTACTTGGCCTTGTCAGACGCCAGAAAAACTATGGCATTAGCCACGTCTTCCGGCTCCCCCGGCCGGCGGAAGGCAGTGCGGGCGATCATCCGCTCGTTCATTTTGGGGTTTCCCATTTTAAAGGCTTCGGTATTTATAATACCCGGAACAACAGCATTAACCGTTATATTGTAACGCGCTCAACATCCTTTAAAATCAGGCTTCCTTTTTTCAATAAATGCTCGTGGGCCTTCGCGGTAGTCCTCTGTCATACGGTTAACCCTTGCCAACAGGGACTCTATTTCTAAAGCCTCGGCTAACGGGCGATCCATACCCTGAAATACCGCTTCCTTAATAGATCTTAACGCCAGCGGACCGCGGCTGACCAAGGTTTTAGCCAGTTCTGTGGCAACGCCCATTAAAGAATCTTGAGAAACAACCCGGTTCACTAGACCCATCCGATAAGCTTCCCGGGCATCTATCGGATTTCCCAGCAATATAATCTCCATAGCCCAAGCCGCCGGTATGTTTCTCCACAATCGCTGGGTCCCCCCAGCTGCCGGAATCATTCCCCAGCGAACCTCGGGAAGACCGAATTTAGAATTATCGGAAGCAACCCTTAAGTCGCAGCACAGCATAAGCTCAAGGCCACCTCCCAGGCACATACCGTTGACAGCAGCGATAATCGGTTTATAAAGTTCCATATCTCTAGTCAGGCCTCCAAGCGGCACAGATAATTCATTTGCCGAGAGACCACGATTAACCGCCTTTAAGTCGGCACCGGCGCAAAATGCCTCACTTCCTGCCCCTGTTATTATTGCCACCCATGCATCCGGGTCATTTTTAAAATCTGTCCATATATTACGAAGAATACGATTTGCTTCAGGATCTAAACAGTTTTTTACCTCTGGGCGGTTTATTGTAATATACGAAATATGTTCTTCACGTTTATATAGTATCGATCCATCTCCCACAGTTTTTCACCCCCACCGAAAGTATGTGTTCAATCCAGTTTCTAAAAACAGACTATTCCCAGTTCAACTCATTCCGGCGCCCCTCTGTGATATAAAAAGAAGACTCGCTCCACAAACCGTATAGGTGCACTAACTAAATAAATTACCTAAACGCGCGTTTATATGCTCGGCGCCCGAGACTATATCACTAATGACCTCTTGAATCGGCTTGATTTTATGAATCAGGCCGATGGCCTGGCCAATGGCATGACGCGGGCAGCGTTGTTTACAGACCGCAAAATCAAAGTGGTTTCTCTTTCATCTGCCCTTACAATCCACTCCTTGAAGTTTGGATGGGCAATGCATTCTTCAGTGGCAACAAAGCGTGTCCCCATCACAACTCCTTCGGCCCACGTAAACCATGGTCATGTCATTGGCGGTTAATTCGGGAAGCATGGAAATATTTACGCCAAAAGGTTTGTCCGTTAAATCTTTTGTTTTCCGGATTTCATTTTGTAAATCCTGTTTTGTTTTGTGTGTGGCAGCAGTGATGGTACCCAAACCCCCGGCGTTGGAAACGGCGGCGGCCAGCTCAGCTCTGGAAAGCCATTGCATACCACCCTGGATAATGGGATAGCGAATGCCGAGCGTTTCAGTGATCCTTGTTTTAATGGCCAGTTCTAACTTCCTCCCCCAAAGAATTTCAGGCAGCTGACCAACGTGACTTCAAACAATCATTAAAACATTATTAAGATTATGGCGCTACCACGTACCGGACATATTCCCCCCGTCGCTGGATCATTTCTGTCAGTGCGTCATTAATTTGATCCAGCGGCAGTACTTTATCAACTGATTCCTTCAATACTAAACGCCCACTACTGGCAAAGGCAAGCACCTGTTCGACATCCCTGGGGTGGGCGCCGAACGATCCCATAATAGTAAGTTCCGTACCTACCAGTCCGGCAGACCTGCCGCCGGAAACAGGTTCCCTGCTTAGACCGACGATCACTATCCTTGCCCCACGGGCCGCTATCCGAAAAGCGACAGCCAGCGCCTCGGGAGAACCAACAAAATCCAGTACCACGTCAAAAGGACCGGGGCCCCCGGGAGTTAGGATCCCTCTAAGTTCCTCCTTCGACGGCGCCACCGCAACGCTTGCCCCCCACCTTAATGCTCTTTCACGGGCAGCCTCGGAAACATCGATGGCTGCCACCGACCCGGCCCCAAGCAAATATGCCAGCTTGATCGCATGACTTCCCAGTCCGCCGCACCCGATAACCGCCACTGTTTCATTTGATTTTAAATTAGCACGGCAAGCGATGGCGTGATACGGCGTAGCGACCGCATCCGCAGCCAGCGCCCCTTCCTCAAAACCTATCTCCCGGGGCAACTCTACCAGGCAAGTGGCAGGAACGGTAAGATATTCAGCAAAGGCACCGTCAATATTTGTTCCCAAGGCCGTAAAGTTTTCGCATAACGTAGGCCTATCCATACGGCAGTACCGACATATGTTGCACGTCAAAGCAGGCACAACGCAGACTCGATCACCTAATTTCCATAAAGATACTCCGGCTCCGACTTCCTCTACCACACCGGACGCTTCATGTCCTAATGTCAAGGGAAGCTTTGTAGGAGAAATGGCGCCTTGCTGCATGTGAAGGTCACTTCCACATATCCCGCAAGATTTAACCCTGATCATAACTTCCCCCGGGCCGGGTGCTGTAACCGGAACCGACTCAACCACCAATGGCTGCCCCGGTGAATAAAGCCGTGCTGCTTTCATTATCATGAGTTCCCCCTTTATGTTTAATAATATAGAGGCTTATGTGTAAACTGAAACACCCATTTAACATCGATCCTGATCAGCATGTCTGGCGATCCGTAACCCAACAGAATCGGCAATTATCTCCCTCATAATCTCCGAGGTTCCGGCCCCAATGGTAAAAGCCATGACATCCCTGTAAAACCGCGATATGGCATATTCTTCCATGTAGCCATATCCGCCGAAGACCTGTGCGCATTCCGTAGCTACCCATTTAACTGTTTCGGTGGCATAAAGCTTGGCCATGGCGCAAGCCGGTGTAGGCCTGTTATCCCGGTTTAATTTATCCAGGGCGAAATACACCAATTGTCTGGCTGCTTCGATGCGCGTGGCCACATCTGCCATTTTTTGACGCCAATATTGATGCTTTAATACAGGTTTTCCGAAGACATATCGCTCTAAACCGTACCGCATGGTCTCTTCCCAAATAACATTCACAACTCCCAGAGAAATAAGCGCCAGAACTATTTTTTCACCATTAAACGACTCCATAATATACCGGAAACCCGAATTTTCATTGCCGAGAAGGTTTTCAACCGGAATCTTGCAGTCATCAAAAAACAGTTCCGCTGTATCCGAAGATTGTACACCTACTTTACGCAGTTTTCTTGCGCTAAAGCCGGGCACGTCGGTGGGAAACAACAGCAGACTTATTCCCCCTGATCCATCCCCGCCGGTTCTTACTGCCAACGTAATGAAATCGGCAATTGTCCCATTAGTGATAAAGGTCTTACTTCCATTAATGATGTAGTACTGATCAACCCTGCGGGCTGAAGTGCGGATGCCCGCCACATTAGATCCAAAATCCGGCTCGGTTACCCCAAGGGCGGCAATCTTCTCTCCCTTAATGGCGGGAACCAGGAACTTTTGTTTCTGTTCCAGGGTGCCATACATGGATATGCAGTGGGTTGCCGCCTCCATGTGAAGCAAAATATCCACCACCACCCCGGCACTCTTACCACGGCAAAGTTCTTCCACCAGAATACCTATATAAAACCAATCGAGTCCGCTGCCCCCGTATTCTTCAGGGAACCTTACGCCCAGGTATCCCATATCGCCCATTTTCTTATAAAGCTCTCTGGGAAACTTACCGTCCTTCTCCCATTCATCAGCGTAAGGAGTGATTTCTTTTTCAACAAATTTTCGAATGGCATTTCTAAACATATGGTGTTCTTCATTAAAATAAATAATGTTGTTCATCTGTGCCAATCCTCCTTTCACTCTTCTTCCAGGGTAGATTTGCATTGTTCAATTTCCCAACTTGTTTTTAACGGTCATTTTTACATTTTCCCAAGAAAAAAGCCCTCTGGGTCCATCCGCCGGAGGCCGGCTAATTCTAAGGCGGTGGGCGGATCAAGCCAACTCATCCGGGAATCAATTTCAAGTTCCCACCCACACAACTCACGCACTTTTTCAATTGCCGCCTGTTTTGCCGTCCCTCTCTCACAAAATAATCCGGCCAGTACAAATGGTGAATCTTGATGAAATTTCTTGAAAACTCCCATCTGAGAGATCAAAGTGGTCACTCTGGACCCTGGTGAGGTGATAAAAGGAACATTTTCAACATAACGGTTTTTACTTTGCTCGGCAACAACCACAACCTCTTTTGACCCGCTTGCAATGTCGTTCCCGCCCCCTGATCCAACTAAAAACCGTGAACCATCTGATGATCGGCTGGTATTGATGTTTCCCATTTTGTCTACCTGTGCCGCCCCAAGAATGCCCAGAGTCGAACAAGATGCGTTTGCGCCGTAAACCCCCAGGATATTTAAAATATCGGTATGGAGAACAGCCGATGGTAAATTTCGTATGCTAAAAAGATAAGGGTCATCTGCCCAGGGAGAATACCCGAACATACCGATCTCAGACAATAAATCAACCTGTATCCCTTCCGCCAGCAATTCTTCGTAACACAGCCACGCCGCCAGGTGGGAAGCACCGATGCCGGCAAGGAGGTGCCGGCAACTCCTTGCTTTAACGATATTAAATAATTCCCGTTTGGCAAGTATGATCATAGTTTCAGTAGTGGTGCAATTACCGGCAGGTCTCTTTTCCTCTCTGTTATTACGGACTTCCTCAATTTTCCGCCGGTACCGTGAATACTCCATACCTAAATTTCCCCTAAGACCGGCAAGACGGTCTTGGCCAAGTTTGTTCAGATAACCTTCATGGTTGCCTGCCCCAATAACCCATTCGTTTACCCATCCATGAAGATCTTCTCTTTTTTTACAGGCCGCCCGTAATCTGAGGATGAATTCTTTATCCTCAACGTATCCGCATCCTGCACCTTCGGGGACCCCCTCATGATGATGTCCCCCCGGATGAGATCCAAAAGGAACCTCGGAAACGGAAACCACCAGTGATCCGGGTATTTTTACCAGGTGCCGGAATTTTTGAAGATATACTCGGGGGACTATCTTTTCCACTGTTACCACCACACCATTTTTTGACGCAAGAGCCCCCCAAACGCCGCCCGCGAAGGGCGGATTGATAACTGTATTTCCATCGGGATCAGCCATCCATCCGTGAGCCAGGCTTATATCCGGCCGTAAGGCCTTAACCAGGCCAACGTTTAACGATTCACCAAAAGGATTTTCAATTGCCCTGAAACCGGAATTGACCCTGGCAATATCACTATCCAGAATAGACTTTGTAGTCAGAAAAGGAATGCCCATTGCTCCGGCCATTAGCCTTAATATAATGGTAAGCATGGTCCACTCCTCAACTTCTACTTCACCGGAGGAAAAGGCATCTTGGATAACCGGGTTAGGTCCCGGATAAGGATACGCATCTCCCCAAAAACTCGTAATTGCCTTTTTTACCAGCCCGGCGGCCAGCAAAGGGGCCAGAACATAAGAACCGGAGGTTGTGGAGGCAAGCGTAAAGCCGGGAGAAGTGCCATTAAACCGCCTTACTATTTCGTAAATCAACGAGGTAGGAAATGCCCAGCCGTTACCGGCGTGAATAACCATGCCGGGCCGTATAAAACGGCTTACGGCCTCGTCAAGATTCATCACCTTGCTTCCTGTCAGCATCTCCATTATATTTTCACTCCGCGCTTAATTCCCAAAATTTCTCTTGCCTCATCCGGTGACGCCACTTCTTTACCCAATTCCCGGATTATTCTCACCGCCTTTTCAACCAGTTGCGCATTATTTTCAGCCAGTACCCCTTTTGAAATATATACGTTATCCTCCAGGCCGACACGAACATGGCCACCCATGACCACAGACAGAGCCAGCAGCGGAAATTCGTTTCGCCCAATCCCGGTGGCAAGCCATACCGACCCCGCTGGAATGCTCTCCGCCAGATGAAGCACGTTACGTACTGACGGTGATGGACTCTGACCGCTTATTCCCATCACAAAGTTAAAATAAAGTGGTTCCTTAATAATGCCCTGTTCCCTAAGAAACAGGGCATTGCTAATCATCCCCAGGTCATATATTTCCAATTCAGGTTTGGTGCCTGCTTCCAACATCTCACGGGCAACAGTTTCCAGATCCGAATAGGATTGGCATAGTGTAAAATCCCTGGTCCACTTTCCCTCCTCAGCACTGTAACTCCCCACCATACTGCTGCCTACACTGAATGACGCAATTTCCGGCTTCAATTTTGTTACTGCGCGGAGCCTCTCCTCCAGGGGAAGCCCCGCTATGGCGCCACCCGAAGAGATGTTCATAACAGCATCGCACCTGGCCTGCAAGCCTGATACAATTTCTCCAAATACGTCAACGTCGCTTGTGGCCTTTCCCGCTTTATCCCTGGCATGGATGTGGATAATGGAGGCGCCTGCCTGACAGGACTCGTACCCCTGATCAATAATCTCGCGGGGGCTGACCGGCAGGTTTGGGTTGGCCTCCTTGCCCTGCTGGGCGCCCGTTAAAGCCACTGTGATGATTACCTTATCCACTTTTCATTCCTCCTTAAGACTTGCCGGTTAAGTACCGGGCAGGTTTTCTTAAACCGGCCGGAAGTGGCTGATATAAAACATAGGAACGGTTGCGACAGGATTGAAGCATGCCTCTACCCTGAGCCCTTTACGCACCTGTTCAATTTTCGCCTCGGAAATAACATGAAGCAATTGCGTATCCGCACCGTCCAGGTGAATCAGCCCGTAAACAAACGGGGGGGGAAACGGATAATGTTTGGCCTGACAATGAACAACAGTGAATTGTTCAAGCACTCCCTCCCTGCTTACTTCAACCCATTCTGCTGTATCACAAAAACAAAACGGGCAAAATAGTCTTGGAGGAACGAGAACCCGGTCGCAATTACCACATCGCTTTCCCATGATCTTCCTTTCA
>Ga0209347_1002366_pt1 | contig 25341 bp, 33 predicted proteins | sample AutmiccommuBRH23_FD_187382 | JGI IMG/M metagenome (GOLD analysis project Ga0209347, IMG submission 187382) | Deep subsurface microbial communities from Mt. Terri, Switzerland - Autotrophic microbial communities BRH/23 (SPAdes) (version 2) | ecosystem: Environmental > Aquatic > Deep subsurface >...
AGGGGCTGAGGGCGGTGAGATTGGGAAAGTCTGGGTTTGTCACGGATGAAAAAGCCGAACGGGATTGTGCCGAAACCGTCGCGTGGACTGTGGTCGATCGGGAAAAGAAGCAACAAGGCGCGCTCGCGGCCGGAAGTGACGGCGGAAGAAGCGATGTCGATCAAGCTGGGGATTGTGCCTGGTGGTGACACGAAGGACCCAGCGAAGAGAAAGGCCTTCAGGGCGGCTATGAAGAAGGCCGCGAAGCAGAAGGAGACGGCAAGCAGAGGGTTTTCGGTTACGGGGGCGGGTGCAAAGTCGCGGGCCGTCAGGTATGGCGGCGAGGGGACTGATGGGCAAAAGGTCGAGAAAGTCACGCTGAAGCGGCGAACGCTGCGTGATTTGACGAAGAAGTGGGATTGAGGTCGGAAAGCGCGGCTGTTTAGTGCGGTCTTCCATGCCGGGCGGCGGGATCATCAGGACAATCTGGAATTTGAGATAGAACCGGCGGCACCTCTGGGTGCGGTCATCATCTTACTCGCGTGGCCGTTTGACATGGCGGCCTTCCTTCCGGCGGTTTTCCGTCGTTTCGCGCGTGCGAAGCCTTCTGTGGCGGGGCGAGAGGCTTCGACGTTCGAAGCTTCCGTCAACCCGGAAGGAGAACACCATGATCAAAGTCACCCGCGAATTCGCTGCTGCGTGCACGAACCAAGAGCTGCACTGCCTGCTCTATCGTCTCTTCAATCAGATGGCTGATGAAACCCTGACCAGAGCCGAACGGCTTGGCTCACACGCATCTATTCAAGCGGTGCGCACCGAGCTGTGCCACCCTGCCCGGTGAACCGCCTGTTTGGCGGTTCCCAAGCGGGGTTTGCTCGGGCGCCCGGGGTCGTGTGGGCCTTGTTAGCAGAAGTAGCGTCTTAGGGGAGGGATGGCCTCCGTTCCCGTCTTGTTCTCGCTGGGGGTCATGGCCTAGTGTGGGGCATGGTCGAGACTCTAGGGCAGGCCCGGGACTATGGCTGGCGCGTCAAGGCGAGATGCGCTTTCGGCAAACGAGAGGGCATGAAGACCGTGCGAGCGTGTGTCGCTTCGATCGATCTCGATATGGACACGCTGGTTTGGACAAGGGGGCGCGATTTTCCTATCGCGCGCTTGTCCGAGCGATTGCGATGCCCGCGGTGCGGTTCGCGTGAGGTGGTCGTGATGTTCGTGCCGCCGGCAGGACGAGATGCAAATTCTTGCGGGTAGCGGTCGATCTGGTGATTAAGATCGGGGGAGAAATCTGGCCGGGGCGAACGAGTGGCTATGAGCAAGAGTTCGGGGACAGGTCGGCGGGATCTAGCATCGATTTTTTCCCCGCCGCCGATGAAGGCGAAGAGTGCCGATGAACAGCGGGCGGTGCTCTACTATCCTGAAGCGTTCAAACGGCACTACATGGATGTTCTGGCCTGCTTTCGTGATGATTTGGCGGAGCGTTCGGGGAAACCGGTGGGATGGCAGGCCATTCGGGACATGGTCATGCAGCCCGAGGATGAGCGCCTGACGGCTGAATTGAGCGGCGAGCGGGACCGGATAAAGGTCGATAGCACGCGCCCGCGATCGCCCTTGGTCACGTTGGAGGATTTCAAGGGTTGGTATCACCCTAGGAAGTCCCACGTGCCGTCAGACATAAAATTCCAATACATCGAGCGGTTTGTGCGCTCCCTTCGGATTTCGGGGAAGATAGATGAAATCGAGCGGGAGCTCGATCTCGCGCAAGGGGAATATATCCGGGACGCGCTGCACTTGTTTTACCGGCCGGTGCCGTTCGCCGGTACGAAGGTCGTTATCAGAGAAGATTGGCTGGGGACGGTCAAGCGACTGGTATCGTCGGCTTGTTTTCGGTTGAAGGCGGAGAGTTTGGGTATCGGTGGTGGAGATGACGACGGCGATGCGGAGTGCTTCCTTATTCTGAGGGAGTATCACGGTAGCCACGTAACGCCTTTGGACATTGTTGTTATGCAACCGTCAGGTGATGGCGAGAGAAAGCAGATGCCGCTTTATACCGGTTTTCTGGTGTCAGAGAGCATCTTGAGCATGTTCCCCGAAGAGGGCGTTATTCTGATTGGGAAGCTGATTTTGACGAAGGAAAGTGGTGCGTCGCCCGGTGATGACGGGACGCGGGCGCTGTCTGATGGAGGCACATATAGCTCGTGGGCGAGTTTCAGTCCGGATGCAGTGAAATTGGACTTGGGGACTGGTGAGGATCTCGGCCTGATGGGGCCTGTGTTTGGTGTGGACGTTGGCGGAGAGCAGCAAAATTTGAGTGTGGGTCTGAAACGCATCGAGCGGGATGAAGAAATTGACTCGATCGTGAGCAGGCTCGCTTACAGGTACCGGACATGGCCATAACGAAGGCTGAGATAGAGCGTCGGTTAAGGGCGCTGGTTGGAAATCGTCTGTATGAGGCGGCAAGGCTGAATGATGTGGATTTGTTGCGCGCTGAGTTGGGCAAGGGCCGTTCGCTGAATCAGCAGAGGCCCGGGAACGGTTTCACGCCGTTGCACACCGCAGCGTTGAACGGCAGCGTGGAATTTCTGAGAGTCGCGCTGCAGGCGAAGCACGCCGATCCGTGGATACAAGACAGCAAGGGCAGGCTAGCACTGGATCACGCGGAAGTGCGGCGCGATCGGGAAGCGATGCGGCTCCTTTTCGACGCGATGTATCCAAACGGGCGGGTGCGTTTCGCCGAATAGTTGAAATCTGCTCTCTCATGTAATCGGGTTTTATTGGAATGCGAAGCGCTGATTGGCTTGGCGTGAATGCATCCGTGTGTAATTTGCACTCGGATTCACTAATTTGGTATTCTGTATAAATATGCAACTTTTAATTGTGAGGGGAAAAATAATGACGGCTTGGAAAAAACGAGCAGTGAAGGAACGAAAAGAGCTGGTGTCGGTACTGTTGCGGTGGCGAGTCATCAGGGAAAAGTCGCAGGTGGACTTGTGCAAGGCTGTTGGGTCTGCACAGGCGCAGCTGTCTCGCATCGAGAGTGGTACGGCAGGTGTGTCGCTCGGTCTTGTGTTGGATATGGCTGGCGCTTTGAAATGCGATCTTATGGTCGTGCCGCAGGAGCTTAAGGGTCCGATCGCGAGGATGGTGGAGCGTTACGCTCAAGAATGTGAGCTTGATCTGATGCCGCGCGGGCAGGTAGGCCGCCCGCGCGGTAGTTTGAATAAGCCCTTTGTGAGACCGGGTGGTTCGGTTGGCGAGGGTGCGCCTGCCGGTCTTTGATCGCATTAACGGTCTTATTCTTCGATGACGGCGTCACGGATCTTTTTCAGGGCTAGCTTCTCGATCTGGTGGACGCGCGCGGTTGTGATGCCCTCCTTTGCGGCGAGCGTTTTCAGTCGGGGGACGATCTCCTCGTCCGTGTAGACGCGTGACGTGATAATGCGGCGTTCGCGATCGGGGAGGGATTCGACGATTGCCGCCGTGGTTTCGCGCTTCTCCTTTTCGAGGAGGATCTTTTCGGGGTCTGGATCGGGGGACGGAAGGTTCTCGATCAGAGTCGTTTCGTCGCCCTCATTGAGCTTGATGGGGGCGTCAAGCGAGAGCTCGCCGGCGAGTCGGCAGATCATGGTCTCTACAGCGCTTTCAGGGACTTCAAGCGCTTGAGCAATGAGGGTGTTGGCTGCAGGCGGCATTTGGCCGTTGTTAGCCGCCATTAGTGCGTCGCGGACGGCATTGAGTTTGAAGAAGAGCCGCACGTTCGTTTTCGACGCGGCGATGGTCATCATGTTCCGGTTCCTGATGATGAAGGAGAGCATCGCGGAACGAATCCAATGGCGCGCATAGGTGGAGAGGCGCACGCCCTTTTCTGGGTCGAAGGCATCAATGGCCTGGATGAGTCCGCAATTGCCTTCGCTGATGAGGTCTTCTTGCGAGACCTGGTAGCCGGAAAGCCTTTTGGCTTCGGCGATGACAAGCGGCAGGTGGGCGAGGGCCAGCTTGTTGCGCGCGTGGTCGTCGCGGGTTTTGCGGTAGCGAGCGAAAAGTTCGCGCTCCTGCTCGGGCGAAAGAAACTCGACGGCCTTGGCGGTCCGGGCCAAGGGAGAGGCAAATCGGGTCTCGGTCACCATTAGATTTTCTCCGGTCGGCTGAGGCCCTGGGGGCGATTGCTGTTGAGTTCAGTCGAACAGAGGCGGCGGGATTTGAGAGGGGTAAGACTGTTCCCCTCGGTCGGTTGCCGCCTGATGGCGTGGGTGGTTGGGTGAATTTTGGAGCCGGGGTTCTGGTGTATAAGGCGCAGGACTTCTCGTTCTGGCGCCAGGTGGGCCAGTTGTGGGAATTCGGGCAGCTTCGTCGGAGTTGAGGGCTAGTTAGCCCGCGCGGGGGCTAGGGCCACCAATGATTGGGTTTGGGGGGCATGGGCGCGATCCTCGTGAACTGAGTTGGTTCCATTGCCCTGTAAAGGATGACCGTAGCTGTCGGAAAAATCCATGACCGGAGCCTGGATCTGGGGTCGGGAGGAAAAAAATTGGTGCTGAAGGTCATCTGGCTGTCGGTCATGACGGGTTGTTCCTTTGGCACAAGTTTTCTCGTCCCGGCGATGACCAGGTTCGGGGAAAGCGGTTCGGGTTTTGGTCGTCTGGGGCTAGAGCCGAAGAAGCTTTAAGGGCGCGGGGGATGTGTCGGGATCATTGCGGCTCCTTGGTATTCGGTTCTGATATTGCGCCATACGATGGAGGTTGAGATCAACAACGGAAGAAGGCGGGCGCTAAAAAAAGTTGAGCAATGGGGCGTGTGATGTGCGCCGTCGTATCTATGATGGGTAAGCAGGTTCGGACAAAAAAGGGCTGCTGTTGAGCTGAGCTTAGGATGCCGTGGCCAAGAGGTGCGGTCTGGCGTCGGCTGGTGTGGGGCCTGTCACAGAAGATACTCGTGGCGTAGGTGTTCGAAATTGAACTTGGGGGAGAAGAATTTTGGGGCTCCGCAGGTGCCCATCGGGTGACGGGGCGGCCGCGAAGAATAAGTTGGGGTTGGATCAATCGAAGTCGAAGGGGCCGGGGTCGTGGTGTTCTGATCATGCGGGTGCGGACTGAGGGCCTGGCAGGCGGTGAACGAGTTCGGCCAGCGAAGAGATCTCGCGATCCTGGGCGGATGGGGTGTAGTCCCGGCGCAGGTATAGTGCCGACATGCCAGCTTTGGCCGGCGCGATGACGTCGTGTTCGATATTGTCGCCGACGAAAAGGATCTGGTTGGGCGGAAGGTTCAGGTCGCGGGCAAGGGCCAAATAGATCGCGGGATCTGGCTTCGCGGCTTGGGCGATGCAACTCCAGAGGGCCGCGTCAAAGGTTGTCTGAAGCGCACCCAGTGTTGGACCCACGTAGGGGGTGATGACGTTGGAGCACAGCGCGATTTTGTATCCGCGTTTCTGCAGGGCGGAGAGCGTCGGGACAGCATCGGGGTAGGGGGTGATGCTTGCGATCTCCGCGCTTAGGCGTTCCTCGATGTCTTGAACGGCGTGCTGGGTCAGCCCGGGGGCCAGGCTTGCGAGATTGAAATCGCGCGTCATGAGCCACTCGTATTCATCCCGTCGTGGGGTTGTGTCGTTGTTCCTCAGCCATTCCATGAGAGGGAGCAGCGCCCGCTGAGGGCGCTTGATCTCGACAAGCGTTTCGAAGACGTCGAAAGCGATGGCGGAGACGTTCAGGGCCATGGGTTATTCCTCGGGCTCGTGGTCGAAATCATTATCATTGCTCGGGGCTCGCGGCTTCTGAGCGATGATGCGGGCTCGATCCGTGATCTTCTTGATGAAGCTGTTGGGATCGGCTGCGTCATTGAAGTCCGGTGTCGGCTCCACGGTATGGGCCAGCTGCGCGAAATCTCGCTCACGGCGGTTGATGAGATTGTTCCAGTCGGCCTTGTTTTTCGCGCGTTCCCCGTTCTGGATGAAGGTGAGATCCGTGCGCGCCTGGTCGTAGTCGCGCTTGGCGGAGGCCATGGCGAGATTGTACTGCGTGATGACCGGCAGCATTTCGGCGCGGATGACCTTTCTCTGCTGGATCTCGAGCTGCTGGCGCCGGCGGTCGTGGTGCTTCTGAAGCATGGCGCGGCGGTTCTCGGACGATCCAATGCCGTTCCAGAGTTGGGACAGTACGGACGGCTTGTCACCGTCGACGGCCGATTTGCCAATGTCGACATTGCGGAAGAGGTTGGACAATCGGCCGAAGGTTGATTTCTCGCGGGCCTCGAACTGACGACGCTCCTCGTTTTCGGTCTCTTTGAGCACGCGCCACTGCGGGCGGAACGCTTCAATGATCCGCGTGCGGGCCTTCGCCTGCCCTTTGCGGGCCTCTTCTTTTATCTGCTGGCGCAGGGCGATCTGGTTCGTTTGGAGATCAGTCCATTGGCGCTGGTGGCGTCGTTTCAAGCGGTAGGATCGCGCGGCCTGCGCGCGTGCAAGCTCCATGTGCTTCAGGGTCATAGCCGTGCGGCGGTGGACGTTGTCGTTGGCCGCGAGGGCGTGAAGCTTATTGAGCTCGATCAGGCGGCGCGGTGTTTTGCGATATTTAGTGTTGTCGCCGCGCTTGCGGGCCTCGGCGTTGAGTTCGCGCTGAGGAGAATAGTCTTGGCCGCGCTGGCGCTGGTATTCGAGGGCCCAATCGCTGAGATTGTTCCATTCGTTGCTGTCGTCCAAGAGACGACCGTCATGCATGGTCCTGTTGATCAGGACATGGACGTGCGGGTGCGCCGTGTCGTTATGGGCGATGACAAGCGCTTCTTGATCTTGGGCACCAATGGCGGCAAGTGCGCCTTCGATGGCGGCTTCCATGTCATCGCGGGTTAGGGTGTCTTTTTCCTCGGGGTGCCACGAAAGCACGAGGTGTTTGACGACGTTCTTCTGTTTGCGGCCCGTGGCCTTGATCCCGGCGGCCTTTTTGCGCTCAGGCGCATCCATGGCAATAGCGGCCATGACACGCCAAGCGGTGTCAGGGTTCTGAGTGGCCAGATTGCGCGTCATCGTCCAAGCCACGCGCTGAGTGTCCGGGTCGTTCTTTGCTCCTTTTAAGAGGTAGGCGGCGGCGCCTCTGAATGACCGGCCATGCAGGATCTTGGGATTCATCCGGTTTTTTGCACGAGCTCATCCATGGTGTTGGCGACCTTTTCAGCAAGCGCGCGCCAGAATTCACGCTCGTCTTGGCCGCGGTTCGAGGAACGAGCGATCTGGTTGAGGTTGACGCCGATGGCGTTGATTTCGCGGATCAGCTGAGAGTCGGCGATGGGCCGGGGGACGGCGATGATCATGTTGAGGCCTGCACGCCGGAGATATTCGGATACCGAAATCCCGGCCTTGGCGGCCTGCTGCGCATAGTAGTCGTTCTCCGCGATGGTGACGCGGATGTTGATCTGTATGCAGCGCTTCTCCTCTTTCTGTTTTACCGGGCGTCCGCCGCGGCCTCTGAGTTCTCTGGTCAATGGTCCGGTGCCTCCTGTTCTGTTGGCGATCAAGTGATGAGGTTCCGGTGGGGGTTAAAGCCGGAACGCGCAAAAGACCCCGTCCGGCCTGTAGGGCCGTGGCGGTGGTCATTAGATGCGCGGCCGTGCGCTGGGGGCTAAGCGGGTCGTTTGCTCAAGTCAGGGGACGAGCAACCCGCTGCGGGGGTACCGGGGCCGCTATTGCCCCGGGGTGCTGTCGGGCACAAGCCCGACCCTGGAAGGTCGCAGGAAACCGGGACGGTTTCCCGCGAGATGCCGACCATTCGGATAAACGGAAAACGGTGGCGTAGCCCCGTTTTTCGTCCGAATGGGAGGGTTTTTGCATAGCAAAAACACATCTCGCTCCTCGTTTGCATCTTATATAGATGCACACTCGGAGGAAAAATTCAAGGAAATTCAATTATGGAAACGAAACGGGCCTTTGATTTATCGCATTTCGCATTTGCGATGGAAATAATTCCAAGGCCGAAACGGAATCGCTGGCACGATGATTCCTTATAGCATGGGTCGCAGGACAACACACAGGCGTATGCATGCAAAGCCCGGCTGGCGCACGGGCCATAAGCGCATACTGGTGTGTTGTCCGCTCCGCTGGGCGGCGGCTGGCGCACGCCGCCAAGGCACCTTTGGGTAGCCAATGCTGAAAGAGAAGCGCCCACGCGAGGAAGTGCACGGGGCGGAGAGGAGTGTTATAGCAATAGGGACAGCTGGAATTTATTCGAGAGGAGAAAATTTGGTGGATGGGATGGGGTGGCGGTGGAGCCCGCCGAGTGTCGATCAGGTGGTTGATCAGTTTGGGAGGGCGGAACGGGAAATAGATGCGGGGCGTCAGGCTCTGGTGGATCAATCGAGAGCGTTGAAAAGTGGACTGGTGAAGTTTGTAGAGCGGGCGGTTGAGCGTACGGAGGCGGACAATGTGTATTGGGTGTTCGAGATCGTTGAGTTTTATGAACGGTTCATCGCGATGGGTTTGGCGGAGCTGAGGCTGGGGGATAGCCGGGCGAGGGAGGCATCGTTCTTTTTGTCGTCAATGGAGAGGTTCAACGCGTGCTTCGAGGGGGCCAATAGCGACGAAGCGTTGCTTGAGGGGGTCGCAAAGGCAGTTGCCGTTGTGCGGGAGGTGAGTGGACAGATGACGTCCTATCGTTTTCCGATGGATGGCGAACGGGAGTCTTTCTGGGAGAAGGGCGATTGGAAAGTTGATTTCGCCAAGATGAAAAGTGTCGTGCGCTGATGTTGTACCGTATGTTTACGGGGGTTCGATTTATCACCATTGTTCGTAGGCGCGCACGGTGCCGCGCAGGTCGATGATTTCCTCGATCAGCTCTTCGCGGGATTTGTGCGCGAATTCTTCGGTTAAGGGATGCTGGACACCGTAGTCCTCAGGGCGGAGCCCCATGGATTTGATCTGGTTATAGGGATGATCGTCGTCATCTATATCCAGAGCCGCGGTGTTGATGAGCATGATGCCGCGTTTGACGAACTTTCGTATAGAGATCGAGGCGTGTGGATCAGTCATGGCGAGCCTCGATCATTTTACGGAAGAAGCTCACGGGATATCTCGCGGTTGATACTGACAGACGATTATCGAAATCTGAGCTCGAGATGGGCGTAGCCCACGATGTCTCGAAGTCGGTACGGTCCCAGCCGTCGGGATCGAGGATCGAAATGCCGACATAGGGTTCGGTTTGGAGCCATTGCTTAGGGGTTTTGAGCAGAAGACCGTATTCGTCGCCGGTACCAGCGCATGCTGGGCATTTTGTCCATTCATTGTGGGAGTTTTTGCCTTCGCCGCATCCTTGGCAGTCGGGGCATGGCTTGCCAGTCCAGCCGTGGAGGTCGGCGCCCACGAGGGTTAGAGTTGAATCATGTGTCGGCTTGATGGGGGCGTGGCTATTCATAGGACACCTCCATGACTTCCGGCACTTGGATCGAGATTTGACCGGCGATGGTGTTGCTGGCTTTCACGCGGGCGTCGAGCTGGTCGAAGATCGCGTGTGAGGCAAGGTCATCGCGGATGGCTCCTGATTTCAGGAGCTGTCGCGAGAGCCGGTCGGCGGCTTCGGTGTGATCCTGCAGGTCACGTATTGTCGCGAGCAGGTGTTGGTAGCGTAGGTTTGTCATTGGATTTTTCCTTTCGTGGTTGGGGTTTCAGTCGTGTGAGGCTGGCCTAGGACAGTCGGGAATGTGACGGCGTCGATCCAGCCGCGCATTCCGAGCAGGGCCGTGTCGAAGCCTTCTTTGAAGATTTCGACGGCTAGGGCGTCGAGCTTGAGGGTTAGCGAGTCGATTGCTTTGAGGGACAGGGTCGCTTGGTATTCGCCGTTGTACTGACTGGCTTGGTGAGCTTGTCGGCGGATTTGCTTGATGATCTCGAAGAGCTTTTCTGTGCGCTTCATGGGATTTTCCTTTCGTTGTTTGTGAGAGAAAGGCCCGCCCTGCGAGGGGCGAGCCTTTTTGGAGGTTAGAATTGCTCCTGAGGGGCGGGACCTGCTTGGCCATAGTCACTTGCAGGCGTGTCGTAGACTTCGCCGGTCTCCGGATCGTGGGCAGGCTCGGCAGAGTCGGCCTTGGCTTGTCTCTCGGTTATGTCGAGAAGGAAGGCCTGTCCGGGACCGAAATCGGCTTCGGGTGAAGCCGGATTCAGGTGGAAGTTGATGCGGGGAAGCTTCTTGCCTTCCTTGGCTGGCCATACGGTCGCGATGCGTAGACCAGCATCGAGATATTCCTTGTCGTACTGATCCTGCTTGGACGTGCAGTAGAACAGCTCGTACAGGGGATAGGATTTTGTCGTATCGGGATTTTCCGGGAGCCTGTAGGGCTCAAGGAAGACCGCGCCTTTGCCGATCTTTGTGAACGGATTGGCCTTCGGTGAGAAGTAGCGGACGATCCCGCCAGCTTTTCCTTCCTTTGGCCATACGGCAGCAAGCTTGATCATTGATCCGGGCTTGCCGTCGCGTTCGTTAAGAGGGCAGAAGCCGATTTCGAACATGGGGCGTTTGGTGTTTTGAGTAGTCATGATGTGAGTTTCCTTTCGTTTCACTTTTTTCTGGCTGGACCATCCAGCCATGCACTTTGGCCATCCGGCGCTTAGAGACGGAAATGCAACGACCTTCGCGGTGCTGGTGCGGAAGGTCGTTGCAAGCGCGGCTAAAAATCATGAAGTCGCGCGTTTTTTGGATCGCGTCGGATAAAAGAGCATGGAAAGGCTGGCTGGTTCTGGCAGCAAAAATGAACCGATGCTGGGAACTGCAAGTCTCGTGACGGATCAATGCGCCGATAGTTATCGTGTGGGCAGTTGCTGCTTCCGATGATGTGACGCGAAGACGAAGCGGGTGATCTTCGGGTGACCGTACTGGTCTCGTGGGCTGGTGGTTGGTGTTCCCGTACTTCGACTGATGCCCTGAACTGGTCTGCCGGTTGCGGCTGCGCTCCCATGCGGACTGTGCGCTTTGTATGATTTTTCCCCGGTGATCCGGGCGTTCGGCGCGACCGCCGAATGAAAATCGCGGGTGACGATTTAAAAAACGGGCCGGAGGTCCGCAGTTTGCTTCCAGACGGCAGCAGCCAGTTTGGAAGGAGATGCGGTTTGGCATACGGCAAAAAGAGCGCGTTCGATCTCGTTCCCGACGAGATTTACAGGCAGGCGCAGTTCAACGGGGCTCGGTTCGCGCGCATGGTCGCGGACGGGATTCAACACAACCGTGAGAAGGCAGCGATTGGACGGCCTACCCCCATCATCATGGGCCGGTCGTTCGAGCAGTGCTTTGACCCGGCTCTTACCGAAATTCAGATCGAAGCGCTCGCTTTGAAGGCGGGATCGCGCGTCAGCGTGAGCTATGCGCTCGAGAAGATGAGCGAGCTGAAGCTTGAAGAGGCCCGGTGGTTCGACGGGTGGATACGTAATTCCAAACTCAATTTGGGTGGTTGGTCATGACCGATCTCGAGCGGTGTTTGGCGGAGCTATCCCGCCGGGAAGGAACGATGTCGCGAGCGGCGCTGCTGCTGGTCGTGTTCGAGGCGCGCAAGCGCAAGGCTGAGGCTATGGCGGCGGAACTGGAGGATTAATCTATGAGCGTTCTGACTACGGCTGAGACGAATAAGGGGTTTCTGAAGCGACTCTTTATGCGGAAGAAGCCGGAAGTGATTTTCAACTGGGATCTCAATCCGCCCACGCAGGACGAGATTGAAGATGCTGCGCGGCGTGCTGAAAGGAAGAAGGAGCGCAAGCGTGCCCGTCGAACGTCGGTGGGTCTGGCGTCGATCGCTGCCTTCATTGCGGTGACGCTTACGACGGAAATGGTCCAGAAGGGCTATTATCAGGAATCGATGCGGTTCTACGGCGTCAATCTGCACGAGTGGCTGATGTCCGTGAGCGTGGCGGTCGGCCTTTCGACCTGCATCTATATCGGGTTCCTGATGGCCGAGCGGCTTTCGGTCACGATGGAGCGCACGTCGGCATTCGTTGCCGGGTGGCTGTGCATCTTCGCCTTCTGTCCGTGGGCGGTTTGCACGAGCTCTTGGTACGCCTTCATGTCGTCTACGGGTGCGCCGGCGCTGGAGATGCATCTCAATGCTCAAGCTGACAAGCTTGATGCGGCTGTGGAGCAGGCTACAGCGCAGATCAAGAATGCTCGCGGTATGCCGACGGCGATGTCTGCCAAGGCAGCTGGTTTTGCGACGCGTGGAGCCTCTGAAGCTTCGGGCGGCGGAGCTACCGGGGCGCGTGGTGCTGGTCCCGTGTCGCAGTCGTTGGAAGGAGCGGCTGCGGTGCTTGAGACCGGAGCTACCGAGCTTCGTGCTGCGATCGAAGCGAGTGATAAGGTGGCTGCGGGAATGCGTGAGAAGCTGAGGGAAATCTCTGCGATCGCGAACGACCGTACGACTAATATTTTCGATCGCGAAGAAGCGTTTTTGAAGGGAGCGTCGGAGCTTCGCAGCATGATTGGCACGATGAATTCGGCTGGTCTTGGTGAGATGGTTCGCTCGACGCTGGCGGCGGTGGAATCTGCGGTGTCGGTTATGCCGACCGATGGTTCCAAGGTCGGTTCTCGTCAGGCGGCTGCGATCGAGCAGACTCGCATGGACATGGAGAATATTGCCGGTTCTCTGCGCAAGATTCTCGACGACCTGAAGGGCGTAGAGAAGACTGTCGGTGGTTCTCTGGTCGAGACGACGTCATTGTCGCAAGTGGTGTGGGAGTACAAGCATAACTTCAAACCGGCTCTCGCTTTGGCAGTGGGCATCGATCTCTTCGCGGTGTGGGCGCTCATCTTCCTTGGGGTCCACGGTCTTGAAGAAGTGCGGCGCCGGGAGAAGCAGGCTCGTGTACGTGGTGTGCTGGAGCTTAGCGAGAAGGTCGGGCGTCACGTGTTTGCCGGGAACGCTCTCGATACGCCGCAGGCTCCAAAGGTTGAAGAAGCAGTGCTGTCGCCGGAACCGGTTCCGGAGCCCGAAGTAGAAGAGACGCCCAAGCCGGTGCGTAAGCGGCCGGGCAAGAAGAAAAAGGAGCGCGCCTAACGGCGCGCTTTTTTTTTGAAGGAGGCATCAGCAAAAAATTCCAGCGGGATTTAAATCGATGGGCTGGACCGCATTTGGTTACGAGAGACGGCGTTTGTTCAGTCAGAGATGGAAAGGAGCGCACAGCATGTGGATTGAGGGAGGATCGTACAATCCGTGTGATGTCTTGGTGATGGAGGCTGGCAAGGAATATAGTGAACTTTTCAAGAAGGGATCGGTCCTTTCGAGGCTGCTTGTTCCGGAAAGCAATTACGTAGCCTCTATCGGAAGACAGTTGATTGCGTTCGTGGTGAGCGTTCTGGCGGTTGAGAGCCCAGAAGAATGCACGATGAGTGAGGTGCATTCGTGGGTTCGTGACGGAGAGCTTCTTCTTGCGGCCTGTAGGTTGATCGCGGTCGGAGAATTTGATTTTGAAAATGGGGGTAACAAAAATTGGGGGGTTCTGAAGGATGTGGCGAAAGAGATTTGTTATGAGGCGTCTCATGAGCCGAAATGTTTCGAACAGGGGTTGACGACGGCGGCTGCCGCGACAGCGCGGTTCGCAGAAGGTAGTCGTTTGGCGCGGTTTTCGTGCCGATCGACTTGCAGTTTTGAACGTAGTGAAGACTGGTACGCTTGCAGGAAGGCGGTTGAATCGATTGAGCCTGGTGTCGTGGAAGTGTTCGAGTGGGCGGCGACAGGCGAGCTCTGGGAACGGGGAAGGTATTTGTATTCCGAGGAAGGCGCGACGATTGCAGGTGGCGAAGGGAGCACTGCCGGTGAAAAGCGGAAAGGTGGAGATGTGGATTGGGCGGCACGTATAGCGTTGACGGTGTTAATGCTTGGCGGGCTTTGCAACATTGGGTGGAGGCTTGTCGATTGGTGGTTTTGATGGGAGGAAGCGGCCGATAGGGGAATTGGCGCCGGTACATTAGTCTTTTTAAAGATGTGGTGGGGACGCGCTTTCGGGCGCGTTTTTTTTTGTCCGAATTGGGAAAAATAGGATTGGGGAATTTAAAAAAGGGTCGGAGCTGATCATGTGGCGGTCTAGGAGCTAAGCGGCATTGATGCACCAAAGCAATGCCGGCGTAGCTTGAATTGAGCAGGACGATATCAGCCCGGATTTTTCGGGCTTTTCGGGAAAAGGACGAGTCTGGGACATGAGCAAAATTAGCGAGATGGTTTCCAGCGCGGCTGACGTGATCGTGGTGTGCGCGGTGACGGCGGTGGCGCTGTTTGTGGCGTCGGTGGTGGTTTTCAACATCGCGAGCACGGCGCCGGCTGATCCGGTATGGGAGGAACTGCGCTGTGTGGTGGGGATCTCGTTCAAGGGTGATGAGCAGTGCTTCAAGAAGCGCGTGTCTTCGGAGATCGAGAAGGTTTCGGAGGGTTTCAAGCAGAGGATGCAGGAGCTTGAGAAGGCCTATGAGGGCCGTAAGCGAGAGCTTGATACGACGATCAGGAAGCAGCGTGAGCAGGTGGCAGCACTGGAGGCGCGGCGGGCATCGCTTGAACAGGAAAAGGCGTCGATCGATCAGGAGCGCGGTGGCCTGGCAAGCAAGCTGAAGAAGCTGGAGGAGATCGAGAAGTCGTCCACGTCGTTCTCGCTCTTTACCGACAAGGAGTGGAAGCGCGGTTTGAGCGTTACCACTGGTGTCGAATACCGGTCGTTTGTGCGGAGCCAAGAGTGGACGAAGGCGTGGTGCTACGTCCACTTCACTTCTGGCGGGGGCGTGTTGTCTAGGTTGGCTTTGGGAGATCAGCAGGCCGGTGGGGCGATTGAGTATGTGAACCCTTCGGCTGCGGTTCTTGCTGCGGGAAATTTTAGTGCGCAGGACGTAGCGGAAGCCAAGCTGCTTTGCTCGTTCCCGGGCAAGGTTCTTAATCGGTGAGCCGCCGGGGTCCTGATCGGACGTAGCGGGCGGCTCGCCGGACATTTCTTCAAAATCGTAGAGCAGGTGAGACTTGGCAAAGAAAAGCTCGGCCGAGAGTGGTGCTGCGCGCGCGCAGCAGGACGGAATGGGGCCGGTTCCGTCTTCGTTGCTGATGTTGGGCGCACTCTATTTCGGCTGGTCCAAGGGGCTGTTGAGCTATGTGCCTGCCGAGTATGCGGAGCATGCCCGGATAGCGGTGATGCTGGTAGCCGGGCTTTGTCTGTTTCAGCTTCTGCTTGCGGCGGGTCGCTTTCGGTTGCGCTTCAAGAAGGCGCTGGATGCTGAGCGCCCGAAGGAATCGACGCATTCGGCGCGCATAGCGACCGTGGCAGATCTCAAAGAGTCTGGCACGATCCCGAAGTTCAGCCTTATCCCGCAGTTCCTGCGACGGTCGGCCGGGACGGTATTGTTCTATTGTGGCGTGATCGGTTGGCATGTGCTGGAGCTGGCGGCGACGCACGTGTTGGTTGTTGCGCCGTCGGGTGCTGGCAAGAACCGTTGCTTCGTTTTCATTCTGTTAGCGCGTATCCGTCAGCCTTGTGTTGTGACTGACGTGAAGAATGAAAACTTCGAGGTTACGGCACGATTCCGAGAGAGGTTTTTGGGACACCGGACAATCAGGCTCGGTGTTGGGGGGCAGCATAGCTACAACCCTGTGGATCTGATTAGCGAAGGTTTGGCGGCGGGTGGAACCGATGTTCTGGTTGATGCTCGTACGATTGCGTTGGCGTTGGTGCCAGAACCTAAGGATGAGAAGAATTCGTACTGGCGGCAGGGCGGACGTGACGTGATAGCGATCACGATGATTGGCTTGTGCGTTACCGATCCTGCGAATGCCAATTTGGGAAATGTTCAGGCCTATGTAACGGACATCGATATTTTTCTCGGTCTTTGCGAGGAGCTGGAGTTCTTGCCTGTGCTGAATGGTGATCTGGCGATCATGGCGCGCAGCATGCTGAGTATGGTGGCTGAGAAGAAGCAATCTCTGCAGGAATACATTAACGTTGCGAAGCAGGCCATGCTGCCGTATGCGCGGTCGGGACTTCTGCACAAGCTGACGGAAAAGTCGACGTTCCGTTATCGGGACTTGAAGTACCCGGATGCGCAGGGTCGCTTCCTGACGATCTACAACAACTTCGATAGCTCGCGGCGCGTGATATTCGAGCCGTTCGGAGCAATGCTCAATTCGTGCATGTTGCTCGAGTTGCAGCGAGATCCGTCTCCTCAGCGCGTGGTGTTTATCAATGATGAGGCCGCGAATTTCGTGGTGAAGGATTTGCCGAAGCAGATGACGATCGTTCGAGGTGACGGGAACGTACACGTTGTTAATATCTGTCAGTCGCACGCACAGATGGTGGCGACGTGGGGAGCGGAGGGTGCGCAGACGATTAGCGATAACTCGGATACGAGAATCTATTTCGGGGCCAACTCTTTCGAGGAGGCTAGGAAGGTCAGTGAGATGTTGGGTAAGCAGAACATTCTGACGGCTTCTTACGGGATGGGTCACGGTGCGGCGGATGGCGTTACAGAGAATCGGTCAATCGCGCAGCGAGATGTGGTGACGGCCGAAATGGTTCTGCGCGAGAAGGGGGCTTTCGTAATTCATAAGCAGGAGCGAGCAATGCGGGTGATGTTGCCGGGCTACGAGTGTTGCGAGCCGATGCGGTCGGAGTTCGAGGCGAATAGCCGTTATGGCAAAAAGAAGTTGAAGGGTAAGAAGAAGGTGATTTTCTAATGGCGCGTGTGCTCAAGAAATTTGAGGAGCCGGATGATCCGCGGCATCCTAAGGGTGCGGTGCGGCGTGCGCTGTGGCGGACGATCAAGCTCAGTTTGTCGGGCACGACGGTGAGGGCGAAGCCGTTTGTGGTGATCGGGCTGTTCTGGTTGTTGTACGAGTGGGGCAATCCGCATCTGCTGACAAACTATAGTTATGTCGGACAGGGCGCTTCGCGGATCTACACGCGATGCGAGTATTTCGGTTTGTCGCCGTTTGAAGTGCGGGGCGGTGATTGTCCGGTGATCGTGTGGAGGGAGTGGCCGAAGATTTAAATGCGTTGGGCAATTTTGTTTCGCGTATGTGCAAAAACGCGGACACAAAGTGTCTGGGTTGGTTTGAAATATACATTTTTAGTTGCGCCATACGAAGGGTTATATGCAAAAGTATTGACCTGAAAAGCCGCGGGTTTCTGCGGCTTTTTTATTGCCATAAAATAAAAAATTGACCACCTAAGGTTGATTATGAAAATATGCGTATACATTTTTTATAGCAAATCATACACAAAAGGAGTACGGGATTATGAATACGAACACGAATATAAATATTAGCATGAAGCCCAAAGCCATTACAGTGACTTTGGGAGATGGTTCACAAAAAGAGATCGCGGTGAGCGGTATCCGCTTCATTCAGATCGTGAATGGCCCTGCTGCCCCGGAGGGCGGCGAACAAGTCGGGTTTCAGAGCAAGATCTTCGAGGCAGGGAAGGTTGAACCTACCTACGCCCGCGAATCTGTGAGGGATCTGCGCTCGAACGACTGTCAGTTGGTTTATGTCGGTGGCGGTAAGTACGCGGTACGCGGAAACATCATGCGCTTGGAGCCGATTTCTGATGCGCAGAAGAAGATGTTTGCCGAACAGGCCAATGCGTCTGATACGTCGCGCTTCAAGACGCGCGTGGTGCTGACCAAGGATCTGGGTTCGTTCTGGGCGACGAAAACGATCCGTGAGCTCAACGAGCGCGGTGTGCGCTTCTTCGATATCGGAGACGGAGCTGCCGTGCACGGTATGAACTTGAAGAAGATCGCGCCAGTGACGAATGAAGACCGCGATCGTATCTCTAGCAAGTACAACATGGATGCGAGCGGCTTCCAGAGTCAGCTGACGCTTCAGGGCGAAGATCGACCGAAGCTGTCGCGCATGTCGGTGGCTGATTTTATTGATCAGGGGTTGAACCTGGTCGACATCGGCGAGGGTGACAATGTGGTGTTGGAGAACGTCAAGTTCTTCGGACCGTTTTCAGATGAGGATCGCCAGCGTCTGGCGAACTTCAAGGAAGGTATCAAGGCCGAACGCTTCGTGACGAAATTCACGATGGCGAACGGGAACGGCACGGTGCTGTCTACCATTGGCGTGGACGAGCTCAAGACGGCCTTACAGGCCGTGAACATCGGGTATGACCGCTATGTGCCGGCGGCGAACATCGCGCAGGACAAGGTGGTGGCATTTACGAGGGACGATCGTTCGTCCTTGTCGGATGCGGGCTACGACGTGCAGCGTGCGTGGAAGTCGAGCGTGGTCTTGATCAATGGCATGGCTTTGAGCCCTGCCACGCCTGACCAGATCAAGCAGCGGTGCGAGAAGGCGCTTGGTGCGACGGGGGCCGCTACGGTGCCTGAAGCTCCGCCTGAGATGGACATGGCGTAACGAGAAAAGGAGAAAGTCAAAAGGGGTGCCGCTTGCGGGGCCGATCTTCAAGCGGCACTTCTTCTGATATTTTTGTGGGGAGAGACTAAAATGGAATACTTACGACTGAACAGAGCAATGAAGGTACGCGCAAGTGACATACTCTATGTGCGTAAGGTGCGGGACATCGAAGCACTGGGTATCGATCGGGATGGTCCGATCAACGCGCCGAAGAATGCAGCAGTCATCGTGCTGCGGGACAAGAAGGCGGCAAGGATCGTATCGTCGGTGTCCTTCGAGACTGTGATGGAGCGGATGGGGTTTGTCGATATTGGTGAGAACAGGTTTGTTCCCGCTCAGAATATCGAGGAGCTCAATGGCAGCCCGGCGGAATTCGAGGGGAAACGGTTCCGGGTTGTCTGGCTGAAGGGGTTTGACGGGGTGCTCAGTTCTTCGCTGCTGCTTCATGAGCTGGAAGGACGTCTAGCGGACGCGCTGCTGAAGCAGGAGAGACTGGACGACAATGCCGCGAAAGCGGAGCGCGTGAAGCAGAGATTGCTTCGCCGCGTGCCGATGGCAAGGGTTCCGGTGATGTCTTCGATGCCCGTGGGAGTTGGGGATTTTGGATTTGATATGGCGGCCTGAGTGGGGTCTAGGGCACACCAGCCGCGCTCGCGGGGAGCCGTTCCGGGGTATGTCGGAGCGGCTCTTCGCTTTTAGTGAAAGGTATCGTCGCGATACGATTTAACGAACAGCCATGTGAACTGACCCCGGAGCTATCCGGGGTCTTTTTTTGTCCGTCACGTTGTTCGGAGCACTTGTTGGTAGACCGGGATCGGAAGGAGGGGCATACGCGATAGCGGAGCTTTTAGGAATTTATTCTCGCTTCTCAGATGGGTGTGATTGTGCATGGTGTGTTGGTTATGGAAGCACCAGTTAATTTGATACCGCTACGCCGGAAGATAACGGAAGTGGAGGCCGAGCTGATCGCGGAGCGACCGCCGCCGCAAAAGAACCGCGTGCGCAGCATGACGGGCTATGGGCAGAGCGAAGGGCGGCATGGGGATCACAGCTGGCGCTGGGAGATCAGGAGTAAGAACAAGGCGGATCTCGGCATCGTGGTGAGCGTGCCGAAGAAGATGCAGCGGGTGGAGCGGGCATGTCGGCGTAAGATTCAGGAGCGCTTGAGCCGGGGCGACGTGTGGGCGGGTCTGACACTGACCAATCGGGCAGAGCAGGGCTGTCTCAAAATCGACGAGGAGCGCCTGCAGGAGGTGTTGGCAGCCGCCGAGCGCATCGCGGCGCTGGTAGGTGGAGGCAAGCCAAGCGTCGATACGATACTGGGGGCACCGGGGGTGTTGAGGATGGTAGGGCAGGAGGAGGGGATCCCGGAGGCCGAGCGCGAGGCTCTGATAGAGGCGATCACTGCGGATTTCGAAGTTGCGTTGTTTGATTTGGAGAAGTGGCGACGCCGCGAGGGCAAGGCGTTGGGGCATCTGGTGGACAGCTATCTGTTCGAGCTGCAGCTGTTGGCCTGTCGCTGCGCGCGGGACGGAGAAGCGCAGGCGGAGGCGAAAGCGCGGACGTATGTGCTGAAGGACGTGGAGGAGGAGGTACAGCGCATCATGGCGCATGTGGAAGAGGCCAGAGGGCAGTTGCGCGGGGCCGGGGCGAGCGGCCGCGCGCTGGAATTCATCGGACAGGAGCTGGTGCGGGAGCTGGTAACGCTGAAGAACAAGGCCAAGCGCTCAGGCATCGGCATGCGGGCAAAGGAGATGGATATCTATCTGCAGCGTATTCGCGAGCAGGTGCGGAACATCGAATAGGTATGCGATAGGCCGGTGCTACTGTTGTTGCTTATGAAGCGCGAATGGTTGCTACTGGGCTTAGGGTGTGGGGGCCGATCGGATGTGTTCAACAACGCGGCGGCAGCATTCGGTATGCGGGGTGCGGATGTCGTCGCTGAAGGTGAAGTAGCGATCGCCGAGGCGTACGAAGATAGAAGTTACGGGTCCAGCGGTCCGTTCTGACATTTTGAAGCTCTCGCCGTCTGAGGTGTCGTGCCATGCAACTGGTGGCAAGACTTCGAGCATTTCGAAGAAGCGTTCCTTGGTGATTTCTTCTGGGCCGGATTTAAAGCCGTCCTCGTAGCGGCGAAATGCTTCGCCGGGTGGGAGTAGGATCAGACCGGGGCCGTATTTTGGCGTGAGCTCTTGCAGGCGTGAGCGGGCGTCGTCTTCGGTGCCGTCGGGCACGGTATCGACGACATGGTTGGTCTTGGTGCAGAAGATAACGGTCTTGGCTTCGGTCATGGACGGTCTCCTTTGGGCTTTTGGGACGCAGCAAATTCTCCGCAGCCGATGGCGTGCGGTGAATTGTGATTGCTGAAAGGGTTGGAAGGCTCAGGTAGCGGAGCTTTTCACGCAGGCCTGGTAGGCGAGGGAGTAGTTGGCTTCCGAGCGTGACAGGCTTTCAAGCTTGTTGACGCACAGAACGACGGCCGGATCTGTCCACGTCGCCTTGGTGGAGCCGGTGTCGCGCATGGCGGAATCGACGATCTTGACGAATTCGCGGGCGATGGCGCGCATGTTGCCTGCATCTTGCAAGTCAAGAGCGGCGCGGTAGCGGTTGTAATTGATGCGTTCGCACTCATCGCGCACGACGGGGTGCTAAACGGGGTTGATGGGCTGGCCTTTGACGTAGTGTTCGATGGCCCACTGACGGAAGGCTTGTTCTTCGCCGGGCGGCAGGTCGCGGAATTGCATCGGGGTGGCTCCTTCGCTGTTGCTCTCTCTAAAGCCTTGTGGGCTTCGCATCGCGAAGGTCGTGCTCTGCTTTAAGAAGGGTCGGGTATGGTGTAACCGTTGCGCACGTTGGCCAGAAGGTCTTCGAAGGCTTGCTGGCCTTTTTCATTCAGGAAGCCGTTGACGGCGTTTTCAACAAGTTTCAGGTGATGCGGGGCGAGATCATCTCCGTCGTTTGTTGCGGTGATGATTTCGATGGCTGCTTCGCTGTTGTCGATTGTCATGGTTCAGGTCCTTTCGGGGTGTGAGGGTGATCAGGGCTGCTTGACTGCGAGGGCAGTGGCGACGGGGCGTACCCAGATCGGTTGGCTGGAGAGCAGGAACGTTTCGCCTGACCAAGCGAGGAGGAGCGTGGTGCCCATAACGCTGGCAATTGCTTCAGCGGCCTTAGGTGGTACGGCATTTCCCACACGCTCTCTCCACGCGTTATCGGAAAGGCCTTCGAGCTCAAGATGCTCTTCGGGATCAACCAATGATTGGAGGGCGGCAAGCTCGAGCGTGGTGAAGGGCCTATGCGGATCACGCATGTAAGTTTGTCGGTCGGGGCTGGCATGGGCTGATCGATGCGAGGATCGGCAAGCGACCATCTGCCGTTGTCGTGATTGGCGGCTGCGGAAATGGCGCCGCTACTGGCTTCCCACGGGATGATTCCGTAGTGGCCGCCAGAGAGGAAATTATCGCCTTTGACGCGGTTCATGGCGCGTGGATCTGAAACGGCCAGTCCGCCTGCGGGGCCGCCCGGGCCGGCTACGGCAGGTGATGCGTCTTCCCATGGCACGATGCGATAGGTGTTGTTGAAGCGCGGTGCGCCTTCAATGCGAGGGTCAGCAATCGCGTTCGGGCCGCCGCCGACGAACATCTTGCCGGTGACGACGGGTGCGGTTTGATCCCAGTGGCGTACGCCCATCTGGACGGATCGTTCGTGCCCATCGATGCGGGGGTCAGCGACTGAAAGTGCGCCACCCTGCACACCATTACCGCCTTGGTGAATGGTCTTGGCGGGAGAATTCCAATCGATGACGGGCATATTGTTGTGGCGGCGGCTCCAATCGGGGCGAGGATCTGCAACGCCGTAAGCGCCGTGAGAAGGGCCGTGGCCGCCGATGACGGTGCCGGTGTCTTGGTCGCATGACGTGATCGCGAATTTTGTGAAGGCTTGGGATGGGCCGCGGGGATCAGCAACTGCGTAGCGACCATTGCCGGGGCGGCTTTTTGCGGCGATCGTGCCGGTGGGTTCTTCCCATTGATTGACGCCGTATTGAAGGGAGTTGTCCCACTTGTTGTCGGGCATGAGGCAGTAGTCGCGCAAAATTCCGTCTTCGACCGCAAGCTTGTTGAGGCTGCGCCAGTCGGAACCGGCTTCCACAAAGGCAAGCCGGACCCAAGTCTTCCAATTGAGGCGGGGGAGGCGGTGCATAGGTCCCGCGGTTTGCGTGTCGCCGGGAAGGGGCATTCGGCCAAGAACCGTGCTGATAGCGCGCAATGGCCGTTTGTCGGGCTCGTAGAGGAACGGGGGAAAGGATGACAACGGCTCTTGCTCCGCACTTAACCGCCTTTTTGCGGGAGCATCTCCCACTTGAACGCGGTGCCAGCCCGCACACCGTCGCTACGTACGCTCACTGTTTCACGCTCATCCTACGTTTTGCCGCGGACCAACTCGGACGCCGTCCTAGCAGCCTTGATATCGAGGACCTCAGTCCAGAGCTTGTTATAACTTTCTTGGATCATATCGAGAGCCGACGAGGAAATGTCGGGCGCACGCGAAACGCTCGATTAGCCGCGATCCGGGCATTCTTTCGCTACATCGAGTACCGAGTACCCGCTTGTCTAGAGCAAGCCCTGCGTATCCGCGCGCTTCCGGCCAAACGGACCGACACACGACTGATTGATCACCTAACTAGGGACGAGATACAGGCGATATTGGAGGCGCCTGACCACCACTCAGTCGGCGGAGTTCGCGATCGGGCGATGCTGCACCTCACCTACGCTGCAGGGCTCCGCGTAGCCGAACTACTCACGCTACGCCTCGAAGATTTTCCGCAAAAATCATTAGCGACGGTACGCATCCTTGGAAAAGGTCGGCGTGAACGAGTCGATGGGGTCCCCGCGCTGCCAATGAAAACGCGCGGATCACGCTGTGTTTGACGCTGCGATCAATTAACGTAGGCGCCGGGCCGTAAAGGAGAGCGGGACGGTCAAGCCACAATCATGCCGTTACGGACGTCTGCGGCGTTGTATTTGAATGCGACTTCGGGGTTCACGACTAAAAGCTCTTCGTCCTTATCGCAGTAGTCTAGGCGCGAAAGCAGGTCCGTAATCAGGTTCAAACGTGCGAGACGTTTGTCGTCGGCCCGGACGACGGTCCACGGTGTGTCCTCATTGTGGGTACGGGCAAACATCTCATTGCGCGCGGCGCTGTAGTCGTCCCAGTGTTTGATGGCCTGCTCGTCGATTGGACTGACCTTCCACTGCTTAAGCGGATCCTTGCGACGGTCCTTCAGCCGCCTCTTTTGCTCTTGCCGGCTGATGTCCAGATAATACTTCAAGAGTCGGATCCCTGATTTGATCAGCATGTGCTCGAATTCGAGCACCGTGTCCATGAACTCCTCGTATTCCGCATCCGTGCAAAAGCCCATCACGCGTTCAACGCCAGCTCGATTGTACCAACTGCGGTTGAACAGAACGAACTCCTGCGGCATCGGTAGGTGGGGGACGTAGCGTTGGAAATACCAGCTGCCGCGATCACGGTCGGAAGGCTTTCCCAAGGCCACGACTCTCGTCTCTCTCGGACTGAGATGTTGGGCGATGCGCTTTATCACACCATCCTTGCCCGCCGCGTCCCGCCCCTCGATCAGAACGAGGATCTTGTCATTGCATCCGATGAAATGCTTTTGCAGCTTGACAAGCTCGACCTGCAAAGCGTGAAGCGCATGCTTGTAGTCTTCTTTTTCGATCTCGCCGGGGCCGGTGCACGGCACCTGTTTGTTTTGCATGCGATCTCCTTTAGCCGCCGTCGCGGGGCCATTTTGGGCCGCGCCCTAGTGGCAAATCGAGGGGCTGCCCGGCTCCAACCAAGCGAATTATTTGAAGAACAGAAATTTGACGAGCGCGGCGGCTATCAGAAGCACAATGGCAACACCGATCCAGCCGGTCAGACCCATGCCCCACATGCCCCACATGCCACCATTTGTCATCGTGTCGTGCATTGTATTTCTCCTATGTTTGTAGGCTCGTGATGACGCGAACATCACTGTTGGGCAACCGCGAGCGGCACTGAGAGCCGATTGAGTTTCATGGAGACCCAAGTGAAGATGATGACATCGATCAAGGTAGCGATGGTCGCCTGAACCATCACAATCACCTGGAAGACTGAGAGGGGATTGTTGCCGCGCGTCCAATCGAACAGAGCCAAAGCAACAACGAGAAACGGAAGCAAGGAAACAAGCAACTCGATCATCGCGTGCAGGACGCCGCTGCGTGGCTGCACGAGTACGGCACGGGCCTGCAGGGCTACGTAGACGAGGGCGATCACGCCCACCCAGGAAACGTGCCACATGGCGTCCTCGACGGTCTCGAGCTGGGGTGTGTGCCCCCACCAGAGCACCCACCACAAGAGCGCTGCCAAGACTATGGGGGCTCCATGTCGAGAGATGAAATGCAGAATGATACTGCCGACATGGCGTGACGCTGGTCCGACTGTCTGCTGATCACTAGCCATTTTTGCATTCCCCCGCACTCAGCGATTCAGCGATCCTGTGACCGTAGAGAGTCGCGGTACGAAGCCAGGAACATGTGCGCTATAGCGGCGGTAAGCGTCACCGAATTCTTGCAGGGCCTCGCGTTCCTCCTGATGAGCCAAGTGCACGTACATCCACACAAGCAGAGGAAACATCACGAGCGTCAGGATCGTCGGCCACTGAAGAAGGAATCCAAACATCACCAGAATGAAGCCGACGTACTGGGGATGGCGCACCCAGGCATAGGGCCCGGTCGTCGCCAGTTCGCCCTCGCGCTGCGCCAGATATAGGATCCGCCAAGCAGCCGAAATCAGCAGGAAGCCGCCGATGATGAAGGCAAAGCTCAGCAGGTGGAACGGTCCGAAGTGCGGGTTGGTCTTCCAGCCGAACATCATCTCCAGGAGGTGGCCGGCGTCATGCGAGAACCAATCAACGTTTGGGTACCACGTCTGCAGCCACCCTGAGAAGAAGTAGATCGTAAGCGGAAAGCCATACATCTCGGTAAA
>Ga0209347_1002367_pt1 | contig 25337 bp, 25 predicted proteins | sample AutmiccommuBRH23_FD_187382 | JGI IMG/M metagenome (GOLD analysis project Ga0209347, IMG submission 187382) | Deep subsurface microbial communities from Mt. Terri, Switzerland - Autotrophic microbial communities BRH/23 (SPAdes) (version 2) | ecosystem: Environmental > Aquatic > Deep subsurface >...
GAGTTAGGCAAAAGGTGTGCCGTTTGATCGGCGTACATCGATATTGTCAATCATTGCATTACCTCTAAATTGTAATAAAAACGCTACAATATCAGTGATTTCCTCTGGTGATATAAGGTTTGAAAGGTCTAAATCAGGACGCATGGTCTTCACCATATCGGTGGAGACACCGCCGGGGGCAATGGTGTGTACTCTTATTCCGAGGGGTTGTACTTCTTTGGCCAGCACTTTTGAGAAACCCATTAATGCATGTTTTGACGCCGCATAAGCTGCCTGATTCTCATATCCCATTCTTCCGACTACCGACGAAATATTTATAATCGTTGCACACTCGGATTTTTGAAGATGGGGAATGGATGCCTGGCACAGTAAAAAAGGACCCCGCGCATTGATCACCATCATATGATCCCATTCATTTAAGCTGGTATCTGATATTGATTTGGAAACGGCATAACCAGCATTATTGATCAGTATGTCGAGTCTGCCAAAAACTTGAATTGTTTCCTCGAGAAGTTTTTTCGGTGTTGCGGGATCGGAAATATCGGCAACAACCATATGCGGTGCGGTGCCTATTAACTGCATTTTTTGTTTCAATACTTCCAATTTCTTCGTATCTCTTCCTGTAATCACAACATTTATACCCAGGTGTGACAACCTTAAAGCGATACTTTCTCCTATTCCTCTGGACGATCCGGTGACCAAAGCTGTTTTTCCTTTAAAATCCATAAGCAGCGTTTTTATCTTAAAGGAAGCGCTACGGAGAGATGCTTGTCGCTTCTCACATAGGTGGAGGTGACATCATAGGTGAGCGAGGTAGTCGCGGCAGGGGCTGAGATCAACTGAGCCGATCGCGGGTAAAGCACTACGCGTTTTGTGCCGCTCCCTTCTTTCAGTTCCAGCTCGAAATAAAGGTCACTGTTGTTTCGTATCTCATACCAGTTCGTTTTGTTTCCGTTGCCTCTGACCTCTGTATAGTGTGAGGGTAACAACTCCACGCAGGCTTTGAAGAGTGCGCGCACATGCTCCTCTTTCCCAGCCAGGTATTTACTTGCCCAGGCAACGGTTCTGCCTGCATCGAGGGCTTCGCGGATCCCTTCAGGGGTGCGTTCCTTTGCCATCACCAGCGTCATGGTGCGGTGAACGTAATCCTTGCTCCTGTCGTAATCATGTGCCACGAGGTTGTGGATGTCGGATGAACCCATCACTGTCAGTCCCTTGTCGATGCACCAGTCGAGCGCTTTCAGGTGAATGCCGAAGCCGTTGATCACCTCAATGCCGTGCAGCGCCTTGCTCCTGTAGAGATCATCTACCAGGTCGATCCACTCGTACGACCCCTCAATGCCGGGTTGCCAGCCGGGGTGGTTCCAGAAGATAAAGGCATTCTGTGCAGCTGCTTTCATCACTGCTGCGCGGTCCTGCTCGTTGGAACGATCTTCTATGTAACCCGATGCATCGCCGATAAAGATCGCATTAAAATGTCCGGGTGGGGTATTGCGGGTTACTTCGTTTCCCTTCACGAGCAGGATATTGCTTATTTTGGCACTCTCCTCCAGTAATTCGTGACCACGGTTATGCGCTACTTTTACATCTTCCTTGTGCGGGGTATATTCAATATGATCTGTGATGGCCAGCGCATCGAGACCCTCCTGCCACGCCTCCTGATTGCGTACATTGGGCCATACATGTCCGTCAGAGAAGACAGTGTGGGTGTGGAAGTCGCATTTCAGCACTTCGTAACCGTTCACCTCCGGGATCATAATGTGCTCACGGTAGGCAGGGCGACGGTTTTCATCGAGATAGAGCATTCCTTTTCCGTTGTTTCTCTGAGCAATGGCAAGCGTGGAGACTAAGAAGAGTACGATCAGTAAAAAATTTCTCATAGTAATTATTCGTTAATATATATGTTTGTTTCTCTGTTCATCTTTTGTTGTCCCGACTTCAACCGATTATTGACTGCCGGTTTCACAAAAATAGACAAACTCTTTGGAATTATTATAGATGTAGGTTAAATATTGCGAAGAAAAAACAGCCTGATGATGTATGACTATACAGGTTGAATGCTTTGTGCACCTGGTTTGTGGTTTGGATGAAAACGGCTATTTTACCAGGTTTAATCCATCTTTTGCCGACTGGTCACCGGGAGCGATAATCAGCACAATATTGAAAAACTTTTTCGCCTCATTCTTCTTGCCGAGAAAATATTTGGTCCAACCGCACATCAGCGTGGAATAGTAGTCGAAAGGGTACATCCGCTGCACCTTGTCGAAATAGATCTCAGCCTGTTGGAAATCTTTCCTGTAGTAGTAGATATTCCCCCGTGCATAGTTGATTTTAGAGTTCATCCTGTCGAGGGTGAGGATCTGCTTGTAGACCTTCTCCAGCTCCTCACTGTTTTTCTGTGCCTCCAACGGATAGCAGAGACCCAGCAATGCCTCCACTGCCTGTGGTTCAATCTCTGCCGCCCGATTATAAAACTTCTTACTTGTTTCATAATCTTTAGAGAGGTAGTAGAGCCATCCGAGGCGCAACGACTTGTGGTAATCGTAGCCGTTCAGGCTGTTCAGCTCGCCAATTGCTTTCTCGTAGTCCCCTGACGACTCATAGCGGTAGCTGCCGGCGAAGATCTGCGACGGATCGACCTGTGCTGTGACACTTACGGTGAACAGCACCAGGAGGATGATCATCCCTGTTTTCTTATTTAAAAGTTCCATAACAATGCAATGTTTACAAGGTGATTATTGTATTTGTATGCTGAATAACCGGTATCAGAGTAAGCATAACCCTCTTTCTGCTGCCACTGATATCCGGTGCTCAATGTAATTTTATTAATAAACCAGCTGAGGGAGAGCCCTGCCATCCCTTTGATGGGATCGTAGGTGTCATATACCAGGAACGAACGTTTGGTGATGTAGTTCAGGTGGTTCCCGAAGCTTGCGTTCACATCGAGCCATATCTGTTTGAACAGTTTCACGCCGAACAGTTGGGAGAAGATGTATTGCTCCGTTGTCCAGCCTTTTGGGGTGTGAATCAATGCTGCGGAGGTGATCCCGTAAAAATTTAGATTCCCCAGTGGATAGTAGGTAAGCGATCCTTTTGCCTGGTACTGTTCTATACCTCCAAAGTTTGAATAGGCGACTGCAATCTCCGGGAGTGTATAGGTAAATCGTTTGTTGAGAAATGCAAGCAGCGAATAGGCGGAGTGAGAGAGGTTATTGTCATTGTTTTCAATATTGTAGTACCCTCCCGATAAGCCCCATGTGATGTTGTTGGGCGTGAAGAGCTCCAGTGCTGCCACCAGCTGATGTTGTGAAAGATTGTCTTCTTTTATCAGCGTGGAGGCGACAGAACGCTGAAACCGGGTGTTGTACAGTTGATATCCCAGTTTCAGTTTTGTCCTCTCTGACAGATTGAAGCCTATACCGAGGGCAGAGAAAATCATATCCTGGTATTGATTGAGTGAGTCCTGTCCGGCAGTGGGGGAGAGGCTGCCCGGATTGTTGTCGTTCATCAGGTACCCTCCTGAGAGAGAGAGGTGGTCAACAACGGACTCTTTCAATCCGATCGTTGCTAGTGTATGGGGTGCCAGCGTTTTGGCGACGATAGCCGCATTTTCATTCTGTCCGCTCAGCAGATAAGCGTAGTAGAGACCCTCCTTCAGTGCCGGGTCGTCGGGTGTCTCAGATAGTGTCTCCTTGTAGTACTCCGCTGCTTTGGCATAGTTCTTCAGTGCATAATAGGCCAACGCGGTACGGTAGGTCAGATAATAGAAACCGACACCCTCCTCCTCTGCCCTGAGGCTGGTCCTTATCAGCTCCCGGTAATCTCCATCCAGGTACTGCCGGTAGGTCAGACTGTCCAGATACGCTACGCGCAGGCTGTCATTCTGCCCCCTGTGCAGACTACCCTGTGCAGTCAGCAGAGGAGCAGCCAGGGCTATCAGTAAAAACGTTATTCCCAGTCGATACATAATCTCTGTTTTTGCGTGTTAATCTCGATTCTCTTTTTCGTAATGGTTACCGATGCTTCTCTGCTTTGCGGTTTGAGATTGAGGAACGATGTTTTTGTTACAATCCGGTAAACGATCTTTTCGGGATAATAGATGTTGTCCGCTTCGGTAAGCACTGACTCGTAGCGGATGCGGGTGAACAGGATAAAGGGAGCGAGAAGATCCTGGAGCCATTTTGTCCCCGCAGGATGTTCTTTCGTGAGAGGCATCCAGTCAGTTATCGTAATATCCCTTTCGTTGGAGAGCAGTAGCTTGAAGCAGCTGCGGTAGAAGAGATAGAGTGGCGACGATTTCTTCCCTTCGAAATCGGTGAAGTAGAACATGGTTCCATCATTATCGAAGTAGGCTGTCGATCCCGTCTTCCCGCAGCGGATGTAACTCTTGTTATAAGCGTCCGTAGCCACCTCCCAGAGCCATGTCACGTTCTCCTGTTTCACCCTCAGGACCCTGCCCGGTTTTGCATCCAGGGCTTCGCTTGCCAGCGCCGACAGGGGTACATTGCAGACGATGCTTCCCTCTGCGGGTGTCTCACCGATACGGAGAACCGGCTTACTATCCTGCTCCTCGAAGAAATAGCCGAAAGGATAGGGATAGGTCGTCGCACCCACTTCGGGCGTCAGCTGCACCTGATAATGAAGATGAGGTGCCGGTGATCGTCCCGAGTTACCACATGCCGCGACCACTGTCCCTCTCTTCACATAATCGCCTGTACGTACCCTGAAGCTATCTTTCTTCAGGTGGCTCATCTGTGTGTAGAGGCCGTTCAGGTGGTTGATGATGATGGTGTTGCCCCAGTTGTTGCGTGTGTCCACACTCCCAATCTCGTTCTCTTCCGTGATGTTACTGATCAGTTGAACATAACCGTCGGCAGGAGCCAGCACCGGCTTGTGATAACAATAGAACTCCTCCTTGCGTGCACATTGACCGAAGCAGCTCTTACCCTCGTCGTCGGTAATCACAAAATCGAGTGCCTTACCCCATTCACCCAGATGGGTGATGGCACCGTCATAACCCTGGCTCACCGTCCACTTATCGAGAAATGGCAGTTGTAGTTTAAAGAGCTGCTGCTGTCCGAAGCGCTGCATATAATTGACATTCTTATAGACTGTTTTTTCCGGATTGAAATACTGGATATAGGGAAAGTTAAAAAAGCGGTTGGTGCTCCGCTGTTTAAGGATATAGAGTATCAATATCGACAAAAGACTGAATGATAGAGTATATGAGGAGATGCCTATGTCTGAAATAAGGTTCTCAATGCCCGAGTAAAAGAGGAAGAGGACGGGGGTGAGACCTATCACCAGCAGATAGGTGTAACTGTTGGGGATGATGAAAAAACCGCCTATGGCCATTCCCCAGAAGATATAGTTGACACCTGCCAGATCCTGTGTCAGCTCGCCGATATCGACACCCATCATCTTGCTTGTAACAAACGCGAAGAGGAAGCCAAGGAAAGCGACTGTTGATTTAATTCTCGAATGCAAAAGCAGTGCGATCACCAGCATCATCCCCACCAGGATACTGTCGGTGAAGAAGATGGATGCTATGGTCTTCAGGTAATAATAAAGCATCTGGGGTAGCTGAAGATGATCAAGCATATGCACGGCGCCGTACCAGGGTACTTTCATCTGTTCCGCCAGCAGCACGGTAAACCTCTCGAAGGGGACGATCGGTATGATGCGGGTGAACGTGCTGAAGGAGAGGTCTATCACTGTGAGTGTCAGCACGAACGGGAGGGTGAGGATGGGTATCTGATGTTTCACGAACATTGTTTCAAACCAGATGGTAAACATGAATCCGAGAATCACAGCGAAGATGAACAGGATAAGAAAAGGAGGATTGATATGGAACTTGTAGACCATGCTGATGCCAATGAAGATGGCGTTGAAACCATACAGTCCGCTGTCAATTTTCCCTTTGGAGAAGCCAAACAGATGTGCCAGCATGTTTGTCAGCACAACAGCTGCAAGCCCACCTGCTCCAAGCCTGAAATCGAGCATGCTTAACAGCAACAGCAGTATGCCATAGGTGCTGTTCTTGGAAAAAAATATCTGGGCATAACTGTTGATCAGGCCGTTCAGGTGTAATTTTCCGATAGGTTGGATCTGAATCCCCATACGCGTTTCTTTTCAGCTTAGAATCGCCTGTTTCAAAGGTTGAAGCTTTGCAGATGGTCGGGCAGCTGCTCCTGTACCACGATGCTCTCCATCGTCTCCTGTTTTCTGATCAGATGCACCTTGCCGGTTGTATCTATCATCACCACGTTGGGGCGAAGGGTGATAAACTGCATCCACTGGGTCATGTTGTATGCTCCCACCTCATGTATCACCACCCTGTCACCCTTTTTCAGTAAGGGCAGGACCACGCTTTCACGGATGCAGTCGATGTTCATGCAGAGGGGGCCGTAGAGCGCCATCTCTTCGGCATGTTGCGTGAACTCCTGTGCCGGTGAGATGCGGTGGTTGTACCAGAAGGAGGTGAAGAGGATGTTGACGCCGGTATCGAGTATGGTGGCACGCCGTCCGTCAGAGAGACGTTTGGCTGCCAGCACCGTGCCGAGCAGGTAGCCCGCCTCGTCGATGAGTGCACGGCCGGTCTCAAGGATCAGTAGCGGCAGCTCTTCCGGCCTGAAGCCGAAGTGCATGATCGTGTTGACGATCGCCTCCGCATAATCATCGAAGGAGGGGATCACGTCAGCACCCTGCAGGTAAGAGCCTTTGAGCGTGTTGGATGAGCAGAATCCTCCTCCCATATCGAGGTATTTAACTTTCACCCCTGTCCTGTCTGCTGTTACCCGGGCCAGCTCACATAGCTTCTGTGTGGCCACGGCATATGCGCCGGGGGTAAGCATATAGGTGCCTATGTGGCAGTGTAGTCCCTCCAGCTCGAGGTTCGGCTGGCTCACAATCTTCATGATGGCATTCCATGCTTCCCCCGACTCGTAGTTGAAGCCAAACCTGTCCCATTGTGGGTAGATGCCCGTATCCATATTGATGCGGATGGCTACACGTGCTCTTCTCTCTGTACCCTGTAGTATCTCTATCAGCGAGAAGAGCTCATCGAAATGATCGATATGTATCAGCGACCGGTTGTCGACCGCCATCTGCAGATCTTCTGCCGACTTATCGGGTCCGTTGAAGATGATCAGGTTTCCCGGCACACCGTTTCTCACCGCTTTCCGGTACTCAAAACCGGAAACCACCTCAGCCCAGCTTCCCTCCTGATGAAAGAGGCTGCACACCGCATCCAGATAGTTGGTTTTGTAGCTCCATGCAAACTGCACTTTCGGATAACGCATGGTGAAGGCCTTCAGCGCACGTCGATAGGTCTGTCTTATTTTTTTCTCACTGATGACAAACAGGGGTGAGCCGTACTGGTCCATCAGGTCACTGACCGCCACTCCCTCTATCTGTTTCACCGGATTGTAGCCGGAACTGCTACCGAATTTGTTCAGTAAACCGGTATTCAGCTTCTGAATCACAGGTCGTTCGTAGGTTGGTTTCATCTTTTTTATACTTTTCACCTTTACTTAAAAGGATGCTGTCTCTTTTATGAGTTAACTGTTGCAGACCCCGGGTCTCTTTCAGCACGGTATGTCGGTAACTACTCCATCTCTCCGGTGGTAGAGATCTTCTCGAATTCAGAGATATCAACGATCATATCGTAGGAGTAGCGGACAAACATTTTTCCGCTCTTGTAACTGGTGAACGGTTTCACCTCTTCACCCAGCGCCATCTTCACCAATGCTTCGGCATGATTCTGCCCGCATCCGTTGGCCAGGTAGACCCATGCCGGAAAGCGGGGATTCATCTCGAGCAGGTAATACTCCTCCTTCCTGGTCTTGATAAACTCCAGCTCACAACCACCCCGCCATCTGCTCTTCTCGATGATGGTGTGGGCTATCTGCATCAGCTTGTCATCCTCCAGCGAGATCCCCGACCAGGCTTTGCCCTTGTCGGTGATATAGAGCTTCCTCATCGGCACGGCACCAATACAGCTGCCTTTCCCGTCACCAAGAGCGGTAACGTTCACCTCTGTGCCGGTGACAAACTCCTGCACAATGACAGGGTAGCCCCACTTGGCTATAATCTTGTAAAAGAATGAGGTAGCCTGTTCTATCGATGAAGCGATGTAGGCGTCATAATAACGTCCTTTGATCACCATGGGATAATCGATCTCCTCCTCCAGCTTTTTCAGTTCCGAGACCTGGGATATCATATAGCTGGCAGGTACAGTTACCCCATATCTCTCACCGAATTTGTTGAGCTCCGATTTCTGACGCTCCTCAAACGAGTCGTGCGAGGGGAGGAAGGTGGCAATGCCGAGCTCCTCTCTCAGCCAGGGTACTATCTTGATAAAGCTGTGCAGTTCAGCGTCAAAATTGGGGATAATCACATCGAGCTTTTCCTTGTTGTTGATATACTGGAGCCGTTCCTTTAGCATGGGAGTGCCCGCAGTGGGAAGAGGCAGCTGATACACTTTATCCACCAGCTCATGCATATAGATTCCCGGCTCCAGTGTTTCGTAGGAGAGCCCGATGATTCTTACGTCGAACGCAGTGCTCTCCTTCAATGCCCGGATGACGGGAATGCCGGGTCCGGGGCTGTCGATATTGTTCAACCCGGTAACCCCTATGGTGATATTACGCATCTTCATATTCAGTGAGTTGGTAACTCTTCAGCATCGATAAAAAGTCGTTGAGGTCAATCTCGGCACTGTTTGCATCCAGTTCAAACTCATCCTGAAGCGTTTTCATTATCGTCTCTCTGGTTTCTCCCTCTTTCAGCTTCTGCAGAATGAACAGGCCGGTCTCGTTCACACTGAAACTGTCTCCTGTGAGCGGGTTAAAGATGAATCCGTTCTCACTGATGGCTATGTTTTTCCGAATATTCATTGGTTTCAATTATCATTGTTTACAATTCAGGTAGAGCGGTTATAGAAGAAAGTAAAACTGTGGTAAATATATAAAATAATCGGGAGTTTGCTCCCGATCATTCATTTTTTCACAATAAAGTGGTCTATTTTTCCACTTCTCTCCGGTCACAGACGCCGTTGTTGTTGGCATCGACGAAGTTAACCGCGCTGCCTTTTCCGTTGCGAAGGCCGGCACCCTTGCCGGATCCGCGTCCCTGACCGGCTGTTCCTTTTTCATAATTGTCGCAGACACCGTCCTTATCGGCATCTACAAAGTTCATGCCGCCTCTGGCCCCTCTGCCGCGACCGTTCCTCATGCCGTAACCCTGACCTCTGCCCCTGCCGCTACCATCGAGCAGCCGTTGCTTACCGTTGGCATTCGGGTTGCCGGGCGTGCCTTTCTCGAAATTGTCACAAACACCGTTGTTGTCCTTGTCCACAAACGCGGGACCGTTCTGCGTGGTGGTGGCCTTCTCTTTTTTATCCTGCTCCTGCTCCTGTGCTGTGACCAGGCCGATAGAGAGTACCACGGCCAATGCTGAAAGTAAAATTTTTGTTCTCATCTTTTTGAATTTAATTGGTTTATCGTTTTGATTCTTTGTTGTTCCTTCATTCTCTTCTGCCGCCATGACCATACCGGTGTCTGTGTCCTTGTCCTGTTGCGATGCTGTCGTTCCAGCGATAGCCCCTGCGTCTGTTCATGGTGCCGTCCCTGAAGAGTGGCGTAAATGCCTGCTGTAGTTGTTCACACTGTGAAGAGTCGCATGCTGCTTTCAGCTGCAGATAAAAATCGTTGGTGATTTTTTTTAGTTCGGCGTGGTGGCTTCCCACGTGATCTGAAAGTGCATTCAGCAGGGTACTGTCGGGTGCCGGACTGTTCAGCTCGGCGAACATCTCGTTTTTCAGTGAATCCATCTCATAGATCAGATCATTCGCAGCAAGCTGAAAAGTGTGGTTTGCCTCCCTGAACAGTTCCATCTGCGCATCACTGAAACCGAGTGTCTGTCTGAAAAACCTTCCGGTGAGCGGATTCTGCCTGTTCTCGTCGAGCACGATAACCATCTCATCCCCGTTCCTCTCACTATTGCGGAAGAGAATGGTGCCGATGGTTGTCAGGTTCAGCATCACCAGCAGTACGATGGCCCACCAGAGTATCTTATTGCCCCTGTTCATCATCTCCGAAATTATAATATCCCAGGTTCTCAATCTGTCTGTCGTTGATATTTAAAGCAATCGCTGTCGTTCCGTTCTCCACGTAACTATTCCCTATGGAGACCCCCAGGAAAGCAACCGCAGCAATGCCGGCTGCAAGGGTGAGGCTCTGCCAGAGGGGTGCGCTGCTTCTCATCTTTTTTGCACCTTCAATTTTTGCCATGACACGGGTTACAAGGAACGGATTAGGTTCCGTCTCCTTTTCACGCCGTATAAGTTCGTCGATGGGATGTTCTCTTTGCATTATTGTTTGCTCTTTATATGGTTAGACAATGTTGCTTCTATTTTCCTATGGTGGGACTCAATTTTTTTTGCAGATTCTCTTTTGCTCTTTGCAGCAGCTGCTCCACTGCCCCCTCGGAACGGTTCATCACGGCTGCTATCTTCTTCTGTGGCAGCTCCTCGTAACGACTCAGGATAAAGGCCATCCGCTGTCTCTCCGGCAGTGAGTCTATCGCTTGCCGGATGCGTCTGTCACGTTCAGCGCTCTCCAGCTCTTCCAGCGGGTTTTTTTCTTCACTGCGGAGTGTGAAGAGTGCTTCGAGGGATTGCAGCAGCCTCTTTTTTCTGTTGCTGCGAAGAAAGTTGAGACTCATGTTGACGGTGATCCTGTAGAGCCAGGTGGAGAACTCCGATTCGCCCTGAAAAGTGTGGAGCGACTGGTATACCCTGATAAATACTTCCTGTGTGATATCCTCCGCATCCTCTTTCGTATGGACAAAGCCCATGACGGTGCGGAACAGCTGTCGCTGGTACTTCTCCATCAATGTCCTGAAGGCAGCATCGTTGCCAGCAGTGATTTCCTTTATGAGTTGTTCGTCCGACATGCAGCGCTGTTTGCAGTTCATTGATCTATTAGACAGCAAATGATCATTTTTCCTACGGTAGGAATCATCTTTATTTCCGGTTGCCGGCAAACTGTTGATCAATTATTGGCAATAGGCGCAATCCTGATCGCTATGCTCTATAAGGAGGTGATCCCACCCATCGGTGGATTGATCTACTGGACTCCTCGGTTGCCAAGAATCCGGAATGCATAGGATAGTTTAAAAGATACCTGGCTCAGATCAGAGCCTCTCTTGTAGATATTTTGTGTGACGTTTGTGGGTGTATAGTATTTAAACTCAACGGCAATATTGTGAAAATTATAACCTACTCCAAAAAAGAGATGGGATGAGGCTGAGAAATCGCTTCTGTGGCTATCGCTAAAAGCAATGTATGAATCAGATAAAATGATAAAGGGTACATATGCTGCTTTTACGAAGAGTCGGTTATTTTTGTCTAAATTTATGTAGTAGTTAAGGCCGATTGGAAACTCTATTGATTTATAATCAACGGCATATCCATTATATAAGGGAGGGTTTATTTCATTGCCTACTGAAACGTTGTCTGTTTTGTAGGCAAGATAGTTGGCTTCGGCAAAAACACTCCATATATACCTGTTGTATGGAAAAATATATTCCGTCTCAATTCCAAATCCTACGCTGTTAACCTTATCAAAGTACGCTTTGGGTGCTGCGTCGATCGGATCCTGTATTCCCAGTTGGATCGTGTTAAGTGAAGCTGCAGGTTTAACTAATAGAATGCCTTTATTGATTTGAGTACTATATGTAGCATAAGCACTGTTGTGGCATTTGTAATAATTTTCAAAATATTTTACCAGCTCTTTTTTTGTATATGATATTCTGTCACTGTTATTGCGCGTACCACATGTCAACTGTTCATTTAATTGTTCTCTGAAGGTGTGATCATACAATATCTGTTCAACAAAATTGGCTGCGATCTCAACATTATATTTTTTATAAATAAGCGGTATAATGTTGGAGTCCTTCAGGCTATAAAAGAAAAGAGGTTTGCCATAGTCATAATACGTATAAAGAGTTGCCAATTCTCCTTCCACCAGCACTTTAAGGAAGGCATGCCCCTCTTCCCACTGACTCACTGTGTCCTTCATGTTTGTTATCCTGTCACGGGAGACATCAATGGATATGATTGCTCTGATACATTTAAGCTCCTTCTCTATTCCAAATTCTTCAACTTTTGACAACTCAATTTTTTGGATTTCCCTGGAATCTTTTAACCTGTACTCGAAATTCATTGTCGATTCTTCATTGCCTATATTCCTGATGAGACAATCGGTTCTTTCATGCCGGTTATTCACAATGTACCCCTCTTTGAATTTTAATTGTGCTGTTGATAGTGTACTTATCGAAAAGAAAAGTACAATCAATAAGTGTTTAGGTGTCATCTTGTAATAATTTAGGTGTTCGCCGGGTGAAATGTGATCAAGCTAAAATAAACTATTTCTATGTTTAGTGGATATATACATGTCGCAATACAACGTGAGTCGAAAGATTCAGCTGTATTAGTGGAAAAAGTGAATGTCCAGTCAGTTATATCAAGTAAGAATCTGTTATAGCCGTTGATTGAAATTATTTGTAAATTCTTTGATTGTGAGTAATTTACTTAAAGCTATTATGCTTTTACGATAGATTATTATATTAACGATCAAATGTAGATTTTTTTCATATACGAACCAAATAAAAATTACGCAGATTGCTGTTTCGCTTTTATTCTTGCGAAATAGAGTCCAAACGAACGATAGAGGAAGTGGGTCCATTTACCAAATGGGACAATAATAAGTGCCCATTGTGCCAGCACGATCAGATGGATCAGATGGATCCAGATATTGTTTTCGAGGATATTCAGGTCGATAAAAAGGCGCACCATAAAGGCGGTCAGGCCCATCAGCAACAGCCAGATCACAAAGAGCCAGTCGGAGGGTTGTGAAAACTTGTTCAGCGCCCTGTTCCTCTTTATCCTGCCCGAGACAAAATGGATGGTTATGACAAAGATCAGGAAGCTTTCCACATACCCGAGCACAATGATAAAAAGGCTCTCAGTGCCGAACCAGTTGAGGAATACGGTGGTGAAGAGGAGCGACAGATAGGCGAAGACCAGCACCAGGTGCTCCAGCCAGCGGAAGTTATCCTCCTCGTCGCAATCTTTGGCTCTTTTCTGGGTGAACATCTGGACAAACAGCTCGGAGAGGGCAGTAAAGTAGCTTTTTAGGGGTGCTTTCACACCGCTCTTCACAATGGAGAAATACCACATCCGCAGCAGGTTGGGGACAAAGATCACCAGGAAGACAGTGGCGATAGCAAGCATCTCGAAGAGGTGTCCCGTATGGAGTAATGTTTCAGCATCAAAGTCTGCGGAAAGGGCAAAGAAGAAGACGCCTGCAGCTACCAGCAGCAGTGCCGTGATGGTGAGTGTCAACGAGCGGTAGAGCACTCCCGAGAGTCCTGTCCAGTCATATTTCGCCGTGAGCCATCTACGCAGTGTCATCATCAGTTCGTCGGGATTAGCCTGGCGCGGACACTCATTGGAACATTCACCGCAGTAGTAACACTCCCAGGGTTTCAGTGATGACTTTATCTCATTTTCCAGACCCAGTGTGGTGAAGCGTATCATTTCACGTGGAAATGAACTGTCGTTGGTGGAAAGGGAGCAGGTAGCCGTACAATTTCCGCAGTTAAAACATGCGTTGAAGTCGCCTACGCCATATTTCATCAGTTCTGTTGCAAATTCAGGATTCACTTTTGCCATATTATTTCATTTTGTAATAATAATACTCTTCTTTTTCGTTTGTTCCGGCAGGCGACACCACTCCGTATTTATTCATCGTCATCAAATGCCAGGTAACCATTTCGGGGGCAATTTTCAATGCATCCACCACTTCGGGTATTGTTTTCTTCTCTGTATCAATGGTGGCGAGGATATCTTTCCATATTTGAGGGTATTCTTTCATCTGTGCTGCCACGACATCTTCTTTTTCTACTGTAACGGTGGATGCCTCGTCTCCCTGTATTTCCACGCTGGCAGCAAACCCATCAATCATCGCTTCTATTTCGTTATCGGTAAATTTCGCCACTTCGATCGCATTCACAGGACAGACAGGGGCGCAAATTCCACAACCCGTACAGAGTCCCATATTCACGCCTGCAATATGTTCACCGCCTTCAGTAACTATTTCCCTGATTGCCGTGTAATCGCACACTTCAGCACATTTGCCACACCATGTACAGGCATCGGCAGCAACGCGTGCTACAACCGGGTCACCCATCACCGTACCGCTTTTCAACAATGCTGTGATTTTGGAAGCTCCTGCCAGTGATGATTGCACGGCTTCGCTCACGTTTTTCGGACCCTGACAGGTCCCTCCTATATACACACCCTTGATCACCGTTTCTACCGGTTTCAGTTTAGGATGTATTTCGTTGAAGAACTTATCGTTTCCTATCGGAATTTTAAACAGTTCAGAAATATGTGGAGCATCGGCTCTTGCCACCATGCCGGTGACGAGTACGACCAGATCGGGCGCTATCTCCATCTCTATTTTGTTTGTGAGATAATCTTTCACCTTCAGCATGATCGCTTTACCGTTCATTTCCACCGTTGGCATTTCTTTTTCTTCGTACTTGAAAAACAAATCACCCTGTTTCGATGCCTGATCATATAGAATTTCCTGTTTACCATAGGTTCGGATATCCCGGTAGAGATGGTAATTCTGGATTTTCTCGTATTTCTCTTTCAACTGTAATGCCGTATAAATGGTAGAGGTACAGCATTGACGGGAGCAGTATTTGTTCTCTCCTTTTTTCTGACGACTTCCCACGCAGTAGATAAACGCCACGCTTCTGATCTCTTTTCCGTTGTAAACCAGCTTATCCGGTGACAACTCCATCAACCTGTTCAGCTGTGGTAGTGTGATCACATTCGGGATATGCTTGTAGCCGAATTCACCCTCTTTGGGTTCGTAATTGTCAAATCCGGTGGTAACAAGCACTGACCCTGCCAACAGGGCAATCGTTTCTTCCTTTTCATTCAGATTGATCACCGCCTTGTGTTTTTCCAGGAATTCGGGGTGATCCCTGAGAGCTTCCATGTCCACGACAGGTACATCGGGCAATGCTCCTGGATAATTTTTATAAATCGCTTTTCTCGCTGTGAGGCCTTCATTAAATGCATCCCTTACCGTTACCTGGCAATCATCCATCACCCTTTTCACTGACTGTTTATCCATCTTGCTATTGATATAGCGCGGTTTCACCTTTATTTCGATGTTGAAACTGCCCAGGCTGCCCGTTACTTTTCCGATGGTTGCTCCGGTAAAAACAGTGATGTTTTTGTATGATTTCAATTCATCATACAATTTTTGTACAATCTCTTTTCCACTTTGTCCCGTCATGAAGAGTTTTTCCTGCTGCGTGATATGCCCCCCCACAAAGTAATCTTTCTCCACAAGATAGACTTCATTGCCGGAGCGTGCCAGGTCGATGGCTGCTTTCATTCCTGAAATACCTGCACCTATAACCATGGCCGCCTTTTTTACTTCAATTTCGATGCTGTCCAGTGCTTCGGAATACACGACACGATTGATGCCGGCGCGGATTAATCCGGCTGCTTTCACTGTTGCTTCACGCGGACGGTCGCTGTGGGGCCATGAACATTGCTCGCGAATATTTACCTGAACATAGTTGTTCGGATTCAGTCCGGCCCGTCCGGCCACAGCTCTGAACGTGTGCAGGTGCAGCTTTGGTGAGCAGGATGCCACCACGATCGCATCCAGGTTGTGTTTCTGAATATCCTCCACCATCGCTTTCTGGTTGGAATCGGCACAGGCGAACATGACATCTTTGGAGACGACAACACCATCTTCCTTGTGGAACATGGTACTTAGTTCTTCCACATCTACATAATCGGAAATATTTCCGCCGCAATGGCAAATATATACACCTATTCTTTGTCTCATCGTCGTTCTTCCTTAGTGTTGTAAAACTGATTTGCTCATTGTCGCCTGCTGCATCACTTTAAACTGGCTTTTTTTGTCATCCGGCATAATTTCTTTTCTGTTCAGATATCCGGCAACCTCCGATGCGGCACAACCTGCCGACAGTATTGAATCGGGTATATCTTTCGGTCCCGCTGCGGCACCAGCCACAAACACTCCCTCAATGCTCGTCAGGGCGGGACTAACCAGCTCGTCTGTTTGTTTGACAAAATTGAAATCATCCAGCGCAAGAATTTCTCCTTTGAACATTTGCGGCACATCCTTATTCGGCACAACACCTACGGAAAGAACTACCAGATCGTGTTTGGCTTCTTTCACTACTCCTTTGGTCACATCTTCGTAACGTACAATTAAATCACCTTTACCGTCATCTGTTTCACGGATTTTTGCCACCTTACCCTTCACGAAGTTCGTCCCCATCCCTTTTGTTTGCTGGAAGAACTCCTCGTAACCCTTACCGAATGCACGGATATCCATGTAATAGATGGTGATATCCGCCATCGGCAAGGCGCCCATCAATAATTGTGCCTGCTTGATGGAATACATACAGCAGATCTGAGAACAAATAGGGTTATTGCTGCAATCAGAGCCGCAGCCTCCGTTTTCGATGGCCGAATCACGTGAGCCCGTACAGAGAATGAAAGCAATGTTATCGGGGACTTTCCCGTCGCCCGGACGAAGGACATTGTTAAAGGGACGCGTAGGTGCGATCAACCGGTCCATCTGCATAGCATCGATCACATCGGCGTATTTCTCATACCCATAATTGGGTTTAGCCGATGGTGGGAACAGTTTGTAACCTGTGGTTACGACGACTGATTTTGCGTTAACGTTCAGATTTTTCGGTTTTTGTGTAAAATCAATCGCGTTGGCAGGACAAATATTTACGCACTGGTGGCACTCACGGCAATTGCTGCAATCCAGACAGCGCCGTGTGCTCGCCTTCATCTCTTCTTCGGTAAATGTTTTTTCCACTTCCTCCCAGCTGTGGGCACGTTGTGCCAAAGGCATCATCGCATTCTTCACCTGCGGCTGTTTTCCACCTTTAAATCTGTTCAACACAATTTTCTTGTCGATGGCAGGAAGCTTATCACCATCTTCATAATCGTACATCTCCAAACCGCCCAACCATTTATCCATATAGAAAGCCGCTTTCTTTCCCTGTCCGGCCGCTTCTATCAGCGTTGTGGAGCCTGTGACGGTGTCACCTCCTGCAAAAATATAATCCACCGTTGTTTGCAGTGTTTTGGCATCGGTGCGGATCGTTCCGTTCTTATTCAAGCCTACCTGTCCGCCAAATGCGGTGGTGTCAGCACGCAGCCCGATGGCTTCAATCACATAATCCACCTCTTCAATATATTCCGACCCTTTGATAGGCTCTGAACTGCGGCGTCCACTGGTATCATTTTCTCCTAACTGCATTTTCGTCAGCCGGATTTGTGTGAGCAGCCCGTTTTCGCCGACGTAAGTCACCGGATTACGAAGCACCCTGATTTCTACGCCTTCTTCTTCTGCTTCTTTGATTTCGGGAGCAAAGCAAGGCATCTCTTCACGGCTACGGCGATATACCACAATCACTTTTTCGGCACCTAGACGTAGCGACGTCCTTGCAGCGTCAATGGCCGTATTTCCACCACCAATCACCATCACTTTTTTGCCTGTTAAGTCGTCACGCTTGCCTATATTGGCTTCCCGAAGGAAGGTAAGACAATCCACCACACCCTTCAGATCAGACCCTTCTGTTCCCGAAGAGATCGCCTTGTGAGTGCCTATACCCACAAACACTGCATCAAAACCCTGTTCCTTCAGCGATTTCAGGTCAGTTATTTTTTTATTTACTTCAATGTCAACACCCAATACGGTAATATTTTGCAAATCCCTGTCCACCACGTCCTTTGGTGCACGATATTCAGGCAATGCCAAACGTAGCATGCCACCGGCCGCGGGAGCAGCTTCAAAAATCGTCACTGTGTGACCCTTCAGTGCAAGGTGGTAGGCAGCAGTTATTCCGGCAGGGCCGGAACCGATAACGGCGACTCTCTTACCTGTTTTTTCTTTGATCTCCACACTGGGGGCTTGCGGGTATTTTGCATAATACCAATCGGAAAAATAACGTTTTATTTTCCGTATATCTACCGGTTCTTCCATCATGCCACGTGTACAGGCATTCTGACAAGGATGATAACAGGCACGTCCCAAACTTCCGGGAAAAGGTATGTCTTCCAGATGAAGCTTCATTGCTTCTTCATACTGTCCATTGCGGGCCAGCGTGATGTAACCATATGCTTTCACACCACCCGGACATTCATTGATGCACGGAGCAGAATGGCCCTGACGATCGATGGTGGCAATACGCGGGTTTGCCAGACTAAATGGGATATAAGCCACTTTGCGTCCCGCCAGATTCGTATTGTATTCATCGTTGCGCACTTCGGGGCATACCACCTCGCACTCCTGACATCCCGTACAATTTTCCTGAATTACATAACGTGGTTTGTTGGTCACGTTGATATCGAAATTGCCGTCGGAATTTTTACTTATCCCCTCAATCTCGCTGCTCAGCATCAACGTGATATTGGGATGGCGTGCTGTTTCCGACATTTTGGGTGTGGTGATACACGCTGCACAGTCGAGTGTAGGGAAGACCTTACTCAGCTGAATCATCTTACCACCGATGGAAAGTCCTTTTTCCACCAACAGTACCTTGTGATTCATATCTGCCAAACTCAACGCTGCCTCCTGGCCTGCTATTCCACCTCCTATAACCAGCGTATCGTATTGATTATTCTGTTGTTTATTCATAATTTGCTGTCCTATATCTAGATTTCAAACACAGTTGAATTTACTCTTCCAGTCCGGTTAGAATTTTACTGAAATTTTCCATATGGCTGACAAACGGCTCTGCACAAACAGAACACAACGCTGCCATTCGGATGCGTTTTGGGTTGATATTTTTTTCTGTCATCAATTTCTGAGACGCCACAATGATATCGTTTGTACGCTCGGGACAACTGGCACTATAGGAGCATTCGTGTCCGTCTGCTGCAATAAAAACACCATCAAATCCCTTTTCAAAGGCATGAAGGATCCAGCGTGGCTTAACACCCGATGAACAAGGCATGTTGATGACATACACAGAAGGAGAATAGTGGATTTTTCTCAATCCTGCCTGGTCAATTCCCGGATCGGAAATTTTATCGGTGGAGAACACCAAAATTTTGGGAGATTTATGATCGTTCGGCATAGATATGAAACGTTTAGAACCTCACTTTGAACCCTTCTCCCAGGCTCGTTTGACAGAGGCCGGAAGTAGGGTGTAAAAGCTGGTTAAGTGAAAATTCAATCTTTAATCAGGTACAAACGGCTGAAGCTGTCTTCATCGAAAAAACCAAGATATTCATGTCCCACTTTTTCACACCAGCGTGGAATGTCGTTTTTGGTTCCTTCGTCAGCCGACAATATTTCCATGATTTCGCCCGATTCAATTTCGCCGATGGCTTTTTTAGCTGCCAAAAGTGGTCCGGGACAAGCTGTACCACGTGCGTCTACCGTTAAATTTGATTCTAATGCTTTTAATTCTTCTGTTGTCATAATTGTAAATGATTGATAATTATTATTATTTACGTTAAATAAACCACTGCATGCTGCTCTCGCCTGCATCAGCCACGAATGTGGTCGCACCCGCGTAACGTAGGTGGGGATAATCGATTATCTCCTCTTTTTTGAAACCCATCAGGTTCATTGACATCTCGCATACTGTGATTTCTATACCCAGGTTGGCAGCCTCCTTGAACATTTCATTGAGAGACATCACGTTCTGTTTCTTCATCAGTCTTTTGATCATCACAGGCCCCATGCCGCACATGTTCATATTGGAGAGCTTCAGCCTGTTGCGGCCGTTGGGCAGCATGATGCCAAACATCTTCGAGATGAAGTCTTTTCCTTTCGCCTTTTTTTTGGGATCACGCAGTGCCGAGAGTGCCCAGAACGAGAAAAAAAGCTTTACCTGCGAGTCCATCGCTGCTGCAGCCAGAGATATGATCATTGCCGCCAGGATCTTGTCCATATCTCCCGATACGATGGCGATGGATAGCTGATCCTTCCTGGATTTTTCCAGACGGGTGGTTTTTGTCTTGAGGCGCTCCAGCTCATTCCGGAGTACTTCGATGGTGGGGGGGCTTGAATTTTCCATATTTGTCCTGTGTAATTTTGTATATGAATGAGGTACAAATTAAAGAAATAATTCTTCAATAATTTTTTTTTTGCGGGTGCAGATTTTTACTATATTTTGTGAGATATGTCACATCTTTCTCTAACTTTGTTGTAAGAAATAAGGAATCAGATGAATCTCACAGGTCTAATATTATTGTAAGAATGAGAAATGAATGTATCGACTGTGAATGTGTGTTGAGATCTTCTGTCGAGCTGAAGGATTGTCAGATTGAGATGCTGGGCGGTCACCATGCGGTAGTGAAATTCAGGAAGGGTGACTCCATCATCAAACAGGGGGTATTTTCCACCAATGTGATTTTTCTCCGTAAAGGGATGGCAAAAGTGCATATATCAGGTCCCTCGAGAGAGCAAATAGTGCGGTTGGTGAAGGCTCCCACCTACCTCGGTCTTCCTACAACGTTTGGTGATAAGATTAATCAGTATAGTGTGACCGCTGTGCTCGACTCGGAGGTCTGCTTTATTGATCTGGGGGTTTTTAAGAAGCTGCTTGGTGAGAACAGAGAGTTCAGCAGTTACATCCTTATGGAGCTCTGCAAGAGTGAGCTGGAAGCCTACCGGCGTTGTGCCAGCCGTACACAGAAGCAGATGAGAGGGAATCTTGCCGATGTGCTGCTCGAGTTTTCAGAGAATCTTTTCGAAACGGACAAGTTTACCCTTCCCCTTTCGCAGGCAGATATAGGTAACTGGGTTGATGCAGGAAGGGAGAGCATCAACCGCGCCCTCTCGGAGTTTATTCAGGACGGCATCATTGAGATGACGGGAAGAAAGGTACGAATCATCGACAAAAAATTGTTGAAGATTATCAGTCAGAATGGTTGAGATTATCGGAGCTCCTGACGTTCAGGATGGTTGAGAAAATGGTATCCCCTGTTACTGAAAATAATCTATTCCGTAAAGCGGTTATCCCAACCGTTCAATTTTTTCCAATCCCGTACGATCAATAATATTTATACCCTTCCCCTCGAGCGCAATAACCCCGTCGCGCTCAAACTCTTTCAGCAGCTTGATGGCACTCTCGGTAGCCACGGAAGCGAAATTGGCCAGATCCTGACGAGAGAGATGAACGAACACCTCCTGTCCGGTGAAGTCGTCACCACTCAGGTAAAGGAGGGCTGAAGCCACTTTTCCCCTCATTTGCTTGTAGGTCATATTGCCAATTACCGTTAGCAGCTGCCTTTCGTTACGGAAATTGCGGGAGGTAATACGCATGGCGAACTCAGCGTTGCCAAGCAGTAGCGTCCGCATTTTCTCTCTGTCGATCATGCATACCTGCGTGTCGGTAAGTGCTACCGCGGAGGTAGCGTGTACGGTCTCCCCGAAGAGGGAGGAGAAGGCCAGGAAATCACCCGCTTTCGCCAGCTGCAGGTTAAGCTGCTTGTCTCTTCCCGTTTGTAGATACACCTTTACCAATCCATCCAGAATCAGCAGTACATGTGTGGAGAAAGCACCCTGCTTAAACAGATTCTCACCGGCAAGGTAGGTCAGCTCCGTTTTTCCTGAGCTGATTAGCTCCAGCTCTTCTGCTTTCAGGTCCCGGAAACAGGCTACCATCTTTTCGCAGTTATCCATCTCATCTTTCATTTTCCGGTTTATCACATGATAATTTTTTTCAAAGATACAATCTTTTCCGGAAACTGATTTACGTCAGCCCGGGAACTGATCTATTTCATCCTGTTTCATGGAGTATGTCATCCCCTTTTTTTCGTTCCCCAGGTCATTATACCCTACCTTTGTATCCGGGAATAAATCAATAAAACAACAATAAAATGAAGTACTTAAGAACAAACATTCAGGAAATTGAAACTGCAGAGGAGCTGCAGAAGATAATCAGCGAGAACGAAAATGTGATTGTGTGCTGTGGGCGTATGGGGCCAATGTGTATCCCTGTGTATGAGATTATGGAAGAGCTCGAGGAGGAGCGTCCCGGAGTGAAGTTTTACTCCATGGCATTCGATAGTCCGGAATCGGTTGTGATCCGCAATGCACCCGAATGTCGCGGATTTATGGGACTGCCATTCACCATGTATTACAAAAACGGGCAGGTAGCCAAGGCAACGACCAGTATCCAGGATATGTCACAGGTAACTGCTAATCTCGATCAGTATCTCGCGTAAGCGGACCGATCAATGACTGACGATGTGGGGAATGCTGTCTTGATGGCGTGTTTCCCGCATTTTCTTGAAAGAACTGGTTAACCAGAACAGGTCAGCATGAGATTATTGTGATAGGAGGTTACTCTATATATTCATAGCCAAAGAGTGAAATAATGGAAAAGATATACGATGTAATAGTGCTTGGTGCCGGTGCGGCAGGACTCTCCGCGGGGATCTATGCATCCCGCGGTAAGCTCGACACACTTATCCTGAGCGAGGGTGTAACCGGAGGACAGATGGTATTGACGAACGAAATAGCCAATTATCCGGGAGTAGAGACAGTGAAAGGTTACGAACTGGCTGACAGCATGAAGAGGCAAGCGAAGAGTTTTGGTTGCACGCTGAAGGCAAACGTGAAAATTAAGGACTATCGTTTGACCGAAGAGATTAAGGAGATTGAGCTCGAAGACGGAAGGGTCTTTCGCGCTAAAGCTGTTATCCTTGCGCCAGGGGGTAAACCCCGCTCGCTTAATATCCCGGGGGAGAAAGAGTTTGAAGGACGAGGGATCTCCTACTGTGCCACCTGTGATGCCGATTTCTTCAAGGACAAGAGGCTGATAGTGGTTGGTGGAGGTAACTCCGCCCTTGAAGAGGCCGTGACACTTACTCATTTCGCATCACACGTTACCATAGTGCATCAGTTCGATCATTTTCAGGCATTTGCCCATGCAGTGGAAGAGGCGGAACGCAATCCCAAGATAAGCTTTATCATGGAGTCGGAGCTGAGAGAGTACAGGGGTGGAGAGACGATGGAGAAGGTGAAGATTGAGAACCTCAGGACAGGAGAGATCTCTGAGTTGGCGACCGATGGAGTCTTTGTTTTTATCGGTTACATACCCAACACGGAAGCATTCATGGGATTGGTTGAAACCAGCCATAGCGGAGAATTTGTTGTGGATCACACAATGAAGACCAGCCTGCCGGGTGTGTATGCGGCGGGGGACTGTGTGGCGAAGCGATATCGTCAGGTCACTACCGCCGTGAGTGACGGAACAATTGCAGCACTTAGTGCCGCGGAGTTCATCCGAACGAATGGTTAGCAATTCCGGGTATATTACATCCCGAAAATACAAGTCGTTTAATAATTGATTGAACAACAAGCTTTTTAAACTTTATTGAATCAATACATCGGGAAATATTCAAGTTAGAAGAAAACACCATCGTTTTCCTCCTGCTCGATTCGACCTTCAAACGGTTGACAACGGTTAACGTAAATGACGCTCGATATCCTTTCTGCTTTTGATCGGTATCAGGGTGAATCCATAGGTCACCGTGTCATCACCCGGGCGAATCAGGTACTCCTCCAGTGGGAGCTTGCCCCAACTGTTGTTACCCCCCACACCCTGCATGCGGTGATCGATGAAAAGATCCACCATGTCCGACGGGCGGTAGTCATGGATATGCTTGTTTCGCGGAGCAGCGCCTACCGGTGCTTCGTTATTAAGTGATTCACCATTGCTGATCGTCTCCAGCAGATAGTTTGACACGTTGAACTCAAACAGGTCGTCTGCAACGAATAGCAGACCTCTGCCCGATTTTTGGGTGAGTGCCAGCCAGCGGGTGTCGGTGTGATGGCCGTTTTCCTGCGGTAGCACGTAGCGGGTCACCATCTCCATGACCGGTGAGCTGTAACGATCGAGGAAGGCAGAGCTTTTCCTGTCTGCATAGTTCTCCCAGGGACCCCTGCCATAATAGTCCGCCTGCACCAGTTCATTGGAGAGTTGCATGCGCATGCCGATGCGGGGGATCATCTCTGTCTCCGATGCAGTTGCATCGAACCGGTTGGATACATGCATGGTGCCGTTGTCATAGAGGGTGTAGGTCACCTCGTTGCTGGCACCCGCTTCCGGGTAGCGATAGCTATAGGTGAGTGTTGTTTCACTACCGGTGGTGATCTTCAGGTTCTCAGCTTTTAGTTCCTGGTAGCTGGCCTCTTTCCATGCCGAGAGCTTTTTTGGCAGGCGTGCGCCATAATCGTTGTCGATGGGTGCCCTCCAGAAGAAGGGGCGGGGTCCCGCTCTATTTTCGATGTATTCTGTTCCATCCACTCTGTAGGAAGTAAGCAAGCCACTCTCCCTTTCGAAAACCGCCCTGAAACGGCGGCCGCTGACGATCACCGAGTTTCCACTCTCCTCTACTGATGCTGCTTTCAGCTTGCCGGTTACCAGGGCAGGGTAATCATTGACCACGAACTGCTCACGGGCCACCACCCAGCCGGCAGGAATCATCCGTTCCTCCGCTATCTGTGTAACTAAAAGATTGACGGTCAGCTGTTCATCGCGATCCGCGTGGCTTGACCAACCGGGTATCACCACTTTTACACTCTCCTGCGGATCTGCTTCAACCTTCAGTGATCCCTTGGCAAGCTCCCGCCCATTGCCTTTGATGTTGTAGCTGATCTGGTATTGGCTCAGGTCGGTGAAGAAATGCTCGTTGTAGAGCTCAACCGATCCTTCATCCGGGTTAAAGTTGCGGAACCATACACTCTGGTACACCTTACGCATCTCCTCCGTGTGCGGTTTCACGCTCCTGTCCGGGAAGACCACGCCGTTGATGCAGAAGTCCCCCGTACTGGGTGTGCCCACCGGTCCAAAGTCCCCTCCATATGCCCAATAACGATTACCATTCTCATCATTCTTCACCAGTCCCTGGTCCACCCAGTCCCAGATAAATCCACCCTGCAGTAGCGGGTATTTTCGGATGATATCCCAGTACTCGCTGAAGTTACCCAGGCTGTTTCCCATTGCATGGGCATATTCACATAGTATGAGTGGGCGATCGGACATGGGATTATTAGCATACCGTTCGATCACATCGGGATCGGCGTACATAGGGGCGAAAATATCGCTGTTCCACTCCATCACAGCACGTTCATACTGCACGGGACGGGAGCTGTCGCGACTCTTGATCCAGCGATAGGTCTCGTAGAAGTTGTGCCCGTTACCCGCCTCGTTGCCCAGTGACCAGG
>Ga0209347_1002368_pt1 | contig 25329 bp, 18 predicted proteins | sample AutmiccommuBRH23_FD_187382 | JGI IMG/M metagenome (GOLD analysis project Ga0209347, IMG submission 187382) | Deep subsurface microbial communities from Mt. Terri, Switzerland - Autotrophic microbial communities BRH/23 (SPAdes) (version 2) | ecosystem: Environmental > Aquatic > Deep subsurface >...
CCTCGACGGCTCGTGGCGCTACGCCGGTCAGAACGTGTCGTTCGGCGACCCGACCACGCCGATCTTCTGGTATCAGCCCGCGGGCTCGGCGACCTGGCGGGTCATCTACGCCGACCTGCACATCGCGGAAGTCGATGCGGCGAACCTGCCGAAATAGACCAATTGTACTTGGCGACCAACAACGCAGCCGGGCCCTGACGCCCGGCTTTTTCATGCGCATCGCCCGTCCCTTGATTTCCCCTTCAGGTCGTGCTATGATATAAGATATACGCTGAACGAGGCTGGGATTCTCGAAAGAAGAGGTACAGATGTCGGACGTGAATCAAATCAAAGCGGCCATCGAGGCTCTTCCAGAAGAGGAATACGCCCAGTTGAGACAGTGGTTCTTCGAGCGGGACTGGGAGAAATGGGACAGGCAAATCGAAGCGGACTCGGAGTCAGGGAGACTGGATTTCCTGATCCAGGAAGCAACTTCGCGATGAAGCTCGATTTGAGAGGGGAACTCGCTGGTCTGGGTGGATCATTGAAGCGTGTGGGAGAAGAGTTGTTTGCGCGCAGAGACGCGGAGGCGCAGAGAATGACAGAAAATGAATTGGGAACAATCATCGTTGAGTCGGCCATCGCGGTTCACCGTGAGCTTGGGCCGGGGTTGCTGGAGACGGTCTACGAGGTCGCTCTGGTGTATGAGTTGTTGGAGCGAGGTGTGAGGGCTCAACGTCAGGTGCCGATCCCGATCAAGTTCAAGGGGATCACGTTCGACGAAGGCTTTCGAGCGGACATCCTCGTCGAAGACAAGGTCATCGCGGAACTGAAGTCAGTGGAGAGAGTCATACCGTCTCACAAGAAACAGATTCAAACCCACATTCGACTGGCGAAACGCAAGCTCGGATACCTGCTCAATTTCGGCGAGGCCCTGATGAAGGACGGGATTACTCGTGCTGTGAACGGCCTCGAAGAATGATTCTCTGCGTCTCTGCGCGAGAACACAAAGACTGCTCCCCGGCGACTCCGCACCCCCTGCGTCTCGCCACGAGGAACAGGGACTCAAGATAGAGACTGTTGACGCCTGACGCACGGATCGCGAAAATACCTCGATCATGGAAAATCAAAAGAAGAATGTCAATATCTATACGGACGGCGGTTGCCTGGGCAATCCCGGGCCTGGGGGCTATGGCGTCGTGCTGCGCTACGGCGAGCATGAGAAGCGTCTCTCGGGCGGATTCTGCCGCACGACCAACAACCGCATGGAGCTTATGGGGGCCATCGTGGGTCTGGAGACGCTCAAGAGTCCCTGCACCGTCACGCTCTACAGCGACTCCAAGTACCTCGTCGACGCCATGAGCTTAGGCTGGGTGCAGCGATGGAAGGCCAACGGCTGGCGTCGCAACAAGACGGATAAGGCCGTCAACCCGGACCTCTGGGAGCGGCTGCTGGCGGCCTGCGAGCGTCACACGGTGAAATTCGTCTGGATCAAGGGCCACGCCGGCCATCAGTACAACGAAATCTGCGACACGCTCTCCAAGCAGGCGGCATCGAGCAAGAATCTGCCACCGGACGAGGAATATGAGCTGCAATAGACTATTACAGAGACGCCGACGATCCTGCCGTCACTCTATGGCTGGATCTCGCGCTTGGAGGCGCGGATCTTGTTGATGGTCTCGGCGCTGACGCGCTTCTGGTGAAAATCGATCAGCTCCCGGGCCGTGAAGTTCTCGTACCGGGAGTCGTGGACCTGCACAATGAACTCCACGGGCACGTGATAGCTTCCCAAATTGATCAGTTCATCCAGCGAGAAGTCGTAGCCGGCCTCCTTGAAGCGGGCGGCGTGATCGACGTTCAGGTGATAGCTCCTGGCCTTGATGATCTCATCCACGGACAGGTCGTACCCGGCCCTTTTGAACGCGATCATGTATTCGGGCGGCACGTGGTAGCTCTTCAGCCTGATCAGTTGATCGAGGTCGTAGCGGAAACCGGCCTCGTGGAGCGCGCGGGCCATCTCGACAGGGAGATGATAGCTCTTGGCCTTGATCATCTCGTCGATCGAGAAATCATAGCCGGCGTCGCGGAACGCAATAAAATGATCGAGACCTACGTGATAGCTGCGAATGCGGATCAACTCGTCGGCGGAGAACTCGTACCCGGCTCGTTTGAATCCCTGGAGCACTTCCAGCGGAACGTGGTAACTGCGCAGCTTGATGACCTGCTCGACCGGGAACGCATAGCCCGCCTCGCGAATCCCTTCCACGTAATCGGCAGGGATGTTGTAGCTGCTCAGCTTCAGAAGATTCTCAAGAGTCAAGTCGCTTCCCAGCGACTGCTCCATCCGCCGGGCATAACCAAGATCGAGATCGGCGAAGAATAGGGTCAGCGCTTCGTCGGCGTCCGGCCGGACATTGACGAGTCCGGCCAATTGATCGATATACGCCTCATTGGGCTCGAACGTCACCGTGCCGCTGCCGCCGCCGGGCCGTCGCTGTCCTTCGAAGAGCATGAAGCCCGCACGCCGGTCCAGTCGAAAGCGGAAGGAGCCTTCTTCACTCGCGCCGCGGGTTCGCCATGGGGCCGAGCCTTCAACATAGACGCTGTGACGGCGCCCGGGCCTTCCGTCGTGGCCGATCTCAAATTGGATGTGGCTGGACGAATCGCTCCAGTCGCCTTGAGCGGTCCAGGTGCCCGAGATCCTGTTCGGATCGGTCGACTCTCCTGCCGGCAGATCGATCCGAATTGTCAGCGGGCCTCGCGCCCCTTTGGATCGAGTTCCCGGCTGCAACCTTTGCGACAGATCGGCGACAAGCCGGGCGACGGAGACGCCGGCTCCTTCGTCGGCCTGGATCCGGACCACCGTCGGCTGTCCTGTCGCGCGGTCAACGTCGAACTGGACGACCTTGCCGTTGGCCGTCCTGGCGTGGACATAGCTTTGCGAGGATTCCTCCCGACTCCTGCCCGGCAGGGTGATGCCCTTTCGCGTGCTGACGCCGAGGCCCGTTCGCACGGAGGACGTGCTGGACGTATGGCTGCCGGCGCGTTCCTGCTTCCAGCCCCTGTCGGCCATCAACTGGAGAATGGCCCGCTCCACATCGACGTCGCCGCCCGAGATTTCGATCCGCCCCTCGCCTTCATCGGTCCTGATCTCAAGACATCCCCCGATGCACAACAACGCCAACACCAGCCATAACGCAGTCCTATTCATCGAGTTTCTCCCAACGCATGATCTGCCCAAAACAATCCGAACCTGGGACCATTGTACCCGCGACGCACTTTGATACATAGTATCCCTCTTGAAGAAGGACAGGGCCGGACCACTCAAGATTCACAGCCAAACGAGTTTGGCCGTGGCACCCGGGCATCGCAGGCCGTTCATATTTGGAATCTGCCACCACTTGCCGGCCACACCCCCTACGCGGGGGACCAGCAGATTCCTGTTGTATCGGGCGCGCAGGCTGGTTTATCATGCCCGCATCGCTGCAAGCTGATTGGCACATGGAATTGAGGTGACTTATCATGGTCCGACACACCGTATCGAAAATGGCAGTTCTGTCCCTTCGGTCTTTCGTATTGGCTGTGGTCTGCTCCCTGGGTATTGCGGGACCTGCCCGGGCGGTGGACTCGGCCAAGCTCAGGAACTCGTTCGCCGAGCCGCCGCGCGAGTATAGCTCCGCTCCGCTTTGGGTCTGGAACGACCGGCTGACCGAGGAGCAGATCGCCGGCACGATGCGCGATCTGGCGGGCCAGAAGGTCAAGCAGGTGTTCGTCCATCCGCGACCCGGACTGATGACGCCGTACCTCTCCGAGGAATGGTTCAAGCTCTGGAAGATCGCCCTGCGAGAGGCCGAGCGGCTCGACATGAACGTGTGGATCTACGATGAGAACTCCTATCCATCGGGCTTCGCCGGCGGGTTCGTCCCGGACGCGATGCCCGAGTCCCGGGGCATGGGGCTGGGCTTTGGCGAGCAGGATGCGCCGATCAAGATCGACAAGGACACCGTCGCGGTGTTCCGGCCCGTGGCGGACGGCTACGAGAACATCACCCAGGCAGCCAAGGCCGGGCAGGAACTGGCCCCGGGCAAGTACCTGGTCGCCTCCCTGCACTGGGCGGGCACTTCCCCCTGGTATGGCGGCAAGTTCTACGTCAACCTCCTGACGCCGGGCGTGACGGAAGAATTCCTGGCCGTCACGATGGGGCCATACGTCCGCAACATCCAAGAGCAGTTCGGCAAGCGCGTGCCGGGCGTCTTCACCGATGAGCCCCACCTGGCGCCGGCGGGCGGCCTGCCTTGGTCGACCGATCTGCCGGAGGTGTTTTCCAGACGCTGGGGCTACGACCTGATCGAGAATCTGCCCAGCCTTGTCCGGCCGGTGGGGGACTTCCGGCGGGTTCGCCACAACTACCTCCAGGTCCTGCTCAGTCTGTTTATCGAGCGATGGGCCAAACCCTACTACGAGTACTGCGGCAAGCACGGCCTCGAATTCACGGGCCATTACTGGGAGCATGAGTGGCCCAACTGCCTCATGTCGCCGGACAACATGGCGATGTACGCCTGGCACCAACGCCCCGCGATCGACAACCTGATGAACCAGTACAGCGAGGGCGTACACGGCCAGTTCGGCAACACGCGGACGGTCAAGGAACTCTCCAGCGTGGCCAATCAACTCGGCCTGGAACGGACCCTGTGCGAGGCCTACGGCGCCGGCGGCTGGGACCTGCGGTTCGAGGACATGAAGCGGATCGGCGACTGGCTCTACGTCCTCGGTGTCAACACGCTCGACGAGCACCTGTCCTATATCACGATCCGCGGCGCCCGCAAGCGCGACCACCCGCAGTCCTTCTCCTACCACGAGCCCTGGTGGAAGTCGTACCACGTGATGGCAGATTACTTCACGAGACTCTCGCTGATCATGTCCCAGGGCCGGCAGGTGAACCGGATTCTCGTGATCCAGCCGACAACCACAGCCTGGATGTACCAGGGCGATCCGACCCAGGCCGCCAGGCTCGGCGAGGTCGGCAACAGCTTCCAGCGGCTGATCATGGACCTCGAGCAGGCCCAGGTGGAGTACGATCTGGGCTGCGAGGACATCATCGCCCGCCACGGCTCGACCGACGGCCCGCGATTCAAGGTCGGACAATGCACCTATGACACCGTCGTGCTGCCGCCTTTCACGGAGAACCTCAACCAGCGAACCATGGAGCTGCTGACGGTATACCTCGACGCCAAGGGCACGGTGCTCTGCTGCGGCGAAGCCCCCGGTCGTACCGATGGCCGCATGTCGCGCCGCGGCGAAGGGATGGTGAAGTCCGCCGGCTGGAAACAGATCGAGGCGTCCCAAATCCCGCAGGCGCTTGCGGCCGAAGCCAAGGGCGGGTTTGCCATCGAGCGAAGCCAGGGCGACAAAGGGCTCCTGTTCCATCACAGGCGGGTGGTGGAAGACGGCGAGTTCCTCCTGCTGGTAAATACGAGCATCGAGGCTCCCTCGACAGGCAAGATCGCCTCCGCTGCCCAAAGCATCGAACAATGGGACCTGCACACGGCCGAGGTGTCCGCGTTTCCGTTCGAGAAAACCGCCGCCGGCGTGGCGGCTTCCTTCGAGCTTGCCCCCTGCGGCAGCCGGCTCCTGTTCCTGTCCAAGAAGGCCCGTGCCCCCGAGAAGCAGCAATCGCCGAAGGTCAACACGATCGAGGCGAAGGGGAATCTTGAAATCGTGCCACTCGAAGGGAACGTCCTGACGCTGGACTACGTCGATGTCACCGCAGGGGGCGAGACGAAGAAGGGCGCGTACTTCTACCAGGCGTCCCAGTTCGCGTTTGCCAAAAACGGCATGCCCCGCAATCCGTGGGACAGCTCCGTCCAGTTCAAAGACGAGCTGATCACCAAGACGTTCGCTCCCGAAAGCGGCGTCGAGGCGTCGTATCGGTTCACGATCGAGGATCGCGTGCCCGAGCAGCTCTGGATCGTCATCGAGCGGCCCGATCTGTACACGGTCGCCTGTAACGGCAAGCCGGTTTCGGCGCAGAAAGGCGACTGGTGGCTGGACAAGTCGTTCGGCAGGATCGAGATTGCCAAGGCCGCCCAGGTCGGTGAGAACACCGTGACGATCCAGGCGTCGCCGTTTTCGATCTACCACGAGCTGGAGTCCGCCTATCTGCTCGGGTCGTTCACTCTCAAGGCGGTCGAGTCCGGCTTCGTGGTCGTCGGACAGTCGAAGCCCGCGATGGCGCTGGGGAGCTGGAAGAGCCAGGGCTATCCGTTCTATGCTGCCGGCGTCTCGTACCGCGGCACATTCGATGTCCCACAACCGACGGGCCGATACCTTGTCGAGATGGGCAGATGGTACGGAAGTGTCGCGGAAGTCCTCGTGAACGGGAAGTCCGCAGGGCACATGGTCTCGCGGCCCTGGCAGTGCGATATCACCAAGTCCCTTCAGGCGGGGGCCAACACGATTGAGGTCCGCGTGATCGGCACGCTCAAGAACACGCTCGGCCCGCACCACGCGGGAACCGGCCTGGGCAGCGCCTGGCCGGGCTCATTCCAGAGAGGTCCGGAAACCGGCCCGCCGGCCGGTGGCAACTATCACACGGTCGATTACGGGCTCTTCGAGCCTTTCGTCGTGAAGCAAATCGGTACGGAGTGAGGCAAACGACTGAATGGGCATGTAGGGTGAGCTCTCAACCCACGTGGCGAAATGACACATGGCTACGACGCGCGTAGCCATGGCACCCATGCAGCAGATTCACATGGCCGCTGCACTACATACTGCCGTCGATCACAGCGGGCTCGGCGCCTGGGGCCGCGACGCCCCGGCGGTGCAGCAGCGAGCCCTCCAGACGGTATAGAGAGACCAGAGCCTTGAAGTAGTTCGTGATGGACAGGATCTCGCCGATCTGACTGATGACAAGGTCGCGCTGCGCCTGGGCGACGAGCAGCGAGGTGGATTTGCCCACGCGGAACTTCTCGGTCTCGACGCGGAGCTTTTCTTCCTGGGATTCGCGCGTGGCCGCGGTGGCTGTGATTTGTTCGCGGGTCCGGCTTACCTCCACATACGCCGTTCGGACGTCCACCTGGGCAAGCTGAGAAAGGTTCGCCAGAGCTTTGATCGATTGCTGCTTGCTGATGACCGCCCGGCTGTGGCGGGCCTTGGCCGCACGATTGCCCGCGGGAAGCTCCAGGATCAAGCCGCTCTCGACGTCATAACTCGGGCCGTCGAAATTGCCGCTCGCGTCGGAAAAGGTCCGGGCGTAGCTGGTTCTGCCGTAGTTGACAAACGCATCCAACCTCGGGAGCAGGCCGTTGCGGGTCTGCACCACGTCCAATTCACCCCGCCGAATCAGCAAGCGGGCCTGGTTCAGATCCGGCCGCATCCTAAGGGCCACCTGGACGTGGTCCTCAACCGGATCGAGCGGGATGTCCGGCAGCGAGGTCTGATACTCCAGGACGATGTCGGTGTCCCAGTTGATGGTGTCCGAGGGGTTCAGCAGATGCAGCAGACTCAGCCGCCTCATGGACACGGTGGCGCGCGCGTTGATGAGGTTCTCCCGCCGCAGAGCGACTTCGGCCTTCGCCGCGGCCAGTTCCGTTTCCGCCAGGGCGCCGAGCTTGATTCGCTCCTGGGTTTCATCCATCTGCTGCTGGGCGAGATTCAGCGAGTTCGTATAGATCTCGATTTGTCGTTGGGCCAGGGCGTAGTCCCAGTACCCCGATTCGACGGATTGCACGAGGACTTCGGTGAATCCGCGCAACTCGTACTCGGAAATCTGCGTGTCGATCCCTGCCTGGTGAACTCGTGCCAGGTTCACGCGAACATCCCTTCCTCGCAACAGGGCCTGCGTGACTGAAACCCCCAGGCGGTTGGAGACGAACGTGTCGCTGTACAGCGACGAATCAGTGTAGCTGCTCGAGGCGTCCACCCCTATAGCGGTGCCCGTCGGGAACAGTTTGTCCAGTGCGATCACACCGGTGGCGTTGTCGGCGATCTGGCTCTCGATTCCGGAGCCGGCGCGGGAGAGCCTGTCGGCGACGCTCCTTCTCTGCGACGCCTGCCCGCTCAGAACCGGATCGAAGATCGCACGCTCTTCGTCTTCGAGCGTCCGGCTGATGTCGGGGCTCATCTTCTGGACGATCAGGGACCGGTTGTTTTCCATGGCAAGCAGGATCGCCCGCTCGATACTGACCGTCAGCGGTTCAGGTTGCTGAGCGGCAGACGCATCCGCCGGGGGGGCAGTCGGCGCAGGCTCGGCAGCGATGGACAGAGACGATAGACCTGCAAAGGCACAAACCGCGAACAGGATGCGGCGGATCGCCGGGCACGGACTCTTGATCAACATAGGCACTTCTTCACAGACTACACGTTTGAAACGGTTTTCGCACTACCCTGGCTGCGGGCCTCTGCACGCCAGGCGTGACGCTCGAAGAGCGAGTAGACCACCGGCACGAACACCAGCGTAATCAGCGTGGAGCTGATCAGACCGCCGATGACCGCCCGGGCCATGGGGGCCTGCGCTTCGCCACCTTCGCCCAGGCCCAGCGCCAGCGGCACCAGACCGATGACCGTCGTCGAGGCCGTCATGAGGATCGGCCGCAGACGCCGGCGCCCCGCCTCCTCCAGCGCCTCGCGGATGGGCATCCCGTCGCGACGGCGCAGGAGGTTCGTGTGATCGACCAGCAGAATCGCGTTGTTGACCACGATGCCGCCGAGCATGATGCAGCCGATGAACGACTGGATGTTGAAGGTCGTCCCGGTGAAGAACAGCATCGCGATGACGCCGATGGCGGCCAGCGGCACCGAGAACATCACGACGAACGGGTCCCGCAGCGATTCGTACTGGCAGGCCATCACCATATAGACGAGCACCAGGGCCAGGATGCAACTGAACAGCAGCTCGTGGAACGACTTCTGCTGCTCCTCGTAGTCGCCGCCGTAGCCGAGGGTGAATCCCGCCGGCACGGGCACCGAACGGAGCCCGTCCTGGACATCCGCAATCACCGAGCCCATGTCTCTGCCGCTGACCTCGCCGGTGACGGTGATGATCCGTTCCTGATCCTTTCGCTCGATGAGCACGGGTCCGCTTCGCGGGCGGGTGTCCACGACGTTCCGCAGGACCACCGGCTGGCCGTCGCTGTTTGTCAGCGTCAGGTCCAGGATATCCCGCAGGTCGGACTTCTCGGCGTTGCGAAGCTTGACAAGGATCGTGAACTCATCGCCCGCCTGGCGATAGTAGCCGGCCTCGGTGCCCGAGAGAATTGTCTGCAAAGCATTGGCGATTCGGGAGACGGTCAGGTGCATGTCGGCCGCTTTCTGGCGGTCGATGATGATCTGCTCCTCGGGGCCGCCGGGATCACGGCTGAGCCGGGTGTCGGCGACGCCCGGGACGGCGGTCATGATCTCCTGGACCCGCTGGGCCATCAGATCGGCCGTCTTGAAGTCGTGGCCCCGGATCTCGACGACGGCCTTGTTGGCCTCGGAGGTGCCCATTCGCATGATGAACAGTCCCTGGCCCGCCCGCGTCCGGACCATGGTGCCGGGAATCCCGCCGAGCTTCGTTCGCAGTTCGTCGGCGATCTGCTGGCTGGATCGCGTCCGCTGGGCCTGCGGCACCAGGGCGATGCGAATGTCGCCGGTGTGGCCGCCGCCGCCATACCATCGCGAGCCGCCCACGTTCGTCACGATGTTGCGGATCTCGGGCACGTTCTCATTGACGATCTTCTCGATAACCCGGAACTTGGTGTCCAGCAGGTCCAGGCGCGTGCCCACCTCCATTTCCACTTCCACGCGGACTTCGCCTTCATCTGTGGCCGGCATCAGCTCGGCCCCGATGTAGGGCGCCAGAAGCAGAGTCGCCCCCAGCAGAACCGTCCCGCTGATCACGACCAACGCCCGGTGCCTCAGAGCCGTATGAAGGGCGTTCCGATAGCTGTTCTCCATGCCCGTGAGAACCCGCCCGCTCGCCTCATACAACCGCCGGTTGATCGTTCGCTTGGCATCCTTATCCCATGGACCCGCACGCAGGATCTTCGCGCAAAGCATCGGCACCAGCGTCAACGCCACCACCAGGGAGCACACCAGGGAAAACGTCACCACGATGGAGAGTTGCTTGAACATCACGCCCGACATGCCCCGCATGAACACCAGGGGCAGAAACACCACAACGGTGGTCAGCGTGCTGGCGACCACGGCGGCCGCGACCTCGTTGGCGCCGTCCACAGAGGCCCGCTCGATCGACTCGCCTTTCTCGTGGATGCGGTAGATGTTCTCGAGTACGACGATGGCGTTGTCCACCAGCATGCCGATGCCCAGGGCCAGCCCGCCCAGCGTCATGATGTTCAAGGTCAGATTGCTGAAGTACAATAGGGCGAACGTCGCGATGATGGAAACGGGAATCGCCGTGGCGATGATGACGGTGCTGCGAATGTTGCGGAGGAACAGCAGCAGAATGGCGATGGCCAGGATGCCGCCGTAGATCGCGGAGCTGCCCACGTTCCTGATCGAGTTCTTGATGTACTGCGACGTGTCGATGATCGGGACGATCCGGATCTGCGGGATCTCCTGGTTGATCTTTTCAAGCTCCTCCAGGGCGCCGCGGGCGACGTCCACGGTGTTTTTGCCCGATTGCTTGCTCACGGCCATGCGAATTCCCGGCTGGCCATCGACCCGCACGACTCGCGTGATCTTCTGCCAGGAATCCTCGACCAGGGCGATTTCTTTCAACTGCACGGGCGCGCCCTGGCGCATGGCGATAACCGTGTCCTGCAACTGACGAAGGTCGGTGTACTCACCGGGCGTGCGGATCGTGATCTCGTAGTTCCCTTTCTCGATGGTCCCGGCGGGAACGTTCACATTGCCTTCGCGGATCTGCGAAACGATCTGATCCAGCGGGATGGCCAAGGCGTTGATCTTGGCCGGATCGAGGCCGACGTGAATCTCCCGCTCGTAACCGCCGAAGATGTCCACCGCCGCGACGCCGGGGACTCGCTCGAGCCGGTATTTGACCTGGTCCTCGAGGATCAGCCGGGTCTGCACCGGGTCGAGCTGGCTGGAGGCGCCGAGGATCAGGATGGGGAAACTGGCCAGATCGAACTTCCGCAGCGTGGGCCGGTCGGCCTCTTCGGGCAGACGCATGGCCACGCGGTCCAGGCGGTCGCGAATGTCGTTGGACGCCGTGTCGAGATCGGTGCCCCACGTGAAGGTCACGCGCACGCTGCCCTGGCCCTCGACGGAGGTGGACGTGAGTTCCTCCACGCCGGGCACGGCGCTCATCGCCTGCTCGATCGGGCGGGTGATCAGCTCCTCGACTTCCTCGGGTCCGGCGTTCTCGTACGAGCAGGAGATGCTGATCGTCGGGTAAGAAATGTCGGGCATCAGGTCGATGGGCAGCCGAAGCAGGGAAACCGCGCCGAGCAGGACGACCATCAGGGCCACCATGATCGTGAAAACCGGGCGGTGAACGGAGAAATGCGAAAGCTTCATTTCGGGCCTCCCGGCTTCTTTGTGGCGAGGGCATCTTGCCCTTGTTCTTCTCTCGCCGGCAAGATGCCGGCGGGACGCAAGGGCGGGACGCCCTCGCCACGTTCAGCCGTCGTCGTTGGCAGGATCACCTTGGCGCCGTCCTCCAGGAGGTGATTGCCCAGCGTGACGACCATGCCGGACAGCGCGGGCTCCACGACCTCGGCGACCTCGCCGCTGACAATGCCCGTCGTGACGGGCACGAAGCGCGCCCGCAAGGTCGGCTCCTGCGAGCCGGCGTTCTCCACGAGGAAAACGCCCTCTTTCCCTTCTCTGCGAACCAGCGCGCTGATGGGCACCAGCGTCGCCTGCTCGTGGCTGGCGAACTCGACTTGTGCCCGCACGAACATGCCCGGCTTGAGCAGGTGGTCGGAATTGGCGATCTCGAGCTCGACCCGGGCCTGCCGCGAGTTCTCCCGCAGCAACGGCGCGATCCGCCGGATGGCTCCGGTAAAGACCCGGCCCGGATACGCGTCGGTGGTCACCGCGGCCTCTTGGCCGACGGTCATCTTCGGGTAATCCCGCTCGATCACGAACACGACTGCCGTCAGGGGATTGTTCTCGAGAACGGACACGATCGGCTGATTGACCGATATGAGCGCCCCCTCGTCCACGAAGCGCTCTCCGACCACACGGTTCGGATCGCCGGTCTCCCAGAAGGCCCGGACCTGCGTGTAAGAGAGCTGCAATTCCGCGGCCTTGAGAGCGGCCTCTCTCTGAACCACCTGGGCTTGGGCGACCTTCAACTGGGCCAGGCCGGCGTTGTACGTGGCGGAGGCGGTGTCCAGCTCCGCCGCCGAGGCGATCTGCTTCTCGCGAAGCGCGATGACCCGGTCGTACTCGCGCTTGGCCAGTTCAAGGTCGGTGGCCGTGCTTTCGGCGTTGGCCTTGGCCACCTGCAGCTCAGCCGCGGCCTGTTCCACCTGCCGGCGGAATTCTTCATCATTGAGCACGGCGACCACATCGTTGCGGCCGACGTTGTCGCCAATGTCCACGAGGAGATCCTTGATCCAGCCCGAGGCCTTGGGCGCGACGACGAATTGCGACTCCGGCACAAGCGAGCCCGTGAAGACTCCGACGTCTCGAATCCGCCCCGTGCGGACGGGCTGCGTCTCCACCGCCACCGGAGCATCCGGACGGCCTTTCTTCGTGTCATCCGCCGCCGCGGCGATGCGCCGCTGCGCCTGCCAGATCGCTACCGCCAATACAGCCAGGACGAGAACCCCCAGGAGCACCTTCTTCATCGTTCTCTCGCAGAACCTCTAAACCATATATATGTCGTGCGTACCTCGTGAAGTAAAGGCCCCATCCACAGAGCCTGCTCCGCGAGCACACAACCATCGTATCAGAATCTGAGCCGCCGTCTACCGGGGGAGTCAAAAAATCGGCTCTTCACACACCCAGGGCCACAGACAGCGATGCCAGGCCACTATTTCTCGGACCCTTGGGGCTCTTTCGCAGGCTGCGCCCTGTGTTTGGGGCCGGCAAAGAAAAGCTGCCACACCCAGCCGATGGCGGTCATCGTGATGAAGGCGATGGGCAGGAGCGATCGACGGGCGTCGAGCGAGGAGGCAACCGGATAGCCCACACCGAGCAGGGCCGCTTGGGCTCCGATGAAGATCGTGGCCGTGCCCACGAGGCTGTACGCCAAGCCGATGATCACCTTGGCGACAAACCAAACCAGTAGAATCCCTGCTACAGCGCCGATCGCCACGGCGATCACGACCATCCAGCCTTGTGAACCCACGGCATTCCACGTATCCGTGAGCAGGGCCTTGAACCGGTCGGCGAACGTCTCGGCCTCCTGGCTGATGTCGTTCATGTAGGTCAATCGTTCGGCGGCCGGCATGCTGCTGAACGATTGGATGGAGATGCGGGGCTCGGCCTGGACTTGCGCCTGGGGTTCAGGCTGCGGAGGCACGATCCTGTCCAGCACGACGGCCAGGTATCCCGCTCCGCTGACCGCGGAGAACACCAGCACAGCCAGCACAAGGATGAGAATGTTCCGCAGCAGGACAGAGACAATCGCAAGCACCATCGCTCCGACCAGCATGCTCAGCCAGGGGTGCAGATTGAGCCACTGGCTGACCAGCAATCCGACGAACGATCCGACCACCGCACCCAGCAGACCGATAATCACCGTACTGTAGCGGCTGCCCCCAAGCCACAGGATCAGCCCCACAGCCAGCATGGGCAACCCGATGCCCAGCAACACGGGCGTGTTGAGACCCAGGAACAACGTCTCGATTCTCAGCAGCAGCTCATACATGATCTACGACCCCTATGTAGGAAGCTCGAAATCCGAATTCCGAAATCCGAAACAAATCCAAAAGACCAAAGCCCAAATAGCCGAAACGCTGCCGCCCATCGGATGATCCGTTTTGGATTTTCTTGATTTCGGTCATTCGTGCTTGTTTCGGATTTCGGATATTCTTCCTCAGTCCATATCGAAGTTCTTTTTGACGAAGCACAACGATTCCCACGCCGCATAGGGCAGGTACAGGAACGACGTGTAGTGCCCCGCGAGCAGGTAGATGGTCCGCGGTCCGCCAATTGCATTGCGTAGTTGTTTGCCCGCCCAGGTGGGCACCACGCGGTCGAAGCCTGCGATGAACATCAGCGTCGTGCGGGCGTCGATGTAGGGTCCCAGCCGCAGGGGGTCCGTCAGGATCTTCTCGTGCAGTTCACAGTAGATGCTCTCGCCGCTGATGCCCATGGCTTCAATCTCATCGACGTAATCCTTGAGCCCGTCCTCGGTCGAGTGCAGGGCGATGTCGGCCATGCTCCCGCCGGCCAGGCCAAGCACGGCGCACTTGATCCGCGGGTCCGCCGCCGCGACCAGGCTGGCCTTGATCCCGCCCAGGCTCAGGCCCAGGCAGCCGAGCCGGTTCGGATCGACCTCCGGCCGCGTCACGAGATAATCAATCACCTGGCGATTGTCGAGAACAGTCTGGCGGAAGTACGCCTCGACCTCCTCGGCGCTCTGGGTGTTCTCGATCTCGACCTCGCGGTTGTGTACCAGGGCGCAGTTGATCCCGCGCGGCGCGAAGAGCCAGGCGAAGCTCTCGACGGAGAAATCCACGCCGCCCGAGATCGGCAGCATGAGCACCGTCGGATGTCGCCCGGGCCTGGTGCTCATGTAGTAATCCACCTTGATCTCCTCGTCGCCGAAGACGTTCAGCGTCGAAGGGAACTGGATCCGCAGGACATCGTAACTGCCCTTCTGCTTCCTGACTTCGACTTTCGCCTCGATGGTCCGTTGCGGGTAGCTGTAGTACGCCCGCATGGCAGGGGACATCTCCCTCGGTCCTGCGTAGTCCCGGGCCCGTCCCACGGGCGCACACGACGCACACAGCACAATGGCACAGCCCGCGAGCGACAGGATCAAGGTTTCTCTTCGATGCTTCATGCATCAGGTCCCTTCATAGCACACGATTTGCGAAATCCTGCCGTCAGCATACCACATTTGGCAAGCGGGAAAAGCCTGTATTGTCTCCGGCGGCATAAGTCCTATCCGTCCCATGAGTCTCATCGGTCCCATTTTTCCCCCCTCTGGCATCCGGGACGAAGCCCTTGTACAATGCCTCGCGGTTCGAGGCCACAGGATCGGAGCCCAACGTGAGTTCGGATGAGGAATTGCTGGAGCAGGCCGGGCGAGGGGACGCGGAGGCATTCGAGACGCTCTACCGCCGCCACCGGGACTGGGTCTACCGATTGGCGTGGCGCTTCACCGGCAATGAGCCCGATGCTCTGGATGTCCTGCAGGAGACCTTCGCCTACCTGCTCCGCAAGCTCCCCGGCCTCCATCTGACCGCCGCGATGACGACTTTCCTCTATCCCGTGGTCAAGCACCTGTCCCTGAATCTGCGTCGCAAGCGCACCCCGGTGACCGCCGACGAAGACCTCCTGGCGGCCCTCCCCGCCCCGACGAGCGAGGAGTCGTCCCGCGCTGAACTGGCCGCGGCCTTGGCGACGCTGCCCGTCGATCAGCGAGAAGTCGTACTCATGCGGTTCGTCGACGACATGAGCCTCGAAGCGATCGCCCAAGCCCTCAACACCCCCCTGAACACAATCAAGTCGCGACTTTACCGGGCCTTGGAGACCCTCCGCGACGACCCGCGCATGCGGGACTACTTTCTTCCGTAGCACGGGCATCTTGCCCGTGAGTAGCATGGGCGCGAGCGCCCATGATTCTTAAAGACATTCACGGGCAAGATGCCCGTGCTACTCATGGGCGGGACGCCCATGCTACGAAACGCCTTCCGGCGTCAGCACAAACGCGAAAAAAATCCTCAGCCCATGCAACTTTCCGCCTGCCTCGCGTGCTTCACAGTCAGGAGAACCAACTATGACCGACCAAGACAGACAATTCGATAAGTACGGGCGAGGCATGCCTCGCCCCTACGAGCCGGTGTCGGACCGGTTCCACAAGGACTTGCGGGCCCTGTACGAACCGGCCGGCGCCGTGCCGCCGCAGGTCGATGGAGCCATCCTGAACCAGGCGCGCCGCCGGCTCGCCAAGCCCCGCCGGATCATTCTGCGAGTCCGTTGGGCGGGTGATATTGCCGCCGCGGCGGCTATGGTCGCCCTCGGCGTGTTCCTGTACCACGGGACCGGCTCCAACGATCATCCATCATCTATTATCCATAATCAGTCCGTCGCGGCGGAGCGGCGGGCTGATCTCGATGGCAACGGCCGCGTGGACATTCTCGATGCGTTCCGGCTCGCCCGGCATGTGGAGTCCCGCGGCCCGGCTGCCGGCGAGTGGGACATCAATAATGACGGCCGGGTGGACCGCGACGACGTCGATGCCGTCGCCTTCGCCGCCGTACGTCTGGGCAAAGGGGTCTGACGATGAAGAAGTGTCTCGTTCTGAGCATCGCTGTCGCATGCTTGGCCATCCTGCTGCTGATCCCGAAGGCCAGCCAGGCAAGCAAGCCTCCGACGCCAAGGGTCCGTTTCGCCCCGGTACACATCTACCTCGACCCGGGCGGCAAACCGCTCGCGGCCTACCAGTTCGAGCTCAAAGCCACTCGCGGCCAGATCAAGATCGTCGGCGTCGAGGGCGGCGCGCATCCGACTTTTGCGGACGCCCCCTACTACGACCCGGCCGCCCTGATGAACGAACGAATCATCATCGCCGCCTTCAACACGAGCTCGAATCTACCCACCACCCGAACCCGAATCGCCACGATCCACCTGCAAATCGCAGGCGACGCCGAACCGAAATATGAGTTGAGCTTGACCACCGCCGCCGACGCAAACGGCGAGAATCTGTCCGCTAAAATCACCTTGGAAAAGGGAGAGCAAAAGTGAAGACCAAAGCCATCCTCGCATCGATCTCGCTCCTGACCGTCTCGCTCATCCTGGCCGCCTGGTTCTCCGGCTGCTCATCGAATAGAGCGGAAAAGACGCCGCCTCAACTGTCACCCGGGGTAGAGACACCAAGTCAAGCGGAGCGAGCACAGGCTGCTCCAGAAGGCAGCCCCAAGTCCAGGCCGGAAACCCGCATATACGACGTTAGCGATCTCCTCAAGGCGTCGCCTGCGGGTCCGAGCACGGTGAATGGCGATGGCATGATGGGCGGCATGGGAGGCATGGGAGGCTATGGCGGCGAGGCAACAAGGTTTGGCATGCGTGGCTTTGGCGGCGGTATGATGAGCGGTATGGGAGGCATGCAACCATCGCCAGCGACATCCCTGGATAGTGAACCGCTGGCAAGCGTGACGGAAGACGAGATTTGGGTAATTGCACGCGAGAAGGCGCCGCAGGCGGCGGGGCCGGAGTATGAGACGCCGGGGTCCGGGGCGATGATGGTGGAGAGGGGGACAGAGAAGGTGCCGCTTCCGCTCAAGCATACGGATGTGAAAGGGCGGGTCTGCGGGTATATTGCCACCGTCGAGGTTGTGCAGCAGTTCCACAATCCGTTCAGCGAGAAGATCGAGGCCGTGTACGTGTTTCCGCTGCCTCAGAACGCGGCGGTCAATGAATTCGTCATGGTCATCGGCGAGCGGCGGATTCGCGGCATCATCCGCGAGCGCCAGGAGGCCGAGGAAATCTATCGCGAAGCCCGGCGGCAGGGTCATGTCGCCTCGCTGCTCACCCAGGAGCGGCCGAACATCTTCACCCAGAAGGTCGCCAACATCGAGCCCGGCAAGCAGATCGACGTGAACATCAAGTACTTCAATACCCTCGCCTATGCCGACGGCTGGTACGAATTCGTCTTCCCGATGGTCGTGGGTCCGCGGTTCAACCCTCCCGGCTCCACCGACGGCGTCGGAGCGGTCGGCCGCGGGAAGATGGACCTTTCGGGGCAGTCCACCGAGGTCCAGTACCTCAGGCCCAACGAGCGAAGCGGCCACGACATCTCGCTGGCCGTGGAGATCGACGCCGGCGTCAAGATCGAGGAAATCGCCTGCGCCAGCCACGCGATCAGGAAGGACAGCGACGGCTCGGACAAGGTCCGCGTGCAGCTCAGCGAGTTCGACAACATCCCGAACAAGGATTTCGTCCTGCGGTTCAAGGTGGCGGGGGACACGGTCAAATCCTCCCTCGTGACGCATCGCGACGAGCGCGGCGGGTTCTTCACGCTGATGCTCTATCCGCCGGAGGATTTGAAGCAGCTCAAGCGCGCCCCCATGGAGATGGTCTTCGTCCTCGACTGCTCGGGCAGCATGAACGGCCAACCCATCGCCAAAGCCAAGGACGCCATCAAGCGGGCCCTGCGAAAGCTCGAACCCGACGACACCTTCCAGGTGATCCGCTTTTCCCAAAGCGCCTCGCAGTTCGGTCGCGATCCGGTCCCCGCGACGCCCGACAACGTCCGGCGGGCCATCGACTACGTGGACAAGCTCCAGGGCAGCGGCGGCACGATGATGATCGAGGGCATCAAAGCGGCCCTCGACTTTCCGCACGACCCGCGCCGGCTCCGCCTGGTCTCCTTCATGACCGACGGCTACATCGGCAACGAGACCGAGATCCTCGGCGAGATCCATCAGCGGCTCGGCTCCGCACGGATCTTCGGCTTCGGGGTCGGCTCCTCCGTCAACCGCTACCTGCTCGACCGCATGGCCAAGCTCGGCAAAGGCGCCGTCGCTTACCTCGGCTTGAATGACAGCGGCACGGAGGTCGTGGACCAGTTCTACGACCGCATCAGCCACCCGGCCCTCACGGACGTGCAAATCGACTGGGGCGACCTGGAAGTCTCGGAGGTCTACCCGCGCCAGGTTCCGGACCTCTTCGTCGGCCGCCCGATCATCCTGACGGGCCGGTTCAAAGGCCAGAAGGGCACGGCCATCCGCATCGCCGGCCGCGTCGGCGAATACGACAGGGAGATCCGCATCCCGGTGAAGTTCGACAACCGGGCCACGCACCCGGGCATCGCCTGCGTCTGGGCCCGCAAGCGGATCGAAGACCTCGCGACCCAGGCGACCTACAACGCCGATTCCTGCCTGCCGGCCGAGATCAAGCAGGTAGCCCTGCAATACAGCCTGATGAGCGCCTACACCGCCTTCATCGCGGTCGATTCCACGCAGATCACGGCCGGCGACCACGGCGTAACCGTCGCTGTCCCCGTCCCAGTCCCCGAAGGCGTCCGCTACGAAACCACGGTGCAGGACTGAGAAGAAACATTCAACCGCTGAGGACGCGGAGACCCGCAGAGGTGCAGGATGTGCTGTGCAGACCGAGCTTGAAGGGAGGAAGATATGGCGACTCTGAATAGTGCGAGGGGGTTCACGAAGATTGAGATTATGGTGGTCCTGCTGGTGGGGATGCTGGTCTTGGCGATGATTCCGCCGGTGTGCCGTCGCGCGAAGTCCGACGCCGCGCGCGAGACCTGTCGAGCGAATCTGGCTGCAATCGGCAGGGCGATGATTCTCTACGCCAACGACTACGAAGGCAAGCTGCCTCGTTCCGGGGGGTGGGGTACAACGTGGGGCAAGACGCTCCAATGGGATGCACCCAACCGCTACCGCGCATTCGGCATGGCGAACACTGGCGAAGGCGGCAGCGCATCGATCAGTTCCTGCTTCTATCTGCTGATAAAGCATGCGGAGATCCATCCGAGGTATTTCGTCTGTCCGGGCGACGCCGGGACCACCGAGTTCAGGCCCGCCGATTCGCGGAACCTGTCAAAAGAGATCGAGCTCATCGACGTCTGGGATTTCGGGCCCGAGTCGGGCATGCATTGCAGCTACGCCTACCATCTGCCCTTCAGCCAGTATGACCTATCGCTCTCAAGCGATCCACATATGCCGGTTGCAGCCGACCGCTATCCGTGGGTCTCCGGTCCTTCCGGAAAACCCGAACCCTTTGCCCTCTTCAAGCCGGATCTCGTCAAGGCCCGAAAGCCCAGCCAGACCGCCCGGCGGGGGAATTCCCTCTCGCACAAGCGAGATGGCCAGAACGTTCTCTTTGTCGATGGGCGAGTCTTATTTGAGAACCGTAGCAGTTGCGGCCTTGGCGATGACAACATCTACACCGTGTCGTCCTTTCCAGATCGCGGGGCGGCTCTCGGCATCCAGCCTGTCTACGGTTTCAGCCGGCCCATGAACAAACGGGACTCCCTCCTGGTCCATGATCCGGGCCCGTTCAGGACCGCGACGGTTCACCAGGCCCGGGAGGTCGATTCCAGGAGTCTCAAGCGGACGGCGGTAGTTGCGACGCTGGATTGCCCGCTGCCTGAACGTAAGAACGCGATCTGGTGCTCCACGTTCCAGATGGCCTGGGACAAGTTCAAAAGCGATGTTATCGGCGAGCCGATCGAGGTCGTCGGGGCTGAAGACCTGACGAATCGCTTGAACCGGACGGCATTCCCCACGACGGACATCGAGCCGCAGTCCTACTATGCCAACGCCGGCCTCGTAAAGAACGGCATCATCGAGCAGATTCAGAAGGATATGGCCCAACGGTTCCCGTCCGAGCCCGTGCCCGCCTTCGGCGACAGACACAGGTAGTTGCCCGACGTGGCCCTGGCGTATGCCTATCTGAATGTGGACGTTGGCTTCGAGTACCCGTATTACGCATATGAAGGTGCGTTCGGCTTTGAGGATTCCAACGGCGTACGCACGGGCATCAGCGCGTTCTGTGCCGAGTCTGCCGTCAGAGGAGAAAATCACCAGAACGTGCGCGGCCAGGTGGAGATCCTGCACTACGAGTACGGCGATACTCCCGAAGCCGCGGAGTTCGCCGTCGATTTGTGCAAACACACCCGGCCCTACCAGGTCATCCTGGCGCGTGTGCCACGGCATGCGACCATGGGCGAGCTGGCACGAATGGTGCAGGAGAAAGCCGCCACATTCAAGACCGACGATGATTTTGACGTGCTGCACACACTGCGTCCCATCGATACTCTCGTTGCCCCGGATGTCCTCTACAAGCTTACGCACCATTTTGAGGAGTTGATAGGGAGATCCCTCGGCAACGAGCAATGGCGCGACCATTTTATTTTCGAGGCTCTGCAGAGAATCGAATTCACCCTGAGCCGGACCGGCGTGATCCTCCAATCCGAGGCTCGCATGGCAGCGGCCGGCGGCCGATCGCGTGAGCAACTGGCGAATCCCAGACATCTGCGTTTCGACAGGCCGTTTCTGATCTGCGTCAAAAAGCGCCAGCCTGATGCCACGCCGTTCTTTCTCATGTGGGTGGACAACGCCGAGTTGATGCAGGCCATAGCCCGTGATCCGTAACCCGGGTCACGAGCCACGGGCCACGGGTCACGCCTCCTCGTCGCCGGGTTCGCGGACGGGGGTCCAGTTGTAGGCGACGTACTGATGGGCAAAGGAGCCGTCGTCGTAGAGGTCGATCAGGCCGTAGCCCTCGTCGCACTCCTGGTAGTCGCCTTTCCACCAGCCGGCGCAGACGGCGCCGTTGCACAGGTAGGTCACGCCGCAGTAATCAACGCGGTCGACCAGGTGCAGGTGGCCGCTGAGAGCGAGCTTGACGTTCGGATGCTTCTTGAACAGGTCCTTTAAGCGGCGGATGTCGATGTGCATCCACGCGCCGGGGACCTGCCAATTGCCGGTCTTCTCGTTCTCGCCATCGAGGAACGCCGCGGCCGAGAGGATGGGCTGATGGCTCAGCAGCAGCACGGGCGTCTTGGCGGGCATCTTCGCGAGGTCGGAGGCGAGCCATTCGTACTGCTCCTCGTCCAGTTTGGCAGTGTAGCCGTCCTGGCCGTCCGTGTGCGTGCTGTCGAGCATGATGAAGTGCCAGCCGGCCTGGTTGAAGCTGTAGTAACGGTTCGGCAGGCCCAGCTCGTGTACGGCCCGCTTTTTGCCCCAGAGCGGCTCGTCGCCGGTGGTCTTGCTGTCCTTCTTGTTCCAGCCCCAGGTGTCGTGGTTGCCGATGCAGGACTTCACGGGCAGCGAGCATTCCTGTTTCATAACGCTCTTGAAGAGGTTCCACTGGAGCGTCGTCCGCTCGTCGTCCTGGCCGAAACTGTCCATGACGGTGTCGCCGCCGGTGAGGAGCAGGCCGGGCTTGTCCTTGAGGCCCTGCGCGTGGTGCAGGGCGGCGGTAAGACCCTTGTCGCCCGCGCGTTCCGGCTGAAGGTGAATGTCCGTCATATGCGCGATCCGCAGGACGCGCCTGGCTCCGGGCCGGTCCGCTGCGGGACGAACCTCATCGGCGCGTACGATCCGGGCCGATGCCAGGGTCGCGCCCACCAGAGAAACCCCCGCAGCTGCCAGCACGTTGCGACGGTTGATCTTCATCGATCGATGATTGTCCATAGTACGTTCTCCTGTCTATCGGGGCTTGTCTACCACAGGACCATCCCGGATTCCTGCAGTTGCCGCTTCCTTATATACGACTGGCGACGCACTTCGCACAAGTTCAATTCTGGTTAACTTTCGCCCGCGGGGCGGCGGACCATCGGCGCGTGGATCGACGCCCTAACAGGCACATATGTAATACTCACGGCGTACGTATTCCCCCGTATTCGAGCGCTTCCCCGTCGTCCGCGGGGTCTCCTTTCACCATAAACCGGGAGAATTCGCTTGACAATCACCGCACCACAGGGTATCCAGGAGTCTCAACACAGCCACACAATCGATCTGGATTCACAAATACCTGTTATCCGCCAAACGCCGTGAGTGCGGACGAACGCACTGTCTCAGGGCAGGACGTGGCGGGCAGGGCAGGATCACGGAGGCCCAGACGAGAAAGGAGGAGACCGTTGTAGGAAACGCAGGTCCGGGAGCGCATCCAGCCGTGGAACTCCCGGACGGCGGAAGTATCGTCGTATCAATCAGATGAAGAGCTGCGCACCGTTCGTATTGTAGCCGCTTTCGGAGATTTTCAGGTCGTCGAAGACCTGTGAAATGGATGGACCAGTGCCCACCGCGAAGTGAAGACACTGGTCCATGCTGACGGAGTTCCGAGGCACGCGAAGTGCCTCGGGCTCTGTCCCCCATTATACTCCCTTCGAAAGAGGACGCAAGGGGATTCTGCGCGCAGAAAGCCCCCTGGAAGGAGGTGATGTGTATGGCCCCGCTCAAACCGGGATAACCGCAAGACAAGCAGAGGTGAGAAGTTACGGACATCAACTTGGAGAATCACCCTGTAGATCCACGCATGGAGAGCAGGACCAATCGCCATGACGGCGATCGTATGAAAGGGAATTTGACATGAGAAACAGCAAGTATTTGCTCACGACGTTGGCATGCATCTGCCTCGCCTCCCTCACCGGCCTGGCGCAGGCTCGCAACGACATCTATATCGAGATTAACCCATGTGACTTCTGCGTCCAGCCGTGCGAGAAGATCGAAGTCGCCGTGAAGCTCAGCGACCTCCAACAACGCATCAACCTTGTGGCCGCAACGATCAACATCCCCTCCGACGCGTTCTGCGCTACGGCAATCAGGCCGGGAGACCCCTACTGGACGGACGTGATCTCTGAGACCCGCACTGTCGACGGCGCCACCGTCATCACTTTCCAGATGGGGCTGTTGCCCGCGGAGTTGAAGACGCGCGGCACGATTGCCGACGGCACGCTAGCCGTTCTGACCTTGACCGCCTGCGACACGCCTTGCGCCAACGGCGTTATCCAGATCGTCACAGCCGTCGCCAATGCGGTTGCGAGTTGTGAAGACCCATGCCCAGTTGCCACGACCATCAACCTGGCCTGTGGCGCTGAGGCAACGAAGACGATCAAGGTGGACAGCGTCCCGCCTGTTGTGACAATCGGAGATATCACTCATGAGTTCTGCTCGGCGAATCTGAACTTGACCTGTTGTCCCTGCACCGCCGTCGCGCCTCTACCCAACCCTTGCTGTGGTGATCCGGCAGCCTATGGCAGTTGCCGCCCGGGCACCTGTGAGGATCTGAATTGCGCCGGTCCGGGAATAGTCCACATCTATGTCACGGCCACCGACGACTGTGACAACGCACTTCGTCGCCCGAGCGTGCAAGTCATCACGGCCTGCGGCGTCGTGGAGGACATCACGCACACCGGGAAGCGTACCGACAAGGCGAATGAATGGAAGTATGAATTCGAAGTCAAGAATGACACCGCCCGCGGGCTCGCGACGGTCCTGGCGACGGCCACGGATTGCGCCGGCAATGTATCAGATGTCGCCGAGGCTCACTTCAAAATCTGTCCGAGGCTGAGAATCAGCGGTTTGATCGAGCTGCAGGGCTTCGTGGGGTCATTGAGAGAGGTCACCTTCGTCGTGACGCCTACGGCCGGCAACGGGGAACCACTCACCACAACGCGCGTCGTTGCATTCGAGTACGTGCAGGGGTACTGCGATCGTGTCGGGATCTATGAGATTGCGGTGCCGTGGGCAGTGAATCAGATTGCCTCCATCGCGGCCAAGACGCCCTTCAACGTGACCTCCAAGTGCAATGTGCAGACTGCCGACTACTACTGCGGACACCTGGTCGTTGACTTCGTTGGACCGAACGGTCACCTCCTGGCCGGCGACATCTACACAGGTCCCGCTCCGGTGCCGGCGTCACCTTTGGGCAACGACACCGTTGATTTCGGGGACAAGTCGGTCGTCGAGACTGCCATTGGCTTGTCGTATTTCTACTACTGGGCTGACATCAACGGTGACGGTGTTGTGAATGTCGCCGACAGAGCACTGGTCGTCAACAACGAGAACATCGTGGGACCCAAGGAATTCCAGCAGCCGTAGTATCCTCAGGTTCAAACGGGGCGGCGGTCCCGCCCCCTGTTTCATCATTTCAGCAACAGATGACAGTCTCCAGGACACAAGAGGGGGACAGCGGTGTCCCCCTCTTGTTTTCCATCAACCTTCGTCCGGTTTCCACCAACCCGCTGCGACGGCGGACCTGCATTGCTTCCCGACGATTCATAATGCACCCTCCTAATCGTTGTCAGGCCTTATCTGCCGTCGGGCGATCCCGCACCTGCGCGACCGCCTCTTCGGTCCACAGACGACGGGCGAAAAAAAAGCACTTGATCCGCGCCGAAGCTCCGTTACATTCCGTAGACGAGCGGCACTATTATTGCAGCCGCGACACCAGTGCAGGACGCGTCGAATCGAATGGGTCGCGGGCACGTGCTTGAGCGGCTGAACGTGGGGACACGCATGGCAACCCCCGGACGCCGCAGGAAATCTCCAGGAGAGGGAAGCGTTGTAGCTCCATGGCTTGAAACACAGGGTCTCGCTATGTCCGCATGGCGATGGACCAAAGAACGTTGTCTCAGTAGAAACAGGAGTTTGATCATGTTGAAACGGTTGATTGTCATCTGCAGCGTGTTGGCGATGTGCCTCCCTCCGGCACAGGCACAGGATCTGGAGGCGGCCGCGGGTAATCCGGACCTTCAGGGCTGGTGGAAACTCGACGAGACGTCCGGGACCAAGG